>Ga0268285_1001068_pt1 | contig 14070 bp, 14 predicted proteins | sample saktaG_2_FD_190144 | JGI IMG/M metagenome (GOLD analysis project Ga0268285, IMG submission 190144) | Saline water microbial communities from Sakinaw Lake, British Columbia, Canada - sak_2013_06_06_120m | ecosystem: Environmental > Aquatic > Non-marine Saline and Alkaline > Saline ... | reverse complement strand
TTAAATCTTTAAAAAAGAAATTTAAAACTAAGGCTTTCGCCGCTAAATGCGACCGGGAAATTATTAAAGAATGCGAAGCCATGAATTTGCCTCTTAATGAATTTTTAGATATAGGCCTAAGAGCCTTACAGGGGATTAGTGATAAACTAGGATTATAATTTTTATTAGCAGAGCTGACAGCGGGTCTCCGTACCCGCTGGACAACCTTTCATTTTTAAACCACCGAAGGTATGTCGCAGGTGTGGAAACCTGCGACCAGCTATTCTTATATTATGAAAATAGTTATCTGCGGTAGTATGGCTTTTTCTAGAGAAATGGTTGAAATTGCCGAAAAACTTAAACAATCTGAACATGAAGCCATCCTCCCCCGTAATACAGAAAATTACGCAAGTAGAAGTTTAAAAGAAGAGATTGGTTCTGAATCAACTGAAAACAAAATAAAACATGATTTAATCAGGGAGTATTATAACGAAATAAAAAATTTTGATGCGGTTTTAATAGTTAATAAAGATAAAAATAATATTCCTGGTTATATCGGCGGCAATGCTTTTTTAGAAATGGGTTTTGCTCATGCTTTAAATAAGAAAATATATCTTTTAAATGATATTCCGGAAATGATTTATACTGATGAAATCAAAGCTATGCAGCCGATTGTTTTAAGGGGGGATTTAGATAAAATAAATGACTGAAGATAAAAATCTAAAAAAAATTCTGAATTTTCTGCATCAAATAGGAAAATTAAAAGAAACCTACCGCTTTGGCGAATCTAAAACTTTAAAGGGGGATTCCAGTGCTGATCACTCCTGGCGGCTGGCTTTAATGGCCGCAGTGATAGCTAACGAATTAAAATTAAACTTAGATATGGAAAAAGTCTTAAAGATTGCTTTAATCCATGATTTGCCCGAAGCCATTACCGGCGATATTGATGCCAGACTCATTGCGCAAGGTAAAGTCACCAAGGAAGAGAAACACCGAAAAGAAAAGGAAGCGATGGAAAAAATTCAAAAATCTCTGCCGCCTAAAATAGGTAAAGAAATCTACAGACTTTGGCAGGATTATGAAAAAGGAGGAAGCAAAGAAGCAAAATTCATTAAAGCCCTTGATAAAATAGAAACCTTGACTCATTTTACGGGAATAAAAGCCCCTAATAAAATTGACACTCCTGAGCTTCTTGTTGTCTACGGAAATAAGGAAGTGAAAAATTTTCCCCAGCTAGAGAATATGTTTAAATTAGTTAAGAAAGAAATAAAAAAAGATTTCAAGAGAAACAGCGTCCCCTGGAAAAAAGAATATAGTATTTAATTTTTTATATTATAATTTAATCTTATGCTGGACATAAAATTCATCCGCGCCAATGCGGCCAAAGTTAAGGAGGCGGCTAAAAATAAAAACATCAAGGTTGATGTTGATAAGTTGCTTAAGATTGACGAGGAAAGAAGGGGAAGTCAGGCTAAAATTGACGAATTAAGGACTAAACGCAATGAATTGGCTCACTCAACCAAAGGAGGAAAGCCAACGCCAAGCCAGATTACCGAAGGCAAAAAGTTAAAAGACGAAATCGCCGGCCTGGAAAAAAAATTTGGAAAAATCGAAGGGGAATTCGAAAATTTAATGGAAAAAGTGCCTAATCTTTATTATCCGGAAACGCCTATTGGCAAAGATGATTCGGAAAACAAGGAGATTGAACGAACAGGGGAGCCGACGAAATTCAGTTTTACCCCGAAAGACCACGTAACTTTGGGTAAAGAGTTAGACATTCTGGATTTTGAAACTGCGGCGCAAGTTTCTGGCGCCGGATTTTTCTATTTAAAAAATGAACTGGCCTTGCTCGAATTTGCTTTGATTCAATTCGCTTTGGAGAAATTAACAAGCAAGGGTTTTATCCCTTTTTCTACGCCCGACTTAGCTAAAAGTTTTATCATGAACGGCACTGGCTATAACCCGCGCGGCAATGAAGACCAGATTTATGAAATTAAAGGTGAAGACACTTCTTTAATCGCGACAGCCGAGATTACTTTAGGCGGCTATTTAGCCAATAAAACATTAAAGGAAGAAGATTTGGATATAAAATACGTCGGTTTTTCCCATTGCTTTAGAAAGGAAGCCGGGGCTTATGGCAAAGAATCCCGCGGCCTTTACCGCGTACACCAGTTTAGTAAAGTGGAAATGTTTGTTTTTGCCCGACCGGAGACTTCGGAAAAAATGCACCAGGAAATGAAAGAAATCGAAAAAGAAATCTATACCGAACTGGGTATTCCTTTCCGGGTGATGGAAATCTGCACCGGGGATTTAGGCGGGCCAGCTTACCGCAAATACGACCTGGAAGCCTGGATGCCAATGAAAAACGACTGGGGAGAAGTCACCAGCTGCTCCAATTGCACTGATTACCAAGCTCGGCGCCTAAATATAAAATATAAAACCAAAGAAGGCAAAATCGAATATGTCCATACCTTGAACGGCACAGCTATTACTTCCAGCCGTGCACCCTTAGTAATTTTAGAAAACTTCCAGCAGGCCGACGGCTCGGTTATTATTCCAGAAGTATTGAGAAAATACTTACCGGGAAAAATGAAAGTTATAAAGAGGAAATAAGTATGATTTTAATTTCTATCGGCGTCACCACTTTTTATTTAAGTTACTTAGTTTTTCCTTTCTTAATTTATATAATTTGGCAGTACCAGAAATTAAATAAAGCAGTAACTGCAGTTTTAATCCTACTTTGTCTAGCCCTTATCTACGCTCGTTTTATTGAGCCAAATATTATAAAAATAAGACGCCATAAAATAAAATTAGCTAAGATAGGAACAACTCCATTTAAAATAGTGGTCATATCCGACTTCCATATCGGTCTGTTCACCAAAAGCTTTTTTCTTAAGGGGGTGGTTAAAAGAATAAAAAAACTTGAATTTGATCTTATCCTTATCCCCGGAGATTTTGTCTGGTGCTTACCAAAAATAAAAATAAGAAAAAAACTGGCTGCCTTAAGAGAATTGTCGGCTCCGACTTTTGCCGTTTTGGGTAATCACGACTGTGGGGCCAAGGGAGAAAAAGACGTTTCTGGAGAACTAAAAAAAGTTTTAACAAATTACGGCCTGAAAATCATTGACAATAAAATTGAGGAAATAAAAATAAAAGGGCAGGGGATTAAAATAATCGGGTTAAGTGACATAGAAACAAGGCACCCTGATTATAATTTAATAAAGAATCTTTCCGGCGCTAATATTAATATCATCTTGGCGCATAATCCTGACACGGCTTATGAATTTCCTTCTTATGATATGGATCTGGTTGTCTGCGGGCATACTCACGGCGGGCAAGTGAGAATTTACCCTTTTTATAAATACGCTTATAAATATATCTCTCAAATGAAGCACGATTTTGACAAGGGTTTAAAAAATTTTAGGGGAACAAAAGTTTTTATCAACACCGGCGTGGGACTGGGTGGCCTGCCGTTTAGATTTCTAATGCCGCCGGTGATTGATGTTCTAGAAATAGAATAAAATAAATATGAAAAAAGAAGTTAAAATTGCTGGTGCTGGTATTTCTGGCCTTACAGCAGCTATTATTTTAGCCAAAGCCGGATATAAAGTTAAAGTTTATGAAAGAAATAATGTTATAGGAAAAAGATTTAATGAAGACTTCCAGGGTTTAATGAACTGGGGATTTAATGAGGATGTTTTGGATTTTATGAAAAGAATTGGGCTAGAAACAAATTTTTGGAATAAGCCAATGAATTATTTAGATATTTTTGGACCTGATAATTATAAAGGTAGTTTTAAAATGGGTAAACCTTTTGCCTATCTAGTGCAAAGAGGGGTGGGGGAACGGGCCTTTGACCAATCCTTAAAAAATCAAGCAATTAAAAATGGGGTGGATATTATATTTAACACACCTAGAAAAGCAAGCGAGGTTGATATTATTGCTACCGGGCCGAATTTTGATGGTGTTACCGACGCTATGGCCTCAGGTTATACCTTTGAGACCGATTCTTCTGATATTTCCGCGGCCATTCTTGATGATGACTTAGCTTATGACGGCTATTCTTATTTCTTCATCGCTGATGGGCACGGGACAATTGCCACCTGTATATTTGGTAATTATAATAAGATTTCAGAATATTTGGAAAAAACTTACAACTTTTTCGAAAAAAATTATTCTTTTAACGTTAAAAACAAACGAAAATTTTCTGGAATTGGAAGCTTCTATTTACTTAAAAGCGAGAAAAGATATATAGGGGAGGCGGGCGGTTTTCAAGATTTTCTCTGGGGTTTTGGTATGAGGTATGCCATGATTTCCGGCAGTTTAGCTGCCAAAAGCATTATTGATAATAAGGACTATGCTAAGTTGCGAAAAAAAGAATTGGGCGGTTTGTTAAAAACGTCAATCGTAAATAGATTTTGGTTTTCTTTATTAGGTAGATACTCATACAAACGTTTTATCCGATTGCTTAAAAAATATAATGACCCCATAAAATTTTTTACTATTGCTTATAGGCCTAATCTGATTTCAAAAATACTTTACCCGATAGCTAAATTATATTTTGGAAAATATATTAAAGATAGAACAAGCAAATAATCTTTATCATTTTATAATATGCCGAAGAAAATAAAAATTGCCTTGCTGGCTGGCGGTTGGGCAGGGGAGAGGGAAATCTCCTTAAAAACCGGGGAGCAGATTTATAAAGCGCTTGATAAAAAGAAATATCAGGTTTTTAAGTATGACCCGAAAAACGATTTAGGGAAATTTTTTAGCGATGCTTTAAAGAAAAAGTTTAATTTAATATTCCCAGCCCTACATGGCCCTTTTGGCGAAGACGGAAAATTGCAGGGCCTGCTGGATATACTGGGCATTCCTTATTTATTCTCCGGCTGTTTGCCAAGCGCCTTAGCCATGAACAAATATAAAACTAAAGTAATCGTAGAAAAAGAGGGGATAATAATGGCTCGCGATATTCTAATCAAAAAAAAAGAAAAATATAACCTAGACAAAATCATTAAAAAATTATCTTTGCCCATTGTTATTAAGCCGTCCGAACTTGGCTCATCAGTCGGCATGTCTATTGCTAAAACTAAAAAAGAATTAGAGAAGGGGATTAGAACCGCTTTCCGATATGACCGGGAAGTATTGCTGGAAAAATTTATAAAGGGACGGGAGTTAACTGTACCGATTATGGGTAATAACCCGGCTCGCGCCCTGCCTGTGATTGAAATAATTCCGCGCGTTTCCACTTGGTTTGATTATAAAGCTAAATACGAAGTCGGGGGCAGCGAAGAAATCTGCCCTGCCAGAATTCCGGAAAAAATAAAGAATAAAATTCAAACGATTTCTTTAGAAGTTTATAAAATAATTGGCTGCAAAGATTTGGTCAGAGTTGATTTTATCTGGCAGAAGGGGAGCGACAAGCTTTATTTTTTAGAAATAAATACAATCCCGGGCATGACTGCCACTTCTTTAGTCCCAAAATCCGCTAAAGCCGCCGGAATGACCTTTAGCCAATTCTTAGATAAACTAATCGGCCAATCCCTTAAACAGGAATAGCTTCTTGTGGGTTTAAACCTTTCATAGGAATGTTTAAAAATTAACAAACGTATCGAACATGTACAAAAGGAGGAGAAAAATTGATTACCATGACAAAAATCTAACTAACCCGTTCTTTCATCGCCGACGAAGGAAAAGGATAAATTTCTCCATCGGCTGGTCAGGAAAAAGAAAACTAACGGCTCTTTTAATTTTAATACTGGCTGGCGGATTGATTTGGCTTACTTTCTCTCTATCCATTTTTTCAATCAACAATATAACCGTTACCGGGGCGATAAGGATTCCGGCGGGGGAAATTGAAAACCTGGCCTGGCAGCAGGCGAGAGAAAAAAAATTTATATTCTTTCCCCAAAAAAATATTTTTACCTTCAGTAAGAAAGAAGCAAGGAAAAAATTAGAGGAAAGCTATTCTTTTGAAAAGCTCATAATTAATAAAAAACTTCCCCATACCTTAATAATTGATATTCAGGAGAAGTCATACGCTCTTATCTGGTGCGAGGGGGAAAAATATTATTATGCTGATATCGACGGTTATCTGATAAACGAGGTAAACCCCCTGGAGATTAAGCAAAAAAAATATCCGATAATCCAAAATCAGGGCGAGGGGAAAATAATTAATGATCCCGCCGGCGGGTTAGGTAGAATTGACATCAATGAAAATCATATAAATTATATTATAAATCTCTCTGACAGGTTTCTGGCTGGAAAAAATAGGGAAGGGGAGGAAGGGGGAAGTTACGAGGACTTAATCATTGAAAAATTTATCATAGATAAAGACGCCAATACTGTAAAGATGGTCTTAGCCGAGGGTCCGACGATATATTTTAATACCAATGAAGATCAGGAGAAGCAGATAAATAAATTATTAGCCATAAAAGAAGAAACATTAAAAAATGATTTTAAAAATAAGAGTTATATAGACTTGAGGTATGGAGATCGGGTTTATTACCGATAAGTCTAAGCTATAATATTTTTTGTTTAATATTAGCTAAAATAGCTAAAATTAGCCAAAAATAACGTATAGGAAAAAACTATCCGGGCACAAAAAATTTCAATTAGAAATAAAAATTCCTTATACCAAAAAAATATCACTTATAATAAAAATTTAAATCATAGACTAAATAAATCCCGCACCTTTCCAACGAGGTATTCGGGAAAGGTGCGGGATAAATTATTAAATTAGAAATTTAAAATTTTTGGCAAGAGACGATAGAAGATACCATAAAAATTTTAAATTTTAGTACATTTATATGGAAAAGACGTTTAAACTCTTATTTATCCTGGCGGGCCTAGTCTACGGCCTGTTATTTATCGGGGTTTTCCTGATATTTTTAAAAATTTTATTATTATTCACGCCGGAGATAAATATAATAGGGTTAACGATTACTTAAAGAATAAAGAAGGCATAAAGCCGGGTATTAACTTATTGACTTTAACCTGCCAAAAGATATATTGTAGATTATAGGTTAATTAATCTACATTATGCGAAGTATTATCAACCCTTAAATTAAGGCTGATGGGCTGCCTTTATCCTCTCCCCCAATATGGAAAAGAACAAACCTATAATAGAATATCTAAATGACTTTCTCGATTACACAGAGATAGAGAAGGGGCTTTCCAGCAAAACGCAGGAAAACTATACCCGCTTTTTAAATAAATTTTTCAAATGGCTAGAAGCGAACAATCTGGTCGGCTTAAAACCGGCCACCCTCTCCCCTATCCATATCTCAAAATACAGAATTTTTCTGGCTCGGCATATTGATCCGCGGACGAAAAAGGCTTTAAAAAAAACTACGCAAAATTATTATTTAATCGCTCTGCGCTCGCTATTGGAATTTTTCGTGGAAAAGGACATTGCCGCCCTCTCCCCTACTAAAATTAAACTGGCGCGGGATAAAGCGGACAGAGAAATAAAATTCTTAACCCTGGACCAAGTTGAAAGGCTGCTTCTTGCCCCGGATACGAAAACCGCCATTGACCTAAGAGACCGGGCGATTCTGGAAACATTTTTTTCCACCGGGCTGCGGGTAGCGGAATTAATAGGCCTAAACCGCGACCAATTGCGGATCAAAAATTCCATGCAGGATTTAGAAATTTCTATTTTAGGCAAAGGCAATAAAGTAAGAACGGTTTATTTTAGTCAAAGGACGATTGACTCCCTAAGGAAGTATCTTGAGAAAAGGCAGGATATGGACGAGGCCTTATTTATTAATTATAAGCCGGGAATAGCCAAAACTGATAAATCACGGCGCCTGACCGCCAAAAGCATTGAAGATATTGTTAAAAAATACGTAAAAATCGCCGGCCTGCCTGTTATGGCCACTCCTCATACGATAAGGCACTCTTTTGCCACGGATTTACTTGCTCAAGGCGTGGATTTGCGCCTAGTCCAGGAATTCTTAGGCCACCGCAATATAGCGACGACGCAGATTTATACTCATGTTACCAATAAGCAGCTTCGCGACGTCCACCGCCGGCTCCACAGCGGGAAAAATTTAAAGAAATAAAAAGAGGAGAAAGCATATGATATCGCTTCCTCCCCTGGTATAGGCTATCGGTAGAGAACGGGGGGTTAAGGTTATTGTCTTGATACGATTTCGATTATCTGATTCTTTTGTGTTGAATCTTACTACCACCTTGTATGTCTTGAAACTGCAAAAAAAACAGAAACCCGTTCTTTCGTGACCCAAATGAATAGGGCCGCCCGATTCTTATACCTTTCTTCAAAGAGCATGAGAAGGTCCTTAGACGGTTTGTGGACATTGCCTGAAAGGGCAACATCTTTACCAACAAGGTTTTTTAAGGAATAATATTCCATCCCTCCTCATATAGTTAGGACCCGCCAACCACCTCTGAGCACGCACATAAGATGTGCTATTATTTGGAGCTTAAAGCTAGCCCCTTTATGCCAGAATCGGATTGCCCCCCATACTCTTGTATTTTTATTCTAACAAACTTTTAAAAAAAGTCAACCCCCTTTTTTGCAATAAAAAACCGCTTTAAAATTTTATCTTTTTTTAATATTCTGATATTTCTTTCAACTTGTTTGTAAAATTGCGGGTAATGCTGGCGATTAATCCAATGCCCTTTATAAAACTGCCTAAAGGGCATTTTTTGATAATGGGCGGCTTCATGGCAGAGAGTGCGCAGGACAGAAGAAATTTTTTTGGGCTCGCGCTTTCTTGGTGTAAAAATATCAATCGTTATCAGGCCGGTTTTTAAATTAGTCCGGCCAACAATAAAACCGCGCTTGGGGTTAACGCGGGCAATTCTCCTCATTGGCCGGAATTTTAATTTATCTGCCTGCAAAATTCTAAGGGCGTAATCGCAATATTTCTGCGCTTCTTCTTCATGAGTCATAATAATTTTAATTTAGCTCATGCATTATGTAGGATTTGTAATTTGTAAAGGATTTGTAATTTGTAGGATTATGGCAAATACTCTAACGGATTAACCGGTATGCCATCCAGCCGGACTTCAAAATGAAGATGCGGACCGGTAGTTAGGCTCCCGGCTCCGGGCGTGCCCGGCATTCCCCCGCTTCGGCCTATGGCCTGGCCCTGGACAACATATTCGTCTTCCCCTACATAAATCCCGGAAACATGGCCGTAAACGGTTGATAAGCCGTCGCCGTGGATAACCATAATATAGCTATAACCCCGACCGGCGTCTTTAGCCCGGGCCACATATCCGGAAGCCGCGGCTTTTATGGTTGAGCCCTGGTTGGCCCTGATATCAATGGCCGGATGCTCAAAAATATACCGAAAAGGGTAATCAGGATCATGGAAATAAGCGGTAATGGTATTTTTCGGCACCGGCCAGATCAAACCATTATCATTAAATTGCAGTTCCTGGCCGGACATTTTAGCGATTTTGGCACGCACTGATTTTTCTAAGCTGACAATGTCAGCCGCCGCCTGTTCCTGTTCCTGCTTCGCCTGAGCCAGGAGCCGTTGGTATTCCTTTTCCGAACCTTTAACTTGCGCCAGAATAAATGTCTTGTTGCCCTTCTCCCCCTCTAAAGTGTCTTTCTTCTCCGCTAATTCTTTCTTTAAATCTTCAAGCTCTTCATTCTTATCTTCTAAAACCAATTTGCTTTTTTTCAGTTCATTCTTATATCTTTTCAAAGTATCCAAACTCTCCCCTATCCCCTCGTTAACATCTTCAAGATATTTAAGCTGGCTGATAAAATCAGCCAAAGAATTATTCAAAAGTATTATTTCTAAAGTCGTTACCCGGTTTTGTTTATAAATTAGTTTTAAAACATTGCCTAAGTGATCCTTTTCTTTATTTATTTCCTTATCTTTATTGCTGATTTCCAAATTAACTTTTTTTATTTCCAGATTAGTCCTGTCCATTTCCGTTTCCACGCTCTCAATATCCAGCTCGGCTTTAACCAGGCGGTTGCCTAAAATGGAAAGCTGATTATTTAAACTGGCCTGCTCCCTCTGCTTTTGTTTAATTGATTGGGAATAAACTTCCTGTTGCTTCTGTATTTTCTCCATTTCTTGCCTTTTTGCTTGTATTTGGCTGTTTATTTCTCTTATTTCCTCATTCACAGCTTCCTCGTTTTGGCTATAAACAAAAACCGAGGAATTTAAAAAGATTCCCAAAACAAAAATAGGAATAATCAGTTTCGTTATTCGTTTCACCCCGTTAGCCCCGCTTAGAAAATTATTTCTAACGGGGTTAGAAGTTTTTTTGCTTTTTTTTTCTATAATAATATTTTATCTATTTTTAAAATATCTTTTTCCTTTTTCCACGCTAAAAATTTCGTTATTCTTTTTATCTAACTAAATTTCTAACGGGGTTCATGCTTCTTATTATATCATAATTTTTAAAGAAAATAAAAAAGAGGCCGATTTCGCCTCTTTTTGTGATTCATGACCTATTTTTTAAGTGGATTCACTCTTGCCCTTTTTCCGGCCTCCCTAGCCAAGCCAGAAATACGGCCAAGCCAAGCCCTACTGTCAAAAAAGTAGCGATCCCGAAACCAACCCAGACGAGTGTGCCCTTCACTTCGAAGAGAATAACCCAAATTAAAAAAAGAACAAATGGGGAAGCAACTAAAACTGTTTTCTTCCACATCTTAAAGCCTCCTTTTTTAGGTTAAACTTATAGCAAACTTTATTCTTTCTAAACTCCTCCCCTTGCCTAAAACTTCGGCTACTTCAAACGGACCAGGGCTTGCCTGCCGGCCGGTCAAAGCCGCGCGCATTGGCCAAAGATAATCCCCTACTTTTGCCTCCTTAGCTTTTATATAACTCATCAAAGCGTCCTCAATAGAATTATTGGTCCAGTTTTTTTCAGGAATTTTTTCTAGTTGTTCCGATATTTCTTCTAAATTCTTTTTAACCTGTTCTTTACCTAATTTTTTCCAGATTAATAATTCTGGTTCATACTTTAGTTCGTCAACAAAAAAAAGTTCCGTAGCTTCAGCAATATCCGACAGCTTCTTTAATCTTTCCTGCTCTAAGGCAATAACTCTTTTTATATAACTTGTTTTCGTGTTTTCGTGTTTTCGTGTTTTCTTAATATTCTCAGCCAAGTACGGCAGACATAACTCCGCTAACTCACCCAAACTCTTCTGCCTGATATAGTATCCGTTAAAATAATCTAACTTTTCAATGTCAAAAACCGCGCCGCTGGTGCGTAAATCCTTAATTTCAAATTTCTTTATCATTTCTTCCAGGCTCAATATTTCGCTTTGCGATTCCCCGCTTACGCTCTCAACATAAGGAGACCAGCCTAATAAAACGGAAAAATTAAGTAAAGCTTCGGGCAGATAACCTTTGGCCCTAAAATCTTCAACCGTTACATCTCCCTGGCGCTTGCTTAATTTTCCGCCTTCTTTATTTAAAGCCAAGGGCAGGTGGATAAACTTCGGCGTTGTCCAGCCAAAAGCCTTATAAAGTAAAATATTTTTAGGCAGGGACGGAATCCACTCTTCCCCGCGCAGGACATGGGAAATTTCCATCAGGTGGTCATCAACTACGGAAGCAAACTGATAGGTGGGCATGCCGTCTGACTTAACCAGGACATGGTCTTCTAAATCCTGGGCTCGGAACCTAATTTCGCCCCTTAACTCGTCTTTTACCCTTACTCGGCCTGAGAGGGGCATTTTTTGCCTTAAAACGGCCTTCTCGCCCGCCTCCAGCCTTCTCTTTACCTCTTTTTCCGGCAAGTCCCGGCAAATCCGGTCATAATGCGGCGGTTCCTTTTCTGCCTGCTGGCCGGCTCGCATTTTTTCTAATCTTTCCTGAGAGCAAAAACAATAATAAGCCCCGCCTTTTTTTAAAAGTTCAGCCGCATATTTTTTGTAAATATCTAATCTCTGCGACTGGATATAAAGGCCGTACTTTCCGCCGATATTAGGTCCTTCATCAAACTTTAAGCCCAGCCAATTTAAAATCTCTATTAAACTATCAACCGCGCCAGAAACTTCCCTTTTCTGGTCTGTATCTTCAATGCGCAAAATCAGTTGGCCATTTTCTTTTTTGGCAATCAAATAATTAAATAAAACCGTGCGCAAACTGCCAATATGCAAAAATCCGGTTGGTGAAGGCGCAAAACGCACTCGTACTTTAGACATATAAATATATATTTAAAATAATTGATAAAACTAAAATAATACTAATAATAATCAGGGCCAGTCGCAACTTTTCCGCTTTCTCTTCCGCCTCTTCCCGGCTCTTTTTCAGGAGGATATTAGTGACATCATTAACCAAATAAACAAATTTTTTAATTTCAAATTTCATAATATCTCCTACGAATTACAAATCTCTTACGAATATACGAATCTCAAAAATAATTACTTTTTTCCATATTTGTATATTTGTACTAATTCGTAATTCGTAGACTCTTAAATTTTTCTAAAAATATCCTCGTCGCTTTTCTGCGGCTGGGATAGACTTTATTTATTAGATTATTAGCCTTAACCCATTTCCAGTTTCTGTGATCCCAAAAATTGATAGTTATATCTTTGTCCTCGCCCAAAAACTCTGCGATAAACAAACTCTGCTTTTGCCCTTTGTACCCGGTGGACCGGCGGCTTAAAACTCCTAACCTAACCGAATTTTTGTGATACTTGTATTTCCATAAATTTTTAAAGCTGGCTACCTCCTTAAATTTGTCCGTGCCAATTTCTTCTTTTAGTTCCCGGATGCCGGCTATCATCAAATCTTGGCCGTCTGTTCCTCCCTGCGGCAGTTGCCAGTGATCAGGCGGGTCTCTTCTCTCGGCCAGCAGAATTTCATATCCATTTTTATTTTTTCTATAAAGCAAGCAGGCTACATTCGGCCGATATAAAAACGGATTTATAAATCTCCATTTAATAAATTTTAAAGGAAAAACTATAACTGCCTGATAAATTCTTCTTGCCCGCCAAGGTTGTTTAAACAACCGCCAGAGCCATTCCAGCCCAGACAATCTCATAATCTTCGGCGCCCTTTTAATTTTTCCTGTCAAAAAATCAAAAGCGCCGCCAACTCCGATAGCCACTTTAACCGAAGGCAACCCCACCCCCCCCTCTCCTTCGCAAGGAGAGGGATTAATAGCGTGGTAAATAAATTTCTCCTGATAAGGCGCTCCCAAAGTACAAAACAGTATATCCACATCTACGTGGGACTTAGTCCCCTCAAAAGGGACTAAGTCCCTTTTGATATCTTCTACCGTGAATCTCAAACCATGATATTTATTTTTTAAAACATTCTCAATATCCTGTTTACTTGACAATCCCCTGTCCCAATTTAAAACAGCTACCACAAGATTATCTTTCTGCGCCATTTCTAGCACGTCTTCAACCAAATCCGCTCCCGTAACTCTTCTCAAATTTTTTCCCATAGCCCAGGCCGCGAATTTTAAACCGGCTCCGTCCGGCAAGCTCAAATCAGCTTTGTTTAAAATATAAAAAAATTCTTCATCCCAGTGCGCCTCTAAAATTATTTCCGGATTAGGCGTAACAAGATAATGCTGTTGGCCGTCTTCTAAAAATTGCCCTATTTTTTCCAGAACTTCCTGCCTGCTTAAAGTTGATATATTAATCCCCAGGATATTTAACATAGGTTATAGCTTAAAACTCGCGACTTCTTTATATCTTGCCCCGGCTGGCGTTAACTCCGATTCCATTAATTCAAAACTGGAAACTTCAAAATCAAGCGGCAATATCTCAGAGTCTCCCGGCATTTTAAGGTTGGTATTAGATATTCTTGCCCCGTTAGAAACCCAACCGCTTCTAATGGGGTTTACGCGACCCAAAGTAATATGCGAACGCAAAGGCCGGTCGTCAATGTCTATGCCTAATTTTATTAATTCCAGCCCTAATAATTTCTGCAAGTCAAAAACGGACTGATCCCCGGCTTGCTTGGCTTCTAGAAAAATAATCCTCGGCCGGGCCAAATTCGGGAAAGCATCAAGCCGTTTTAAGGAAAAATTCATCCCCCCGAACTTGCCTGACAGCCCCTGCATCATACTTTTCACTTCTTCCGTTTTCTCCTCATCCAAATAACCTAAAAAATGCAAAGTCAGATGCAG
>Ga0268285_1001062_pt1 | contig 14103 bp, 9 predicted proteins | sample saktaG_2_FD_190144 | JGI IMG/M metagenome (GOLD analysis project Ga0268285, IMG submission 190144) | Saline water microbial communities from Sakinaw Lake, British Columbia, Canada - sak_2013_06_06_120m | ecosystem: Environmental > Aquatic > Non-marine Saline and Alkaline > Saline ... | reverse complement strand
CCGATGTAATACATAGTGCCTCCCTTCGAATTATTTGCCCTCATTATCCCTTATTTAAGGTGTACTATGCTTTCATGTTACCTCGCAACGACAAGAGGAGAGGCGATATGTCACTGATCATATGAACAAGAACGCTACTTTGACATAGTCCAAAAATAGATTATAATGCCTGATGCTACAGGTTCATAATGTAAGGTGATCAATCTTGGCTAGAGTCAATATCAACTTCGTCGGGCCGTGGAGGCTTTTCCTGGGTGTGCGGGCTGTAACTGTGGAAGTAAACAGTATTGACGAAGCCAGGGATTATGTTGAGACTAATTACGGACCCGTATATCAGAAAAAGCTCAAATCCAGGGGTATCAAGAAGAAGCAGTCAGTCTGGGATAACAGCAATGTCCTGCTTAATGGCATGAATATCAGGCAGTTAGATGAGCCGTTCCTTAAAGATGGCGATAATCTTTATCTGTTACCCCTGGTTGGTGGCGGTTGAAAAAGCTGGCTGCCTCAAGGCAGCCAGCTTTCTATTTTTGCATCCGTGTTTGGCACTACTTAGCACCGATTGATGCAGCGATTTCCGGCATGCCCAGGCTTTCTAAACGTTTCTTTGACGGCTTGCCGCTAGCGCTGTCCCAGTCTCTGAGGGCATAGTACTCAGGCAGCATCTTTTCCATGTTAGGCACATGGCCCTCCTGCCCGCTATCGGGAATCGGCCTCATGGCGAGCTCGGGAAGCACATCATCCTTAGAGGTAACGCCAAGCTTGCAGGAAAGAGCCCGCTGCAGTTGGAAGACGCGTTCTCCGGCCTTCATTAGTTTGTCCATGTCCGTATCCCAGCCTGTAGAAGCGTTAATCATGCCGCACATTAAGGTGAATGGTAGTACAGCAAAATGACAGATACCCAGTGAATCAGTCAAAGCCCTGAAATTCTGGCTTATCACAACTATCTCAGCCTTATCATCTGCCCAGCGGTCTCCTGCCGTCAGGCCTAAATCGGGATGGCTCGCGCCACCATCTACCTGGTATGCGTCACTTTTATTGTGGTCCGCACCACGTGGAGCAGTTGCATAAACAAGACCCATGGAGTGAAATGCTCTTGGGTCGTGCATGGGGATCTCGAGACCCTTTGTCTGGACAGCCTCGCCAATTGGGCGGCCGTATTTCTGAGCCATCCGCTTCGTCCCACCTGCCAGTACGGCACCGAAGCCTTGGTTTTTGCCGATCAGGTGGATGAGTTCGATAGCAGCATCGATATTCCCCCATGTAAGCTTAAGGCCGCCAGTATCCTTGTCCGAGATTACCCCCAACTCGTAGAGATAGAAAGCATAGCCAGCGCTGGCACCACTGCTGATAGTGTCAAAACCATAGCCGTTAATAAGCGCGTTCATGTGAACCGCGGAGGACATGTCAGCTATGCCCAGCATAGGACCCCATGCAATAAGTGTCTCATATTCAGGGCCCTCGATACTCTCGTACGTGTACTTTCCTTCTTTGAGCTGAAGCACCTTACGACAGCGTACAGGACAGCCGAAGCAGGCAGTGTGGCCGGTCTGGTATTTCTCCGCCATGGTGACGCCACTTATATTCGTTGCTTCCTCCATGGTACCGGCGGTGTAGTATTTTGTGGGACCGTCGCCGTAGGAAATAGCAGAATCAACCCATCCGGCCGTGCCGGTTTCGTGCATTATCTGGCTTAAAAAACCCTCCTTGACCTCCTCCATAGCCTGGCGTGCAGCCTCGCGGAACTTCTCAGGGTCCTGCATGGGAAGCTTCATCTTGCCGCGAACCGCGATGGCCTTGACCTTCTTTGAGCCCATTACGCAGCCCAACCCGGCCCGGCCAAGGCAGTGACCATACTCGGACATGATATTACCGTAGAGTACCAGGTTCTCCGATGCGGGGCCGATACATGCAATTTGTATGCGTTTGTCACCGCACTTTTTTTTGATTTCTTCCTGGGTCTTGTAGGTATCCTTGCCCCACAGGCTGCTGGCATCCTTGAGCTCCGCAACCCCGTCCTTAATATAAATGTACACTGGTTTGGCCGACTGGCCTTTGAGTATGATGCCATCGTAGCCGGCGTTCTTGAGCTCCGCGCCGAACCAAGCGCCCCCATTGGCATCACCATAATGCCCGGTGTAAGGAGATTTAGTAGCACCGCCCCAGCGGCTGACACTGGGCCCGCTGGTGCCGTTAAGGAGACCTGGTATGAGGATGAGCGGGTTGCCTGGTCCCAGCGGGTCGGTTTTCTCATCGACCATGTCAAACAAGTAGCGTGCGGCAAGGCCGGTGCTGCCAAGGAAGTCGCGTGCATATTTTTCATTCAATGGCTCATCGCTCAGCATACCCTTGCTGAGATCAGCTATCAGGAGCTTACCCCAGTATCCGTTCATGACCTCCTCCTTCGAATATTAACTAAAAGTCAATGCTTTTGCCTTCATACGCATAGCGGAAGATATTTTCCAGGTCTTCCTCGCCGGGAACGCGGGTGACGGTCATCGTCATGACCTCGTTCAACGCCCTGTCTATCAGCCCAGGAATTGATTCATCATACTTCGCCTTGTCGATGCCGCAGTCTTTGACCGAGGTCGGTTGACCAATTTCCTTTGCCAGTGCTCTAATCTTGGCTACCAGGGCTTTAGCGCATTCTTTGTCGGAGCCGGATGCGATGCGGCAGAAGCGCGCCATCTCAGCATACCTGGCCGTTGTCTCCTCTGACCCGTTGATAAGGTATTCCATAGTATAAGGCAGGAAGAGGCCTACGGTGCGTCCGTGAGTAATATGGAAAATTGCCCCAAGAGCGTGTCCGGTGCTATGGCCCAGTCCCGCCATGGAATTACCGAAGGACATACCACCGAGCATAGCAGCGTTCTGCATTTCCTTACGTGCATCGAGGTCATCCCCGTTTTTATACGCTTTAGGCAGATATTCCAGAGCTTGCCGTGTTGCAATCAATCCTGGTCCATCAGTTATAGAGGTACCCCACGTTGACACGTATCCCTCTATAGCGTGAGTGAGGACATCCATGCCGGTGTCGGCTGTGATTTGTGGGGGCATGCTTGCAACCATGACAGGGTCAAGGATTGCCACATCTGGCATACATTCGGTAGTACCCAGCCCGAGTTTGCGGTCATTTACCGTGTCGGTGAGCACTATTGCCCACGTAGCTTCGGCGCCCGTGCCGCTGGTAGTCGGGATGGCCATAAGCCTGGCCTTAGCCCTGAAATTGTAAGTCTCGGACGCGTTAAAAGCATCCGGTTCGAGGTCCGGCCGTACCAGCAGGAGGATAATAGCCTTGGCCGCGTCCATGCAGGAACCCCCACCCAGACCAATGACCCAGTCGGGCTGGTATTTTCCTACTGCTACACCGCCCTTTTTGATGGTGGTAAGCGAAGGTTCGGGTTCTACCTCATCAAATATTTCCCATTCGATGTTTACTGCGTCCAATTGATCGGTAACCAGCTTTGTTAACCCGAGTTTTACGATGTTCTTATCGGTGACTATGAAAGCCTTTTTACCCTGGACCTGTGCCAGATACTCGAGAGCTGAATCACCATAGACAATAAGCGGACACGAAAAAGTCCACATGCTAACCTCCTCTATATTTTATTGATTATATAGATGATTGAATCAAAGTTTAGTCCAGCCACTCGGTCGGTACACTTACTGAGCAGTTAGTAAGCTCATTGGCTGCCTTGGTGTAGCGCATAATCTTGGCCAGGTTGCCCGAGAGCTTGAGCTGCTTGGTGATCAGTGCCTGCGTAGAATTGAGCTGCTTGATGGCTATTCTCTTCCAGATAGCATATGGAGCTGAAAGAGTGAATTCAGGTTTGTATTTATTGGGGTCAGCAGCTATTTCTATTTTTCGGCATTTGCCATGATAAAGGTCTATATAGATGTAAATTGCCTCTTTGAGTGGGCCGCCCGGCTCTGCAATAAAGTAAAAATCCCCCTCCCAGGTCTTAGCCGCCTCCTCGTATGCCTTGTTATTGTTGATCTCCTCTTTGTACAGATCGCACCATTGTTGAGTTCCGTATTCTGCCATGAGAAACACCTCCCTTTACTTTTGTACCAGTATAGTTTGTACCCGTATAATATGACTCGAGTGGTTCGTTGTCAATAGGTTTGAGGCTCTTTTTTGTTGATGTTCTATGATTTTGTCACCCCTCTAAGTGTTCTGTGAAAATGTCGCCCTGTGAAGGAGATGGTGACATTGAACGGGAAAGAAAGGCCGCTATCATGGCCGACTATATAAAGGTGCACATAAAGCTATCATTGATGAGAATATCTTCAATCAAGTTCAAGATAAATTGGCAAAGGCAATCCGGTGCCATACCATAGATGAACAGGCAGACTCAATCATCAAATCTATTGTTTCGGAGCTATCTTGGCGAGAATAGAGCCGCGTTTGGCGCACCGTTGCCAGTATGTATCCTTGTATGTTATGCTACGTTGATTAGCAATTCGGCATGGGCGAAAAAGACTATATCTTAGCCATAGACCAGGGAACTACAGGGAGTACCGCTGTCCTCTTCGACCGTGAAGGCCAGCCGGTATCCCACGCCTATCAGGAAGTGCGCCAGATTTATACACAGCCCGGCTGGGTAGAACATGACCCCAAAGAGCTTTTTTCCGCTTCCGTAGCAGTTGCCCACGACAGCCTTCAAAAGGCAGGGGTGGCCACGTCTCAGGTAAAAAGTATAGGCATCACCAACCAGCGGGAGACTACTATAGTCTGGGACCGCTACACCGGGGAGCCTGTTAGCAATGCAGTAGTGTGGCAATGCCGGCGTACTGCCCCTCTGTGCGAGAAGCTGAAGCAGGAGGGCATGGGCCAGATTGTCAAGGAGAAAACGGGGCTAATCATAGATGCCTACTTCTCGGCTACCAAGCTTCGCTGGATTCTAGACCATCTTCCCCAGGGGCAACACCGCGCCGAGCAGGGAGACCTCCTTTTCGGGACAGTGGATAGCTGGCTCGTCTGGAATCTAACTGGAGGTGCTGTCCATATCACCGACTACAGCAACGCATCCCGCACGATGTTATTCAACATCCATACCCTTAAATGGGATAAGGAGCTTCTTGCTGCCCTGGATATACCAGAGGCCGTCCTCCCCCACGTGATGCCCTCCAGCCAGGTTTACGGTGAGACTGCCGCTGGCATTCTGGGAGACTCTCGCATACCCCTGGGCGCGGTGATTGGCGACCAGCAGGCAGCTCTTTTTGGTCAGGCATGCTACGATGCTGGTATGACTAAGAATACCTATGGGACAGGCTCTTTCGTCCTGCTCAACACTGGCGACAAGCCAGTTCCCTCCGAAAAAGGCCTGGTCACCACCCTGGCCTGGGGGTTAGGAGGAGAGGTGACTTACGCTATGGAGGGAAGCATCTTCATCACCGGAGCCGCAGTCCAGTGGCTACGGGATGGCCTGGAGCTAATCTCAAATGCCGCTGAGAGCGAGGCCCTGGCCCGCTCCGTTCCCGACAATGGTGGAGTTTTCTTCGTTCCAGCCTTTGTAGGCCTCGGTGCCCCCTATTGGGACATGTATGCTCGCGGGACTATCCTTGGCCTTACACGAGGCACTAATAAGGGCCACCTGGCAAGAGCCACGCTGGAGGCCATCGCCTATCAAACACGGGACATAATAGAGGCTATGGGCATCGAAGCCGGGCTGCAAATACCACTGCTTCGAGTAGATGGTGGCGGTACAGCTAATTCATTTCTCATGCAGTTTCAAGCGGATATCCTGGGAATTCCTATTCAACGTGCAGCGGTGGCTGAGACTACCGCTCTTGGCGCAGCTTACCTGGCAGGCCTGGCAGTGGGCCTATGGCACGACACTATCGACATCGAACGGCGGTGGCGTGCTGCTGAAACTTATGAACCGAAATTTTCTGCAGACCAGCGGGAGAGCCTTTATGCTGGCTGGAAGCGTGCTGTAGAGCGTGCCCGCGGCTGGGTTACAAGCTGAGATAGGAAAACCTATAACATCCTATAACATGAAGAGGGACTTTGATAACTTAGCCCGAAAGACCTTCGATTTGATTGTGGTGGGCGGAGGCATCATCGGGGCAGGTATAGCGCGGGACGCAGCTCTCCGTGGGCTCGATACACTGCTACTGGAGAAGGAGGATTTCGGCTATGGTACTACCTCCCGCTCCTCACGCCTGATTCACGGTGGCCTGCGCTACCTGAGGCAGTTGGATTTTAGCCTGGTGCGGCAGGACATGAGAGAACGAGAAACCCTCCTTTGTATTGCACCACACCTGGTGCATCCTCTCCCCTTCTTAATACCTGTAGCCCGTCCTCTAGACCGGGTAATCTTGCCTCTGGGTATGCGCCTCTATGACCTGCTTTCTTTCGATAAGACTCTACCTTCTTGTCGTCGCCTTTCCCACCGCGAGACCCTGGAATTAGAGCCGGGCCTGGAACTGAAGGGGATGGTAGCTTCCTACCTCTACCACGATTGCCAGGTGCCATTTCCAGAGCGGCTTTGTTTGGAAAACGCCCTTTCTGCCGCGGAGCAAGGAGCCTCCGTCTTAAACCACGCTAAGGTTGTGCGGATTATGAGAGACAGTGACGCTGTGTCCGGGGTGGAGGTGCAGGATTGCATATCAGGAGAGGTCTATCAAGTAACAGCCAGGTTAGTGGTCAATGCTGCCGGGCACTGGGCGGATTGTGTATGGAACAAGGTTTGCAGCAATTCAAAGCCAATGGTGCGCAGAACCAAGGGCGTCCATCTCCTCACCTCCCAAATTTCCCACAACGCTGTAGTCCAGTTTGCCCAGGCCGACGGCCGTCTCTTCTTCATAATACCCTGGGAAGGTTACTCCCTGATCGGAACCACGGATACCGACTACTTTGGAGACCTGGATGCCGTGCACGCCGAGGCAAAGGATGTGGCTTACTTGCTGGCTGAGGTTCGCCGAATTTTCCCTTCTATGAAAATGGAGGACATTTTCTATACCATTGCTGGCCTGCGAGCGCTGGCTTACTCTGGCAGCAAGAGTGCTTCAGACATCTCGCGAAAGCACAAGCTTGTAGACCACGAACGAAGGGATGGCACCAGTGGCTTCATCTCAGTGATAGGAGGTAAGCTAACCGGTTATCGAGCCATAGCCCAGGAGGCAGTGGACCTGGTTTGCCAGAAGCTCAGCCTGAGAGCATCCTGTGGTACATCTACAGCTTCCTTGCCCGGAGCACCATCCGTGCCTCAGAAAACAGCAGCCCAGGCTGCCAGAGAAAGTGGCCTTCCTATAGATACCGTGGCGCATCTTGCCGCCCTGTATGGCTCACGGTTCCATCAGGTCCTGGATTTGGCAGGTAAAGACCGCCAGGGAATGCAGCCCATTTGCCCTCACTGCCACGATATCCTGTCCCAGATATGGCATGCCGTTAGGGAAGAGACTGCGCTTAGCGTAAGCGATTTCCTGCTTCGCCGCAGCGCCGTGGGCCTATCTTCATGCCAAGGGCTGGACGCCGTGGACCTGGTAGCTAAAGAGATGGGCAGGCTCTTGGGATGGGGCAGCGCTGAACAACAACGCCAGATAGAATCATACCGCACCTCAGCGGCTTTGAGCCAGCACTTCAGGACAGAAACTACCAACGTACATTAGCTCCCGCATAGACTGCGCTTATCGATAGGCTATTCTTGACAGTTCCCGAACTTTTCTCTGGAAAGAAACAGCTTATCCCGCTTTGCAGCAGTTACTCGTTTCTTGTTCATACACTAGGCAGTAAGTTTAGCCATTCGGTGATGTTCCTACTTAGAATAATTCTGGCATTATCATAAGTTTTAACGACAGCTTTATTCCCTGCCTTGTCTATCGTGGCTTGAATTTGAGTCATACTGTCTGTTGCCAACACCAGACCACTTTAACACTCGCTATGATTGTCATAGCTCCCTACTCATTGCTTTTTTGAGAGAAATTAATCTATCATTATATTAACCTACTCCCTCCGAAGGGATAATTGCATAATATAATGATGGAATTTGTAATCGGCGATGTTTGACCGTATCAAGGCGAGTCTATTAACCATAATTCTAGTACTACCTGTCATAGCCTCGCTCGCTACACCCCAGCCAGCTTCTGCCGCCACCACATATACTGTTAATACTACTGCCGATTCTGGAGCTGGTTCGCTTAGATCGGCTATCGAGCAGGCCAATACCAACCCCGGCGCTGATGTCATTGACTTTAATATCCCGAATACGGGCCCGGGCTATTATGTGGATCCTGTGTCTGGCGATGCTTGGTGGAGCATAGTAGTAGCTAGTTCTCTCCCAGAAATCACCGATGCTGTGGTCATTGATGGCACAATCCAAACTACCAATCAAGGGAACACTAACCCTGGGCAAGTAGGCACAGGTGGCACAGTAGGGGTGGATAACTTGGTTCTACCTCAGTATAACCGCCCTGAGATAGAGCTGACGCAATCATCCAATGTCAGAAGTGGGTTAAGGCTGGATGCTGATGATATCACCGTTAGAGGGCTAGCTATCTGTGGCTTTCGAGGTGCAGGGGCTAGTCTTAATAATGCCCAAATATATGCCCAAGGCGGTAATAATATACTTATTGAGAATTGTCTGGTTGGTGTCCGGGCAGATGGTTCTGAGCCCAGTTCTCGTTCAAGAAATTCCGGTGTATACCTTGGTGCCGGTGCCAGCGGGGCCGTGCGAAACAACTATATCGGCCATAATATTACGGGCATATTCTGCGATGGAGCATCGAACTGGAATATTACAGAGAATGAGGTTTTCCGGAATGCCCTAAGATATCGTAATTATGACGGCATAGATATGGATAGTGGGTCAAACAATTTGACCCTGCGAGGCAATCTTTTTTGTGAAAATGGCGGGGCGGGAATTGACAGCTACAGGGCGACTGGCTCATTCCGCGTTGAAAATAACACCCTGGCTAGGAATGGCGTAGGTGGGCGAGAGACGTCCGGTATCCGGCTAACGGGAACAAACAATGAAATCAGGAAAAACATAGTCACAGGGAACTACGGCGCGGGGATACTTATACCATCTGACACGGGTTCATATTTATCTGAGACCACGACTATCAGCCAAAACTCCTGCTATGCTAACGGAGGTTTAGGAATTGACCTTCTTCGTAGTGGCAACCTTCATAAAGGTGACGGCGTCAATTTCAATGATGGCGTCTACGTCAACAAATGGGGCAATAACGGCATGGACTTTCCCGTGATTACTGTGGCCGCTTTACAAGGTAATACCCTTCATGTCGAGGGATACGTTGGAACAGATCCGGATGGGGCTCTCTTCAATGGTGCCACGGTAGAGTTGTTCATTGCGGCGTCTGATGCTACTGGCTATGGCGAGGGGCAGACATATCTGGGAAATTGTGCAACTGGGGCAACAAACAGCTTCAACTGCAATATCGATGTTACCGGAAGTGGGATTGTTGCCACGGACCTTATCACGGCTACTGCTACCGATGCTTCCGGCAATACCAGCGAATTCGGTTTGAGTGCCTTTCTCACCTATATTGAAAACCCGGTGCTTACCCTTGAGATCACTCCTCCCGACCATGGGTTTGCCGGGCAAAATGTCATTTATCATGGTGTGGTAAGGAACACAAGTGGCAGCGATGCTTACAATACAGTCCTGGTATGGACATTGCCATCAGAGTTTATTTACCTCGATTCCAGCCACTCGGCAATATACAATCCAGGAAACCATACCGTTACCTACAACCTGGGGACCTTGTCGGACGGGGCAGAAATCCAGGGGTGGATTAGCTTCCACATTGATGATGGTGTTGCTGATGGGACAATAGCCGATATTAGTGCCAGACTGACCTGGCAAAATAGTCTGGGTGCTCCACTGGGTCCGGCAACCCACAGCTCCAGTATGGTTATTTATGTTATGCCCACTCTATCGTTGACTGTTACTCCTCCGGCCAGCGCCTTCGCAGGTGACAATGTCTTGTACACTGGTATATTAAGCAATTCTAGTAACAGCACAGCTTATAATACTGTGCTTGTATGGCAACTGGATGAGAAGATGACGTTTGCCAGTTCCAGCCACTCAACGCTTGTTACTTCTGACAACGTGACCTTCAATCTTGGAAACCTCTCCCCCGGGGCCGATATCTCCGGCTGGATAACTGTTCACATTGACCCAGCCACTCCCGATGGAGCTGTGCTTCAAATGAGCACCGAGCTGACATGGGAAGACCAATTAGGCAACAGCTATGGTCCTGAGGAGCAGTTATATGACCTTTTGATATATAACAACCCCCAGATTACCATAACCAAACAGGGGCCATCTGAAGCTACAGTAGGAAGCTATATCACTTATACCGGCACCCTTACCAATGTTGGTGGCGGCACCGCTCATAATGTGACACTGGTTGATTACTTGCCAGTGGGAATGAGCTTTGTTAGTTCCAGCTATAGCGCAGTTTATGACCCCACTGCTCATACTGTCACGTGGGCACTGGGCTCGGTTAACAACGGGGTGGCTATACCAGGGTGGGTTACCGTGCGTATTGATAATTCTGTTACCAACGGTAGCCGTCTAATTAATAGCTTCCAAGTCACCTGGGAAGATGGCGGCGGCAATGACTATGGGCCTGTCACCGCTTGCCACGAAGTCATTGCTTATACTAATCCACTATTATCAATAGAGAAGACTGGACCAAATTATGGGCATCCCGGAAATACGCTGACATATACAATAACGCTGTCTAACAACGGGGGGTTAAGCGCCCGGAACATCGTATTGACAGATAGTCTACCCACAAAATATACGTACGTGAGTTCTAGCCCGCCGGGCACGCATGTTAACGGCGCTATTACCTGGAACTTGGGCACACTTGCCTCAGGAGCGACCACCTCGGTTTCTCTCTCAGTCCTGGTTGACAATGCCATAACCAGTGATACTTCACTCGCCAACATTGCCACTGTCGTATGGAGGGATGCACAGGGGAATAATTATGGGCCGGTCGGTGCTTCGGCTACTACGACAGTTATTACCGTTCCACGATTGTTAGTTACCAAGACGGGGCCGGAGATAGCTTGTCCGGGAGCCAATTGTGCCTATGATTTAGTGGTTTCCAATGTCGGTAATTCAAATGCTCTTACGGTGATATTGACTGACATGTTGCCGACAAAGATGAATTATGTGAGCTGCAGTGATAATGGCACTTACAATCCTGGGACAGGTGTAGTCACCTGGAATTTGGGCACTATTGCCAGCGATGCCGCCAGAGCTGTTTCCATATTGCTTGCTGTTAGTGATAATTTAACACAAAGTATATCCCTGGCCGATGTCGCCAGCGTAAACTGGAAAGATATCGCTGACCATGATTACGGGCCTGTCTCCAGGATGGCTGTTACAGAAGTTCATCATTCGACTCTTACAATCACACTGGCTGGGCCATCAACGGGGCGCCTAAACTCTGAGCTGAGTTATGCGCTGACGGTCACTAATGACAACATCATGATGGCCAATAATGTTGTGGTGCAGTATATTTTACCAATCGGATTCACCTATGTGGGATCTAGCCCTGCTGGTTCTCATGCCACTGGTATAGTTACCTGGAATATAGGCAATTTGGCATCTGGCACTTCTACCCGGGTTGATGTAACTGTTTATGTCAGCGGCGTCCCTGCCGGTGCTACCCTGATCTCCGTAGGTGATGTTGCATGGGAATGTCCTGTTGGGACAGCCCATGGCCCCACCTTCGATACGCTGGGAACTTTCGTTACTGAAACGCCTGTTGCTCCTGTTGGTGGAGTCACTCCAGACTTTCGTGATAACGTTCCACCTGCTATTTACAATTGCAGATTATGTGCGGACGTGACGGAGACTACAGCTGAAATTTGCTGGGCAACAGATGAGCCCGCCACCACCCAGGTAGAATACTGGTCAAGCCCCAAGAAATTGTCACCTCTTGATGAGACGCTGGTGTGCGAGCATCATGTCCTCCTAACTGACTTGACACCAGGGACCACGTATAGCTTTAGAGTTCTATCTCGTGATATAGCAGGCAACTTGGCAATGTCCGATGAATGTTCTTTCACCACTCTGGGAACACCACCTCACAAAGGTTTTGTCATCAGTGACCTTTCCATAACTCCCAGTGAAGCCACCGCTGGGGAGAAGGTATACATCAGTGTAGTTGTGACCAATCACGATAAAACCGCTGGTAGCCATCAGATGAAGCTGAAGCTTAACGGCGAAGTGCGAAAAACCAGAGAGGTTGAACTGAGTTCTGGCGAAACTACAAAGGTAATCTTCCTCCTTAGCTTGAATGAAGCTGGCACGTATGTAATAGATATTGGTGAGCTCCGCGATACCTTCATTGTAAAGGCAAAGCAGGGCAGCCCTGAGGCCAAAAATGGAACCAGTGGATCGAATTGGGCTTTGCTTATTGGCAGTGTTTTGGGCTTTATTTTGTTATTGTTAGTAGCCACAATTGTTCTTCTTATGAAAAGGAGAACTGCTATTTAACCCTACTTTCCCATGGGCTACTTAAGGCTAGCAGGCTATGGAATTTGAACAACGTATTATTTACCCTGGAATGTAATATGACCACCAAATTCAGATTTGCAGAGGAAAATTCGGGCAATTAGTTGCTAGCTAATTTAGGGTAATATTTTTACCTTTTTGGTGGAGCTGAGGGGATTCGAACCCCTGACCTCCTCCGTGCAAGGGAGGCGCTCTCCCAATTGAGCTACAGCCCCATGCTACAGATTCATTATACTAGCAGGCGGGGGCTATTAACAAGCTTTTTGCTCATCGCTCAAATCAAGTCAGGGGGACACGCCGCGAACTATGGCAGTACCTTTTCGCTTTCGTTCATCAGTCGTAACCCGGAACTTGAGCAATCATCCTGTCAGCGCAGGCAGGCTCTGGCAGGTCTATATCACACGGTTTTTCCACCGCCTCAAGGTTTCTCTCATAGCAGATACGTACCACCGGCCTGCCAATGGAGCCAGGGCTGGCATTAGATACAATACCCGTCTCTTCCGTGTCCAGTTTGACGGTTAATCCGCCGGGATAGAGGGGAATATGCTTAGCTTGGGGATAACCGCTTCCATTCCACCGCTCCTGATGCTGAAGGACAGCCAGATGATAAGCGAAGGTTTTCATGATATACTTCTTGTCAGGCATTACACAAGATGTTGACAGCGAACGAGCTGAAAAGATACCAAAGGCAACTGAAAATATTTGGTAAAGAGGGCCAGGAAAAACTAAAGGCCGCGAAGGTTTTCATTGGGGGTTTAGGCGGTCTCGGCTCTGCTGCATCTATTTATTTAGCAAGTGCGGGAATTGGGCAAATACGTATTGTCGATAAGGATTATATAGACTCGAGTAATTTAAACCGGCAAATATTATACAGAAATGATGATGTCGGTAAAGTAAAAGCAAAGCAAGCTAAGGCCGAGCTTGAAAAAATAAATCCCAATGTAAATGTAGAAGCTATTCCAAAAATGCTCAACGATAATAATGTGTGTGAGCTTATCGGTGATTGTAATATTATTGTAGATGCAATGGATAATTTTCGTACAAGACACCTGTTGAACAAAGCCGCTTTATTAAAGAAAATTCCACTAGTTCACGGTGCAGTTAATGGGTTTTATGGACAAGTTACAACGATAGTCCCGGGGAAAACAGCTTGTTTGAAGTGTATATTTCCTCAAAGCCCGCCAAATTTGATTTGGCCTGTTATCAGCGTTACCTGTGGTATTGTCGGATGTATTCAAGCCACAGAGGTAATCAAATATGTCATCGGGATAGGCAACCTGCTGGAAAACAAGCTGTTGATGTTGGATGGATTATCCATGAGTATAGAGGAAATTGCTATTAAAAGGAACCCGCTATGTAAAGAATGTAGCTGTGTAAAGGGAGAATTTGTTGAAGGTAAAAGTGTGTAAATCGTCAGCGAAAATGGCACAGTCTACGGGCTTGAATTAGTGGACACTTAGAAGGTTTGGACGAAAACAGCTGGTCGGAGGATATGTCAAACTCAAACAACGAGAGTCTAGAGTTTCTTTTCCATCCTCGTTCTATTGCCCTTGCTGGCATCACCACTGCTAACCCTGAGCATTGGACACGAACCTTTTTGAAC
>Ga0268285_1001059_pt1 | contig 14139 bp, 10 predicted proteins | sample saktaG_2_FD_190144 | JGI IMG/M metagenome (GOLD analysis project Ga0268285, IMG submission 190144) | Saline water microbial communities from Sakinaw Lake, British Columbia, Canada - sak_2013_06_06_120m | ecosystem: Environmental > Aquatic > Non-marine Saline and Alkaline > Saline ... | reverse complement strand
GAGCCTGTCACGGGCCAGCCTGATTATTTGACGGATATCTTTGACGCTGGCCGACGGGGCGCTGAGATAGTAGAATTTGGCTTTCGTGTAATTTGCAATCACTGCCGCCAGCGATGTCTTGCCGACGCCGGGCGGGCCGTAAAATATCAGGCTGCTTAGCCGGTCGGCTTCGAGTATCCTTGTCAGCAGTTTATCGGGGCCAAGAAAGTGTCTTTGTCCGATAAACTCACCGAGCTTTCTCGGTCGCATCCGGACCGCGAGCGGCGCCGCCGAAGCTATATTGGCCTGTTCCGGCCCGCTAAAAAGAGTATTATTGGCATTACCTTGATCCATCCGGAATATTATATGCCGAATATACAGAACTGTCGAAGGTTAATTTGCGAGGATCGATTCCGACTGTATAGGCCGTTTTTGCCGCGTATCAATATTGATAACGCAAAAAAAAAATAAAAAAAACTCATTTTTTTCGTTTGATTTGTACGAAAGGTATATATATACTCCAATCTTCAGGGATTAAAAAAGGCAGTAAATGGGGTTAATATATACGTTGCGAAGTGGCCATAATAATGTTTGGCGTATTTTGTAAAGTAAGGTTCATCCGGTTTATGTGGAGATGGACCGAATAGATCAGGGCCTTAGAATTGTTTGTCGAGGGCAATTATCACATTGGTTGAAAGGAGATAAAAGATGTACAAAATGACTATGTTGTTGGGATTGCTTGTTGCAATCATGAGTGTCAGTGCTTCTGGGGTAGGTTTTATTGGTACACCAACAGCGGGGTTGGAAAAGGGCCAATGGAATGTAGGAGTTAACTACACCTATATGAGCATGGATTTGGCAAAAACGAAGTTTGCTGGTACAGAGGACGGTACCGCAGTATCAACAAAGTTGTTAATAAATGACGTCAAAACCCAGCGTTACTATGCTGGCGTTGGTTATGGTGTGACAGATGCATGGGAAGTGTATGTCCAGCTTGGTATTGCTGATGTTAAAGCTCAGATGAAATCCGATGATCCTAATGATACTTGGACAGGGCATAACTTTGACGACAATTTTGCCTGGGGTTGGGGAACAAGGTATACGTTCTATGAACAAGACACTGTTCGCTGGGGTGCTTCACTGCAGATGAACTGGCTGGATACAAGCTGGGATAGTTCAAGCGCCTCCGTAGATGGGACAGAAACATATAAAGAAACCCTTGACTACGCAGACTACGATCTTCTGATTGCCGTTGGACCTACGGTTGATATGGGCGGCTGGAACCTTTATGGCGGACCGTTTTATTACATGATCTCAGGAGATATAGACTACAAATCTACGGAGACAAGTGGAGCAACAACGAGTGTCATGAAATTAAGCGGCGATCTTGAAGCGGACAGTAACATCGGTGGCTTTGTCGGCGCACAATGCACCTTGATGGAAAAGTACGATATAACGACCGAGCTTTCTTTCACAGGCGATGGCTGGGCGATTGGTGCAGGGATTGCTATGCCATTTTAAGCTTACCTGATACTCTGAGAGTTTCCTCTCTGTGTTGAGTATCAGTTTAACGGCAATGCTGATGTACTTAAGTGTGAGCCTCGTCTACAGATTTAACCATAAGTTTGATCTGAACCGTTTGTTTTTTGTTTGACAAAAAGTAAGTGAAACAGGTATAAAAGGCTGTAAGCTATAGGTGTGCAGCCTTTTTTTGTGCATAAAAATGTGCATTTGTCCCGCTTTTCAGGCTCAACCTGTGCGAAAAAAGGCGATAAATGGGTTTATATACGTTATGAAGTAGCCATATAGTGTTTGACGCAATGCGCTAAGTTAAGATTGTGATAGTGACAATAGGAAACAATATTTATCGGAAGGGAAGGATTATGGAAAGGAAAATGTTGTGGTTAGGTCTACTGCTTATCGTGGTTGGCTTGTGCAGTTCAGGTACTCTCGCTACGACGATGGGCCCCCCGGCGGCCGGCCTGGAAACAGGCAAGTATGGTGTCGGTCTCGAATACTCTAATTCCGAAATAGGTATCGATGTAGATAGCGAGCGGACATCTCTAACTCTTCAGAATGTTTATTACGATGGTGCTAGACAACCTGATCATGACAGGGAATTCCAAGTAGATCCTGAAAAGCTCAAATTTAAGGAGAAGTTCGAAAGCAATATGATTTTCGCCAATTTAGGCTACGGTGTCTCCGACAAATTGGAAGTTTTCCTGCGTTTGGGCATGGCTGACTTCGACGCGAATGACATGGATGGCAACTACGAATTTGCCTATGGTTTGGGTGCCAAAGCGACCTTTTACGAAGAGGGGAACCTTAAGTTAGGTGCGCTGTTCCAGATGACTTGGGCAAAAGCTGACGGTGACTTTTACGAGGAAAAGCGTATCGTGAAAAAGGATGAGATCTCTGGTATTAATCTTATTGATGAGACCATAGGTACTACCAGCACCTGGGAGATTGACTATTATCAATTGAAATTTGCGGTAGGCCCGACTTACAAGCTGACGGAGGATTTTTCGATTTATGGAGGTCCGTTCTACCACTTAGTGAGTGGAGATTATGATATGGAACGTAGTGGTGAAAAAATAGAGGTTGATAGGTCGTCAACTCCACATATTACGGTTACGGACACAAACTATTCTGAAGAACGTTCGGGAGATATTGAGGAACAGTCAAATTTTGGTGCCTACATTGGCGCACAGGTTGATCTCGCCAAGAACCTTCCTCTCTGCATTGAGTATCAGTTTACCGGCGATGCTGATGTGCTTGGAGCGAACCTCGTCTACAGGTATTAATCATAAGTACGATCTGTTACGTTTGTTATTTGTTTGACAAAATATAAGCGAAACATGCATAAAAGGCTGTGAGCTATAGGTTTGCAGCCTTTTTTTACACACATGGTTACACTTTTGTCCCGCTTTTTCGGCTCAGCTTGTGCGAAAAAATAATATAAAGAAGCTTTTTTTCTATTGTTTTATAGTGTTATAACGATAATATTTATAGGAGGTAGATGGGTGGTGTGATCATAATTAGCGTTGATAATGGGATTTTTTAAGAAGGCAACAAGAAGTTCAAGAAAAGATTTTATAAGGAGATGAGCATGAAGAAGCAAGGAGTTTTATTAGCAGCCGTAGTTTTGTTTTGTGTAGTGGGTTTCGCTCAGGCCCAGGACTCGGAGCTGCACGGATCGGTCGACCTGACCTATCAGAGTAAATATATCTGGCGAGGCTTCGATGTTTACAACGACAAGAGCGCCGTGCAGCCCAGTCTCGACCTGGACCTGTTCGGCACGGGCTTCGGATTTAACATCATGGGCCACAGGGCCAATTCGAGCGGATATGAGAATGCCGAACGCTGGGATTACACCTTGTACTACCAAAACGGCGTGTTCCAGGATGAAGCTTATGCCTTGATGTACAGGCTCGGGTGGGTCTACTACAATTTTCCAGAACTGAGCCAGTCAGACGCCGATTTGCAGGAAATCCATACCGTTCTTTCCTTTCCAAAGGCGATTCCCGGCGGTCTGGTTCCAAGTTACGTTCTTGTGAAGCTCTGGCCGAACAGCAGCAGGTCTTGGGTCGGAGCTCCTCGCTCTGATGGAACTGCATCCGGCTGGGCGCATATCTTTATGCTGGATTATCCCCTGACGGTAGGTGGTATCCTTCCTGACACTCCAGAGCAGGTCTTGAATCTTCACGCAGAGTTTGTCTACAACGATGGTGTTGGTCCGGCCGGCCAGGATGTCGACCATGATTGGTCGAACGCGGTCTTCGGGATATCAACAGGCTTCGACTTATTAGAGGAGCTCGTCCTGACTCCCGGAGTTTATCACCAGATCTCAATGGATAGTTCAGTAAATGACCAGAACGAGACCTGGGCCAACTTAAGTTTGACGTACAAATTCTAAAACTGCCGAATCATAATAATTTCAGTAAATAAGAACCGATACTACGATTGTCATGATAAGCAGCGAAGATACTGGATTCCCGTTTTCGTGGGAATAACAGCAATGCTTAATCGGTTCTAATTACATAAGTTTGATATCAGTTACCATGTAATCACAAAAGGCCGGTCTTAAAATACCGGCCTTTTTTTGGTTCGTTCTTTCAGGAATTTCCCGCCCATTAATGTCAATCGGAGTGATCCAGGTCCACAGGATAAAATGATATCAAGATACTCTGCCGGCCATAAATTCCGCTGTTTCAATCAAGGCATCTTTAGCATCGTTTTGCTTTAGGCCGGCTAATGCCTGTTTCGCGGCAGCGACAAACTCTCTCGCCCGACCACGTGCATATTCCAAACTGCCGTATCGGCCCAGCATCTCTATCAGAGCATTTTTATCATATTGTGCATTTCTTTTATCGAGAAACGAAGTTATGATCGTGTTTTTTTCACTCTCATCCACTGCATTGAGCAGATGTATTACAGCCAGAGTCAACTTGTGTTTATCCACATCGCTGCCGAGCGTTTTGCCCGTTTTGCTTTCGTCGCCGACGATATCGAGTAAATCATCGGTAATTTGAAACGCGATGCCGGCATTCAGGCCGAAATCTGCTAATGACTTGATCTGGGATTCGCCGGCTCCGGCTAATTGGCCGCCAAGGTAACAGGAACTGCTAAAAAGAACAGCACTCTTTTCAGTGATAACGTCCAGATATTCCGCTTCGCTTAATTGCCAGCAATGTTTCTGGACGACCTGTCTTAATTCTCCTTCGCAGAGCCGAACCGCAGCAGCGGCAATTACGTTGGCCACCTGCGATTCAAGCTCGGCACACATTTTGAAAACGCGGCTTAATAAGAAATCACCCAACAACACAGCGGACTCGTTACCCCAGAGACTATTGATTGTCGGCAATCCACGCCGTTGTTTGCCTTCGTCTATCACGTCATCGTGTAACAGCGTGGCGTTGTGAATCATCTCAACAATCGCTGCAACTCTAATGTGATTGTCTGTGATTTTACCACAGCAGCGACCGGCGAGCAAAACCAGGCCCGGACGAATCATCTTTCCGCTGCGACTGCTGATATGTTCGAGCAATTCGTTAATATCTCCAGCCTTCGCCGGTGCGGTCAATTGCTCGTTAATCAGGTTTCTGACCTTGCTTAGCTGCTCACCGATCAGCCTGAAGGCCGGGACTTTGTCTTGTGGGGCCCAAGCTGATATGTCGGTATGTGTCGGTGACTGCATAGTCCTAAGAATTGACTATTTTCTATTGAATATTGACTATTGAAAGGTTGGAACGCACCGGCAAAACGCTTAGATGCGAATAGTCAATAGTCATTTGTCAATAGTCAATTATTCTCCTTTCCGTGAGCGTATTCGAAGAATTTTTTTCTCAGCAGGCTTGTAATCGGTCCGGGCTTGCCGTCGCCGATAATTCTTCCGTCGACATTGACAATCCCTATGACCTCGGCAGCGGTACCGGTGAGGAAAAACTCATCGCAGACATATAAATCAAATCTCGTGAGATTTTTTTCAACGACCTGAATGTTCTCTTCTTTGGCCAGTTTGATAACAATACTTCGTGTGATTCCAGGCAGTGCTCCGGCTTCTGCCGGCGGTGTATAAATTATGCCGTCTTTAACAATAAGAACATTGTCGCCACTGGCCTCGGCAACATATCCTTCGTGGTTATACATTATCGCTTCAGGCACATCGTTGTCGAGCGCTTCGATCTTGGCTAGGATGTTGTTGAGGTAGTTCATGGTCTTGGCCTGAGGCGGAATCGCCAGAGGATGGTTGCGAACCGTTGTCGCACTGATAATCCTCATCCCCTTCTCATAAAGCTCCTCGGGATAAAGCTGGATGCTGTCAGCAATGATGTATATGCAACTATTTTTACAGACAAAGGGATTCAACCCGAGCGTTCCCACTCCCCGGGTCACAACCAGCCGGATATAACCATCGGTAATACTGTTGGCCTCGACGGTCTCTTCGACTGCACCGGCCAGCTCGCTATGGCTTATCGCGACCGTTAGACGAATCGCCTTGGCCGATTCATAAAGCCTTTTGATATGGGCGTCCAGCTCAAAGATCCTGCTGTTATAAACACGAATGCCCTCGAAGACGCCGTCGCCGTAGAGCAGGCCGTGATCAAAAACAGTGATTTTTGCGTCTTCCCGGTCAACAAGTTTGCCATTCAGCCAAATTTTTAGTGCCATAGATTTTTCCTTATCAACTGCACAAGTTACAAGTTATTCGAGTTCTTGTGCTCTATTTTTCCATCGACCAATGTTACTGTTCGTCCGGCTCTTTGTGCAATCCTTTCATCGTGGGTAACCATTACAATTGTCTGGCCGGCCCGGTTCAGTGCCTCAAGAACGTCCAAGATACCATTTCCTGTGGCAGAGTCAAGATTTCCTGTCGGCTCGTCGGCTAAAAGCAGTCTCGGCTCATTCATCAAGGCCCTGCCGATGGCCACTCTTTGCCTTTCCCCGCCGGAGAGCTGATAAGGTTTATGCTTAATCCTTTCAGCCAGACCCATTTGGGCCAGCACTTCCTTCGCCCGGTTTTTCGCCTGTCTTCGGCACGCAAACCAGCCTATTATGCTTTTGCTCGTCATCGCCGGCAGAAAAACGTTCTCCAGCACGCTTAATTCGTCCAATAGATGGTAAAACTGAAAAACAAATCCCACCATTCTGTTGCGGAATCTATTAAGTTCGCTGGCCCTAAACCGGCTCAAGTCTCGTTTTTCAAACGTAACAACGCCGCTGGTCGGCTTATCCAGTGCTCCCAAGATGTGCAATAGCGTGCTCTTGCCGCTGCCGGAGGCCCCGATGATTGCTACAAATTCGCCCTTTTTAACGTTCAAATTGACGCCTTTGAGCACTTGGACTTTGGTAGCACCCATCCGATAAGATTTGTGTAGTCCTTCAGCTTTTAATATGAAATCATCTTTACTCATAATCGTTTATAATTGACCAACCTGCAAAGTCTCCACTGGTTTTTTTCTTGCCGCCTGCAGGCTCGGTATAAGTGCGCCGATCAGGCACGCAACTATCGCCGAAACGGCAATGATTGCCAGAATCTTAAACTCGACCTTGTTTGGAATATCGCCTATAGCATAAATCGTTCTGTCCCAAAGTTGAAAGCCAAAATGCTTAAAAAGCCAGTCTTCTATCGGGTTTATTTTCAGCAGGAAGACCCAGCCGGCCAATAAACCTACGCCTGACCCGATTATGCCTATCAGGAAGGCATAATCTGAAAACAATTCGATAATATCGACGTTCGAAACACCTATGCTCTTCAGTATCCCGATGTCTTTACTCTTATGGCTGATAATCATATAAAAAACAACCAAAACAATAAAGACAGTCGTAATTCCCACAAAACCAAACAGGACGCTCATCTCCGTCTGTTCATTCTCCATTGGTGCGATGGACGCACGCCTGTATTGTTTCCAGCTTTGGACGGTGACCGTATCCAGCGAGTATGCTTGTATTTCGCCGGCCTTGTCCTGCCTGAATTTTTGCCACAATGACTGTACTTTTTCGCATCCTGACTGGATTTTAACATCCGGCTTGAACCGTATGTGGAGCCGGGAAGCCCTTTTAGTTGATCCCGCCATACCGCAGAGCAGTTGAGCTTCCTCAAACGGCAAATAAATTATTGAGCCATCAACCCGCGGCAGGCCGGTGCTCGATTGGTCGCTAAAGTAAAAAGTTTTCGTGTTGACCATATCCGTACCCGCCTGGGCCAGGGCGCCCCTCGCGGTCAAAGGGAAGCAGCTTATCGAATAGGGTATCCGGGGCAGGCTGGCTACACTAAGATATCGGCTATTGGTGTCTTGAAGGAGCATAAAGTCACCTAAAACGCATCCGGCCAGGTTAGCGTCATTCGCAATCTCAAATGTTCCGGACACATCGTCCTTATGGTAATACAGGGTATCTCCGAAGCCGGTCGCCTGGCTATGCCTGACCGGATCGATCCCCATAATTTCAGCGATGTCGTCTTGATCTGAGCCTCTGCGTCTTTTTAGTGCAAAGCTTTTTATCGTCGGCGAAACGGCCTCGACAAAATCCTGCTGCTCTAATAACTTTACAAAATCTTCGTAGTACGCGAAACCAACCAACGATTCGGTCCCGACGACGCAGTCACCTGCGAAGCGATGATTTTTTTCTTTGAATTCATTTACAAGCCCCGCCATGACGGTCATCACCACGACAACGATAAAGACGCAAAGCGCGACCGCCAGCACCGCAAAATACGTGATTCGGCGTTTCAATAAATACCTGGTTGCGAGAATAATTTTGTACATAGTCTCGTCACATAGGAATTTCGGAAATCTTTTTTTCGTTTTTTAGCTATTCGTATCGCAGGATATTAACAGGTTTTGTTCTCGCCGCGACGATGGCCGGTATCAGCGTTCCTATCGCTGCTGCTATAATTGCCAGCAATACAATACGCATGGCCCAGGGCCAGTTCACTTCGTTGGGTATCTTACTGAATAAATACACGCTGCTTTTCCAGAGCTTCAATCCGAATATTATTCTTATCCAGTTTTCAATCGTATTGACATTTTTTGTGATAACGTACCCGAGGACTGCTCCGAAGCCCGAGCCGACCGCCCCGACACAGGCGCCGAAACCGACAAAAACTAACGCTACTGAGCTGCTTGTTGCCCCGCAGCTTTTGATAATCGCGATATCCTTTTGCTTGAGCCTGACTATCATATAAAATATGCAAAAGACCAGCAGAACAACGCCGAAGCTGACGACCCCAAAGATCAACAGCAACACTCCCATTTGTTTCTCATACGCGGCGATATATCGACTTTGCAACTGTCTGGCTGTGTTGATAGCAGTTGATGTCATCAGGTACGGATCTGCGTCAAGCTGTTCCTGAACAAATGTTCGCCATATACCACGTATCACAGCCAGAGCTACATCCGTATCGGTATTATCTGCAAGCTTGATAAGGATCTGGCTGGCGACCGGTGATTCTACATCAGGGTACAAGGTTCTGCGCAGCTTCTCGATTGGCAGATACACGCAGCCGCTGTCGAATTGATAGACTCCCGTTTCGATAATATCCGCAATGGCGAATGTCATGACCTGTCTCTTGAAATCCGGCCTCGAACCGTCCTCGCTGTTTTGCCCTTTAACGGTTCCTGTAGTCAGAACAACGGTCCCGCCGAGCATCTTCTCAGCGGCGTCGTAATCATACTCATCCGTCTGCTCGTCAGGTTCGCCCAGCACACCAATCCCTACGAATCCGCCGGTTTCTTCCGGAGAATCCGGGACATTGAAAGATGGCTCACCTGCGGATTTGCCCTGCCTGCGCAAAAACCGGGCAAATCCCGTCACTTTCGCTCTACCGGCCGGCTCAATCCCCCAGACTTCCACTGCCCGCACGTTGCCCCTGCCCAGGTGCAGCAGACCGTAACCCGATATCATTGCCGTTGCCGCCTCGACTGATTCCGTTTGCTCGAGGCGCTCAATCAGCAGCGGGTATTTCTCAAATGTCATCGGTGAACTCAGGACAACATCGCCGACCGCCTCGACGGCCGCTCGTTCGAATGTATCGATGAAACCGGTAAACAGGCTTGCGACAACTATCAGCAGCGACACGGAAAGAGCGACTGCGGCAATACTCAGGAAAACGATTTTTCTCTTACGCAGATATCGCAGCCACAGGAATAATTTAAGCATAGTATTAATCGTCAGTACTTAGTCGTCTATATAACCTCACGTTTTACGTGGTGTATTATGCGGGATTAAGTCCTAAGTTTTTGCAGGTCTTAGAAGAGGAAACAGCACCACGTCACGGATACTTTCAGCACCGGTAAGCACCATTATCAACCTGTCGATTCCGATCCCCAGTCCGCCGGCCGGAGGCATGCCGTATTTCAGTGCTGCTATAAAATCGCTGTCCATAGTCGCCATAGTATCTTCCTGTCCGCGAAGCTGGATATGGAAGTTTTCTTCCTGTACTGCCGGATCATTCAATTCGGTATAGGCGTTTGCCAGTTCCATTCTGCCGATAAATAATTCGAAACGTTCGGCGTATTTCGGATCGTCTTTCTTACGTTTCGTTAAGGGACACAACTGAGCCGGATAATCTATCACAAAAGTCGGATTGACAAGATTATTCTCAACGGTAGTCTCAAAAACTTCGTTGACAATTACCACATTGTCCATGTCCGCTTCGTCCAGTTCGAGCTGTCTGGCTTTTGCTCTGACGGCTTCTATGTTATCTATATCACAGCCGCCGTATTCTTTCAGCAGGTCTGCGTATTTGGCCCGCCTCCAGGGCCGGGCGAAATCAATCGTGAATTCCCCGAACTGGATTTGTTTTCCGCTGCCGTGTTTTTCCAGGCAAAGCGACACGACCTCCTCGGTCAGATCCATCATCACATTGTAATCAGCGTACGCCTGGTACACTTCTATCATGGTGAATTCCGGATTGTGCTGCCGGCTGAGTCCTTCGTTGCGGAAATTACGGTTTATCTCGAAGACCTTTTCCATTCCGCCGACGAGCAGCCTTTTTAAAAACAGTTCCGGTGAAATCCGCAGGAATAAATCCATATCCAGGCTGTTATGGTGCGTGATAAAAGGCTTGGCCGCGGCTCCGCCGGCAATGGTTTGCATCATCGGCGTTTCAACTTCCAGGAAGCCTCTGGAAACGAGAAAATCGCGAATAGTCGTAACGATGGCGCTGCGTGTCTTGAATCGCTCCATCACTTCGGGATTGGCCCACAAGTCTACGTATCTCTGCCTGTAGCGCTGGTCAATATCCGCCAGACCGTGAAATTTCTCCGGAGTGGGCAGCAGGCATTTGCTCAGTAGAACGACCTTGTCGACCCAGATTGTGATTTCACCTGTTTTGGTCTTGCCCAACTGGCCGGTGGCCCCGATGATGTCGCCAAGCTCGAACAATTTAACTAATTCCCACTGCTCGGCCAGCAGCTTTTTACTCAAGCCGACCTGAATGGTCCCGCTACGATCGCGCAACGTCATAAAAATCAGCTTGCCAATATCCCTGAGAAGCACGATCCTGCCGGCACAATTCGCCTTTTGTGTCGTGTCGTCATCTTTAAATCCGCTCTTGACATCTTCAGCCGGCTCGGCGCCCTGATATCTATTGCCGTAAGGCTCGATGCCCAACTCTTTAATCCGGGACAGCTTTTCCTGTCTTTGCCGTTCAAACTTGCTTACATCTTCTGCCTTTGACAAATCAATACACCTGTAAAAAATGAAAAGTTATCGACACAAAAATCAATTGACTAGGTGCGCCTGGGCGAGCGTTTCATCCTGGATTAATTTGCTCTGAATAATCAACAAACCGACCGCCAATTGTGGATCGGCAGCGAGAGTTTCTTCAATCGTACGCTTTTGATAGTCGTTGGTGCCGTTATGGTTGGCTTTCACCAGCACGTCATTGTCCCTCTGGACTTCTATCATTTTTTTGAGCTCATCGCTTCTCAATTCGACCTCTACGTTCGGCGCAACACCCCAATCTTTCCTGTTCAGTTTTTCCATTTCATCTCGGCTTTCAACCCTTTGACCGGAGGGTAGATGGTAGTACGCCATTGTATATTTTAACTGAGCGCCTCCGCCGAGATAGCCAGTTATCCCCTGCACACTGCCTTTGCCGTGAGTCTTGGTCCCCACCAGGATCGCTCTTTTATATTTCTCGTCCGCCAATGCCCCGGCGACAATTTCAGAAGCACTTGCCGAGTTGGAATTGATTAATATAACGAGCGGGTAATTCGGATGTGTTCCCTTCTTATTTGCCGTTTCGTAGATTGGCATTCTACCGAAACCGGATTGTCTTTTGACTATCACACCTTCTTCGATGAACATGTCAACCACGGCAACAGCGCTGTCTAAAAGCCCGCCGGTATTGAATCGCAAGTCCAGAATCAGCCCCTTTAAGCCCCTATTCTCAAGGTTAAACAATACTTTTTCCAGGCCCGAAGCTGTTTCTGAGGAGAAACTGGTAAGGCGGACAAAGCCGATCTTGTTCTCCTCGTCGATCATATACAACCATTTACCTGCTTTGGATCTTTGCCAGCCGCGGATTGTCGGAACAACAATCGTGTCCCTGGTTATGGTAACATCGAACAGTTTGTCATCTGCCTTCTTGTCGTCAATCGAACGTCTTACTTTCAATTTCACTTTAGTTCCTGCCGGCCCCTTTATTTTTTTTGCCGCACAAAAGAGGGACATGTCCTTTGTTACGACCCCGTCTACCTCTTCTATTACGTCACCTGCATCAAGAATGGAATTGAATGCCGGAGTGTCGAGCAAAAGGCTCGATACCGTCAGCATTCCTTTTTGTTTCGAAATCTCGATTCCAATGCCCATAAACGCACTGGTCATCATCTGTTCGAAATCCTGCACCTGCCTGGGCCAGACGATTACCGTATAAGGGTCAAGTGTAGAGAGAGCTGCTTCTACGAATTGTGCGATAAGCACCGTCCGGGGCAAATTTATTGTTGATTTGTTCAGATCAAGAACATTGTCAAAAACATCTAAAAACTTTTTCTTATCGAGCTGTGCGAGTCCGCCTGAGGCGGATTTGGCTTCGTCCAGCAGTTCTGTTAGACCATCCGACCAGGTCGCAAGCTTCTCGGGATCCAAAGTGCCCTTTATTGCATCTAAGCTGCCTTGATCATCATTTTCTGAGTCCTCGTTAAGTCGGGATGATGTCGATATCACCTCTGCCAGCAATTTGCAGCGTTCAATCGCTTTAGTAGCCATTTTGTTGTAATTGGCAATGCTGACATATTGTGAATTCAGGAAATTAATCGCCCGAATAAACAGCTCTTTCTTAACACCCTGAAAACGTTCCTGGCTGGTCTCACAGGGGCTATCCTCAAAAGCCATTGCGATAGTGGCCTTATCCAGAAGCTGCTGGGCGTAATCCGAATATCCCTCATTATTTGGATCGATTACCGTCAGCCATCCGTAGCAATTTGTATATGCTTCGAGCCATTTGCCCTCAACCTCGTATTCGGCGGCGTTGTCTATCGCTTTTTGCGTCACTTTTTTTACAAACGTATCGGACAGGAGCTGCTTTTTTTGTGCCTCGTCTGCGAATTCGCCGGTTTTGGCAATGACCGAGAGTACCGAAGTTAGACGATCCGCTGAGTTTGCATCATTAACGTCATTGGGCTCTGCCGGAGCCTGAAATTTTTCCAGTTCCGCCAGCGCCTCTGCGTATGCAACTTCTCTTGAAGATCGTCGCTGTTGACTCATACTCTTGTATTGGTCAACAACTTGCAACAACCGTGGAGCAGCCCTATCAAGTTGAGCCGGGTCGTCATTGCTGCTTTGTTTTATCAACTGATCGGCGGCATCGAATTGGCCCTCGTAAATCAGCTTGCAAGCTTGGCTGATAATACCGGATTCAACTGATAGAGATTCGGCAGCTTCGCTTGTATAGGCGGCTGACGACAATACTATTGTTACCAGCCAGAACAGTCGTATCAAATTGTGTATCATGTGTCTCTTGTCTTGCATTTTGTATAAACCTAAAATTTAAATGTTAAAATCCGGAACAATTTATAAACTCAAATGCTTTTGAGCATCAAATCACCTTTTTTTATGCGATTTTAATGACGTTCATCCGGCATTGCTTCGGATTCCGTTGTTCCTGCCTCCTGCTTTTCATTTACACTCGGCCGCCTTGCCGGCACAACCAAGAACGTGCAGTTTGTGCTTGACCATTTGTTTAATAGCATCTCTGCCCGGTCCGAGGTACTTACGTGGATCAAATTCGGCGGGTTTTTCTGCGAATACCTGCCTGATTTTAGCGGTCAGGGCAAGTCGCAAGTCCGTATCGATGTTTACCTTGCAGACGGCCATCTTTGCCGCTTCGCTAACGGCGTCTTCCGGAACGCCCATCGCGTTTGGCATATTGCCGCCATATTTGTTGATTAGATCTACGAACTCCTTCAGCACACTGCTCGAACCGTGCATTACCAGTGGAAATCCGGGCAGCTTGTCGGCGATCTTCTGGATCACGTCGAAAGCCAGCTTCGGCTCTTTCTTGAACTTGTAGGCCCCGTGGCTGGTGCCGATCGCTACAGCTAAGGAATCAACGCCGCTTTTCGCGACAAATTCCTCAACCTGATCGGGGTCGGCTAAATGTTGGGCGATATCGTCGTGAGCTACACCGACAACATCCTCTTCGATTCCGCCCAA
>Ga0268285_1001054_pt1 | contig 14167 bp, 10 predicted proteins | sample saktaG_2_FD_190144 | JGI IMG/M metagenome (GOLD analysis project Ga0268285, IMG submission 190144) | Saline water microbial communities from Sakinaw Lake, British Columbia, Canada - sak_2013_06_06_120m | ecosystem: Environmental > Aquatic > Non-marine Saline and Alkaline > Saline ... | reverse complement strand
TACTGCTCATGCCCACACTGAGCCGCTGGGCGATGGTCAGCATCATCTTCACTTTTCCTTATGCCAGGAGCTCCGGCATGGGGCTGGCCTTCAAACAAGGAGCCAACTGGCAGCGATTGACCATAGCCACAATCATAGCCTTAGCTGTCGCCGTAGCCTTACTGAAGTGGTGGGGTCTAGTACTAATGGCAGCACTGTGGCTTGTGGCCTTCGGCATCGCCAGCTACTTCCGTGCTCGCCTGGGCGGACTTACCGGGGATAACTATGGAGCCATCAATGAGCTAGCCGAGGTTTTAGTCCTTCTACTTATCATCTTGATTGGGAGATTATAATGGCCGAATACGCTGCTTCGTGGAGTGGTGGCAAGGACAGTTGCTTCGCCCACTGGAAGGCGATTTCCCAGGGCGTGAAGGTCGGTTATCTGGTGAATTTCGTAAATGAGAATTCAACAAGAGCAATGTCTCACGGTTTAGACCCTGAACTCATAGCCTTACAAGCTCAAGCGATGGAACTACCTATAATCCAGCAAAAGGTCACCTGGGAAACTTATGAGGCAGGATTCAAAGCCGTCTTAGAGAAACTAAAGCCAAAGGGTGTTACCGGATTGATTACTGGCGATATCTATCTCCAGGAACACAAAGACTGGATAGACAGGGTTTGTGGTGAGGTAGGCATAAAGGCAGTACTGCCCCTGTGGCAGATGGACGCCACCCAGCTTCTAGCTGATTTCATCGAGGCTGGCTTTAAGGCTATCATAGTCAGCGCCAAAGCCGAATTTTTTGGCAAAGAATGGCTGGGCAGCCAGATAGATAGTAAACTGGCTGCTGAGCTTCGCCAGCTTGCGGAAAGACTGGGTATCGACCTCTGCGGCGAAGCTGGAGAATTCCATACCTTTGTTTATGATGGCCCCTCATTCAACAAACCCATAAAAATAGGCAAGACAGCCCCGGTAGCCAGGGACGGCTGCTGGTTTCTAGATATTTTGGAGTATAGCCTTGGCTAAGCAGTGTATTTTCATACTCGGTGGTGCTCGCAGCGGCAAAAGCCGCTATGCTCAAGAGCTAGCTGGCAAGCTCAGCGATAAAGTCCTCTTCGTAGCCACTGGCGAGGCACTGGATGAAGAGATGCAGGCTCGAATCAGCCACCACAAAAAAGACCGCCCTGAAAGCTGGCGAACTCTCGAGTCACCCACCAATATTGGCAGGCAAATAGAACAACGAATCGGCGATGCCGAGGTGGTGTTAATAGATTGCCTCACCTTGCTTGTCTCCAATCTGCTAGGCAATGAACCTGATTACTCAAAAGCTGAAAAACAGCTGATGGCCGAGATAAACGAGCTTATCGCCTGTATAGACAAGCTCGATGCCAGCTTCATAATCGTTTCCAACGAAGTCGGCATGGGCCTGGTGCCCGAAACCAGTCTCGGCCGTATCTACCGCGACATATTAGGCAAAGCCAACCAGCTCATTGCCCAGCACGCCAGCGAAGTCTGCCTCATGGCAGCTGGCATTCCAGTCAAGATAAAAGTAAAGCCAAGGTCGGACGAGAAAGAATAGGCAGTATAAGCATCAAATCGTTGATTTTATCCCTTGGTTATTGCTATAATATCGCCAAACTGAATAGTACATAGCTAGGGCGCTCTTAGGTGACTAAGGGCTTAATTGGACAGCAAGCCGGTGGAATTCCGGTACAGTCCCGCCTGCTGTAACAGTCAGAACACCAGCCCTATAGCTTGTCTACCTCCGCGGAGCAAGGGGGTGGGATTTGTTGCTTATTAATCCCCCTGTTCTCAGGAGCAGGGGGATTTTTGCAAATACGAAGGGGGTTCGCCATGAAACAGTATATTCTAGGTTTTCTAAGTTTACTGGCAATAATAGGGTTAACTTCATCAGTTGCTTGTATCAGTCAACCTCCACATGAGGAGACCATACCACCATCACCACCACTTACTGAAGAAAAACCACCGCAGGAGGCTAGGCCGGAGACAGAGGAATTACCTAGCTTTCCCTTAACCATCGTAGATGACCTGGGAAGAACGGTAAAAATCGAGAAACTGCCACAGCGGATTGTCTCCCTTGCCCCAAGCAACACCGAGATTCTTTTTGCCCTGGGCCTCGAGGACAAGATAGTAGGCGTGACCGACTACTGCGACTACCCTGAAGCCGCCAGGGTTAAACCAAGAATAGCTGGCTATACCACACCTGACATAGAGAAACTGGTTTCTGTGGAGCCAGATTTGATACTCGCTGAGGCAATTCATGAAAACACTGTGCTTCCAGCTTTGGAAAAACTAGGGCTAACAACAATCGTTACATCGGCAGAATCTATAGATATTGTGCTGCACGACATTACCCTGGTAGGGCAGATTAATGGAAAGAGCAAAGCAGCCACTCAGTTAGTTAATGACTTAACTCAGAGAATCGAAGCAATAACTTCAAAAACAGAAAACCTAACCCCGGAGGAGCGGCTCAGAGTCCTCTATGTCTGCTGGCATACCCCTATATGGACAATGGGTTCAGAAACTTTCATTGATGATTTAATCTGGAAAGCTGGAGGGATTAACATCTTTGCCGATGACTTTGAGAAATCCCGAGTTGTATCACTAGAGGCGGTTGTTACTGAGAACCCTCAGGTAATCATCGTCAGCGGTATGGGCGCAACGGGAAATCTGGTATACAACTCTATAAAGAAGGAAACAAGGTTGAGAACAGTAGAAGCGATGGTTAACAATCACATCTATAAAATAAGTGATGCCAATCTGATTGAGCGTCCCGGACCCAGAATAGTAGATGGTTTAGAAGAAGTAGCAAAACTCATCCATCCCGAGATATTCGGTGCACTTGAGACGGAGCCCAAGTAGAAGATGCTCAAAGGGAGCCAAGGAAGGAGATACCGGTTTCTTATGTAAATAATCATGAGTAGATATTAGGGTGCCCTCGGTCACCTGAGGGCTTAATTGGAGAGCAAGCCGGTGGAATTCCGGCACAGTCCTGCCTGCTGTAAAAGTCAGAACGCCTGCCCTAGCTTAACTAAGCCTCCGCGGAGAAAGGGGGTGAGGAAAATGAGCCATAACACGCTATAAATCCCCTGCTCTTAAGAGCAGGGGATTTATTTAATCTCAAGTTGAACATCAAAATTACTCAGGAGGCACTATGAAAACTAAACACATTGCCGCTTTTGGACTTCTAGCTACCACGGCAATAATAGCCAGTATGATGCCAGTAATCAGTCCGGAGCCAGTCCGGGCAGACCCAGGCACCCTAAAGTGGACTCGTATAAATACACCAGGAGCAACCCTCGACAAAAATGATATCGTAAGCCCATCCGAAGTCAACTGTATCGCCATCGGCTCGGATGGTAAGACTTTCTACGCCGTAGATATCGTCAACTCAGACAATACTACTGGCGGTAAAGCTCTATATAAATCAACCGACAGTGGCATATCATGGAGTGATAAGATTAGTAAGCACCTTTACCAGGCAATGACCCCTGCCGAGCAAGACAACTTCCGCGTGTGGAATGTAGCCATAGCTCCAGATAATATCAACTTTGTGGCTGTGGTTACCACTAATAGTATCAGCAATTTGCCGCGGAATGTCTGGGTGTCAACTAACGGCGGCATCAAATGGGAAGATACCAATTGTCCTGCAGCTAGCAACATCAGTACCATTGACATCTCTACAAACTACGGTAACCATGATATTGCCATCGGTACTCGAATTGGAAATGGTGGTGGTACCATCTGGATGCTGAAAGCGCCTGACTACAGTACCTGGACAGCCCAAGACTTTACCGGTGATATCATGGCACTCAAGTTCTCGCCTAGCTACAATAGTGATGCCACTATAGCAACTGTCTACTCTGACGCCGCTGGAACCTACCTCAATGCTGCCCTCCATGACCTAGATACCAACACCACTGATTGGACTACAGTCTACGGTGGGTCTCCACCAGAAATTACGACTGGAGCTGCCGGCACTTCACCCAAAGCAAATCAGATTATAACTGCTGATTTAGAGCTACCGAGTGATTTCTCCGGGCAGGCTTTGAGCTTACGCCGCTACTACATCAGCATCGATGACGCTGGGGCTACAGGCACTGCCGGCATCTATCGCTTTGATAACACCGCTGGCTACTGGTTAATGCCTGCCACTGCAACCAGGAGAATTTCTAGCATTGCCTACTATGGCACTTATGCTTCAGGCAAACTACTAGCTGGCGAGGTCCTCGGCAACCCATGTTCGGCCACAGTAATGACCTGGTTCACCGACTCACCCACTACCTGCCCTATTCCCTGCTGGTACCCAACTATTAAGCCGCCCACAGGGGCCGCTGGCACCGACAACTGCACCGGCTCAGGCTATGGTAATGCCCAAATTGCCTGGTCACCCGATGGCTCAATTGCCTATGTTGGAACAGCCAGCAGCACAGCTCTTGTAGCCGGTGCCGATTGGCCAAATCCTTACCTTAGCGGTGAAGACCTCGATGAGTCAGCTTTCTCACTAAGTCACAATAACGGCGAGACATGGAACCAGCTTGCCTTAATAGATACCAGAATCAGCCAGTTAGTTGATATTGCCCCGGCCCCTGATTGCTCCACTGTCTATTTAGCTTCAGTCAGCGACAATCTCTGCTGTTCGGGCTTCGACAGCATCTGGCGTAGTCGGAGTTCGCCAATTGGCCTTGTTTGGGAACGGGTGCTGTGTCAACCCACCACTGAACGAACTTGTGCCACAGGCCAAACCGATACAGCTATTCTCAGGCTGGCAGGAGATAAAGTTGATGGTCAAATTGTATTCTGGGCAGCCACTGGAACCCAAAAAGTAATGTGGTCACCAGACTTTGGTGATTACTGGCTTAACATCAATTCCAGGCTCACTGTCCAGGATATGGCAGCCGAAGATAGCAAGACATTGTATATCCTTAATGCCGCTGGTCAGGTGCAGAAGTTTACTTACAGCGGAACGGGGTGGACATCTCACGCTAGTATGCCTACCGGGCTCGATACTGGATACAGCATCGCTACCGCCTACACAGGCATTACACCGGATAATGATAAGGGGCATGTCATAATAGGTGGCACAGGTACAGGCATCTATGATGTTTCTTACTCCACGGATGGTGGGACTACATTCACCACTACCCGGCTACTCCCTACTCGCGGCAATACCTTAGTAATTGCCAGCTCAGGCTACAAGCATGACGGCAATATCCTGGCAATCAACTCGGGTGGAATGTATTGCTGGGGAATCTACTCTGGAGAAGATGAATGGCAAGCGTGGTGGGGCGGGGCAAGCTGGCCCAGTCCTGTCACCAGCCTGGCAATATCCAGAAACTACGGCTTTTACTTTTCTACTCCGGCAACCTGGGCTTCAGCTACCCCATATATAAGATGGTCCGCAGCTACCGCTGGGCTTGACACCGATGTTTCCCTTGGAACCGGGACACAACCAAACAGAAGGCTCAGGATTTGCGGTGGTCTGGTGTCCGGCGAGCCAATAACCGCTTGGGTTATTGACCAGCGTCTGTATACTCCACCCCAGGGCGGAGTCTGGTGTTACTCGGATACCCTATCCTGGCTTGGCCCTACCCCCACTGCACCAATAAGTCAAGCCGTGGTGAACTATGACCCTGTATCAGGAAGAGCCAGCGAGATAAACCTCAGGTGGCAGCCGAGGTCTCTATCCAGAGGCTATCAAATTCAGATAGCCAAGGACGAAGATTTTGCCTTGCAAGTCGCTGATATCGGTAGTGTTTGGGGCGGCCCCTTTTACACCCCACCTGACCTGGATGCTCCAGCCCTGGTTATACCTCCTGGCGGCGGCACAGTCACCGATAGCAATGGCAACACCTGGACAGTCCCCGCCCTTGAAGCTGGTCATAGTTACTACTGGAAGGCCAAAGTCCAGGATGTAGCTACCGGTGACGCCATCAAAAGCCCCTGGTCCTGGCGAGAAAGCTTCACTGTCAAAACCGGCCTGCCGGTAACCACTCCGTACTACGGACCCCGGTTACTGTCGCCAGATAACGGCTGTATCGGCTGCCCGGTTAAACCAATATCATTCTCTTGGTCACCCTTCCCGGAGACCGGAAAGTACAAGTTCATCCTGGCTAAAGACGCAGCGTTGACCTGTATCATTGTCGAGACAGAGGTGCCCACCAGCGCCTACGAGTACAGTGGCATTCTGGATTACAATTCCAACTACTTCTGGCGAGTGATGGCCATTGAACCGTCCCCCAGCGATTGGAGCGCTACCTTCTGCTTCCAGACCGAGGCTGTCCCAGCCCTACCTTCACCTCAAGCACCACAAGCAGCTACGCTCTGGGTATGGTTAATAATAGCCATCGGCGTGACATTGAATATCGGCTTGTTTATCCTCATCCTTCGCCGGTGACCGGGCCAGGCAAAGCCAACCAGTTCATTACCCGCCACGCCAGCGAAGTCTACCTCATGGCAGCCGGCATCCCAGTAAAGCTAAAAGAACAATAACCTCAAGCCAACTCGTAGACAATCCACTTGTATGACATTGCATTTATGTGTCTATAAGTGCTACAATGATACACACATCGAAACATTGTTGTATTATAGGGGAGGTGTGATTATGGTAATTACGAAGGAGTGGTTTACGGTTAAGGAGGCCGCTGAATACCTGTGCGTCTCCAGGAGAACTATTTACAAATTGACCAAGGAAGGCAGGTTGCCCGCCTTCCGCATCAGTCGGGAACGCCACCGCCGATTTCGCAAGGAGGACCTGGACAGGGTGCCTCGCCCAGGTGAAGAAACCAGAAACCTTGAGGGGCTTCTGAAGCTAACGGCAAAAGCCGACCCGGTACTCGCCGAAATTTGGGACAACGAGAAGGACGCAGCCTATGACCGAGTATAGCCGGGGAGATGTAGTTCTCGTTAGCTTCGTCTTCGCTGATGAAACCGGAGTCAAGCACCGTCCAGCGGTGATAGTAAGTTCAGATGCTTACCACACCGGACGAGATGAAGCCATAATTGCCGCCATTACCAGCAGGACCAAACGCGTATTGATAGGCGACCATCTTGTTAGTGACTGGCGAGGAGCCGGCCTTCTTTTCCCTTCGGTAGCGACCAGCATCATCAGGACAGTCAAACAGGGCATGATAGCTCGAAAGTTAGGCTCAATGTCATCGGCAGACATAGAAGAGATAGACAATAAATTGCGGCTAGCACTGGGCCTTTCCTGAGAAACAGTATTCTTGAGTGGTAAACGCAGGAGTCTGCAAATTGCTACCAAAACCCACCTAGACAAACAGTCATACTTTGCATTTGCGAGGCGCCCTCCTGTCAGACCACACCGTTGAAAGGCTGGTATAGCCTAGCCAAGTGTGCCTAAAATTTCTCTACACGCAAAGAAAAAGGGGATGAAGGGGTGCATTGCATTCACTCCACGCTTGTTCCATAAAGGGTGCTTATTCTGCACGTCTATCAAATACAGATGGTCGAGCACAGAAGCAATGAACCATTATCTAATTCTTACTTGCAAACTAGGGAAATTATCTCTTGCATCCTATACCCATAGTTTATACAATGGGGGCTAAGAATCACCATAGTGAGATTATGGGCAACGGAAAGGAAAACAGCAAAAAGACCTGGCTCTCGATTACCATCCCAGCGTTGTTCGCTCTAGTAGCATGCGTATTTGCCAATCAAGCTAATGAGCTTGCTGAAATGGCTAATCAGCTTGTTTACCAGAGTACGCGACCAACTATATCAGCCACAAGCGAAGTCGAGTGGCACGAGAGAAAAGGATCTGAGACTATTATAGTGGAGAACCTTGGCCCTCCACTTGAGAACTACCATGTCTCATTGGGTACGTACATTAAAATTCGGAGCACCAAAATGGACGAGGTCTACCTTCCTTTGATGGGTTACTTGTGTGGCCACGAACCTGAGAAGGTCGGAGATTTGCTTCTAACTGGATCCAGAGAAAACAATGTTTCAGACTATGATCGTATACAAGAAGATTTCAAAGATGCTGCGTCTGCCGCCGGATATGAAGCCTTCATGTCTAGGGTTACGATACTTCGGCTAGATTACCTTGATGCTTTGCAACACAGAGTATATGGATATTATCGAATATACACCGACTATCGCTCATTTCCCATGCCGACTGATGAATATCAGGATATCACAGATTCTGCATACACTAATGACGACTTAGCCGAAGAAGCGGGGGTAAGCCTGTCCTTAAAAGACATGGATGGCGAAGACTTGTGGATGTGGTATTCTAGCTTGAGTAAACTCCAAGAACCTCCGTAACAAGGAGAACGCCCTTCGTCAAAAAGCAATGTCTTTCTTCCTCTCCAGAACAACCGCAACCCCATCAAAGGATAAAGGCGCTCCGCCACAGAAATCTCACACTACCAGAAACGAATCAGCGGCTCACTTCTCGACCACATCGATATTTTTATCGATTTATCGAAGTACCCCGAGATGAATATGAAACATGACCTATTTGCTATCGACTTTTGGTCGTCTGTCTATTATAATAGACTTAGGCATGTAAGAGATGAAATCCATTCACCGGCAAAAATTGTGTTCGTTGAGGCAGACTGTTGACTGGGCATCTCGCCTTATGCTGGTTTGCCTGCTTGGCTTTTTTAGCACCCTTTTCTTTTTTACCAATTCTGTTCAGGCACAGCCAGTGATTCTCCCCAGTTCCCTGCCTAACGGGCAGGTCGGTGCCTCTTACACGACAACCCTGGTTGCTGCGCCGGTAACACCCCCATGCACGTGGACACTAACAAGCGGTTCTCTACCACCGGGGCTGGGTCTGGACGCAGCCGCAGGAACCATCTCAGGCACTCCCACTACAACCGGAACTTATGCTTTCTTCGTCATGGTCACTGATGCAGTGGGTCCTTCAGCCCAACAGGGCTTCTCTATCACTATTGCTTCACCTCCCCTGACCTTCACTACAACGAGTTTGCCAATTGCAAAGGAGGGCAGCCTTTATTCCGCATCACTGAGTGTCAGCGGAGGTACGTCGCCTTATACCTGGACCATCATCAGCGGAACATTACCTACCGGGCTAGTTCTGAACACAACCGTTGGTTATATCTCAGGCACCCCATTTCCCGGGACTGCAGGCTTCCATAGCTTCATTATTGGCGTTACCGATAGCTCATCGCCAGCTATGTCCGGCCAGCGAAGCTTCAGTCTCCTCATCGAAAAGGGCTCTTACGAACCTATTGTCACCATTGGCTCCGGGCTGAAAGCCGGTGAGACAAAGGTATATGTGGGAGCAACTCCAGTAGCCACGCTTCGGGGCGGTGAGTCCGTAAGTCTCAGCTTTGACCTGGGCACAACCCATTCTATAGGTGTCGACTCCATTGTCGAGCACCCAACCGAGGCCAGTATCAGGTTCAAAGCCGAAGCGGATAGAATAACGGTGAGCGAGCTTTCGCTCAATGCCAGTTTCCCCTATTATACTGAGTACTACATCGGATTCAAGACTGACCCATCCGACGTTGCCCAACTGACAGGTTCCGGCTGGTACAAAGAAGGCTACACACTGAGAGCCAGCGCACCAACTGAGGTTGAAATTACAGACGAACCGGGCACACAGTACCGGTTTTCTAACTGGTGGCTACCTACCGGCGAAACCGTCTCCGACAAAAACCTGAGCCTGACTGTTAGCATGCCTGGAAGCTGCATCGCCAATTACGACACCTACTACCTGCTAACTTTGACGTCCACTTATGGTGAGACAGAGGGAAGCGCCTGGTACAAGGCTGGCAGCCAGGCTGAATGGGGTATGGCAAGTCATGAAGTTCGTATGCCTGGCATCCTGGGTTTCTTTGGAGGCAAGTATCAGGCTATCAACCCGGGAGGCACCAAACTTATGGACAGCCCCAAAACCATAGCTGTAAACTGGGAACCCAACTACACGATGCCGGCAATCCTGATACCGCTGGCGATTCTTTTAATCATTTTTGGCAGCTACGGGCTGTATCTACTGTGGCGCGGCCTCCAACCCAGGCCAGCCCCGGCTGCTCCACCCCTGCAGGCTATGCCTCCCCCGCAAACGACAGTGGTAATGATAGGAGAAAGAGCGAAACAAACGCCCCAAACAACCAGAGAGCAACTTATGGAACAGTTTGGGCAGCTTCTCCAGAAATATGAAGATGAAATTACAGCTTTAAAAGGAGCAGAGGAGCCACCCAGGATTGAAACTGTTCGGGAGGAGAAAAGACTGCGAGCTCCCGAAGCCACACCACCGGCTGTAGTCGAGGGAGAGGTCATCCCAGAAGAGGAAGACACACTGTGCAGCTTCACCTCAAAAAAACTATTGAGAACCGTTGCCAGTAGCTGGAGACAGGTAGAAACCAGAACCATAACGCCACCATCGGGTGGCCGGAAGGCAGCAAAAGGCAGCGCCGGCATTGCCGTAGTCTGGGCGCGAGATATATATCAAGAGTGGGAAATCCTCGACTGCTCGCTTCCCCGTGGCCACAAAGAACCCCATGAGGGCATCTCTCAAATAGTTTACAGTCTGCTCAATTCCATCACTGAAGAGAAAGTCTATGAGCCCAAGCAAGAACCGCGGCCGCCTGAGCCTCACTATACTGACGGCATGCCACAAGTGGAGGTGGCTGATGACCAGATTGTTCCACCCGACCAGTTACCCCCTGAAACCATGTCATAAAGAGTTCCCGCACCTTAAGGAAACACCTCCTCCCTATCACACATATTTGGGTTTGCGAAATGCTTAGAACGAAAGATAGCAGCCACCCGGGATTAAAACTGAGCCTGGTACTGATTATATTGCTCTGTCTTACAATTCCTGCCAGGTCAGCCCCGGTCAGCGCCGGGACAATGCAATGGACGGTCGTCGATACACCGAGCAGCCAGGGCAACGTCATAGTCAGTCCATCAGAAATCAACACTATCGCCATCGGCTGCGATGACAGAACCTTCTACGCTGTTGACATCCCTCACGGCAAAGTTTACAAGTCAGCCGATAGCGGCATTCGCTGGGATGAGCTGACCGGTCATCTAGCCAGTGCTGGCGCTGCTATGCCTGCCTGGCACATAGCTATTGCTCCAGATAATCCCAACTTCGTAGCCGTGGTTACCAGCAATGCTGGCCTCCCCAGAGATGTGTTTATCTCAGCCGACGGCGGCGCTAACTGGCAGAATACCGCCTGTCCCGCAGTCAACAACATCGGTGCTATCGACATCTCTACGAATTATGGCAGCTATGACATCGCCGTCGGTACCCGAACTGGTGCTGGTACTGGCAATGTCTATATGTTTAAGGCGACTGGTATCGGTGCCTGGGCAGCCCAGGGCTTTACCGGTGATATACTGGCAGTGAAATTTTCACCCAACTATGCTTCTGATTCTAGCCTGGTAACCATCTCTGCCGATGCAGCCGGTACCTACATCAACCTTGGCATTCACGACACGGTCGCCAATTCCACCAACTGGGGCACCTGGGGCCCAGTAGAAGTTACAACCGCCGGCACAGGCACCTCACCCACCGCAGCTCAACTCCTGACGGCTGATTTAGAGCTGCCTTCCGACTTCTCCGGGCAAGCCTCCAGCTTGCGCCGCTTCTATATCAGCACCGATGCTCCAACAACCAACGCCGGCATCTACCGCTTCGATGATTCCGTTGGCTACTGGCTAATGCCTGCGGCTGCCAACAAGAGAATTTCAAGCATTGCTTACTATGGCACATACGCCGCAGGCAAATTATTAGCTGGCGAGGTTCTCAGTGACCCAAACTCAGCTACAGTGACAACCTGGTTCACCGACGCACCCATCACCTGCCCGGCTACTTGCTGGTATCAAGTCAAGAAGGCACCTACTGGCGGTGGCAACTCAGGCCACGCCAACGCTCAGGTAGCCTGGAGCCCCGATGGCAGCAGAGCTTACTGCGGCACCAGCTCAGCCAACCTCGATGCTGCTGGCTGGCCAACTGGCTACATGACAACTAAAAGCCTCGACGAATCAGCCTTCTCTATCACTCTAGACAATGGCTACATATGGAACCAGCTCAGCCTGATAGACACTGAAATCAGCTTCCTTTCCGATGTCGTCGCTTCAGCTAGTTCCGACACCCTTTACCTGGCATCTATCAACACCAACGGCGGGAATAATGGCTTCGACAGCCTGTGGCGAAGCACCAGCTACCCTCTGGGTAGAACCTGGGAGCGAGTGCTATGCATGCTCACTGCCACCGATGACGCCATCCTGCGAATGAGCCAGGCTCAGGCAGACCAGTCTGTCTTCTACGCCATTCGCTCTACCAGCGACCTGCTTTGCTCACGGGACAAAGGACAGACCTGGCAAAGCACTCTTCCCGGCGTTAACATAACCGATTTTACCGTTACCAGAACCAATGACGTTCTACATGTGTATGCTCTGGAAAATAATTATGTCCGCAAGGGCGAGAGTACCTACCAGTCATGGAAATGGGGCAGAAAGGTAGATACCACCCTCAATTCAGGGCATACTATAACTGCCACGCCGGCAGGTGTTGTAGTGGTAGGCGATGCTGCCGAAGGTATGGTTGCCTATTCGGTAGATGGTGCCACCCAGTTCGCACGAATTCAAGCTGTACCTGTACCCGGCAAGATTCATGCCATTACTGACGCCAGAATTCAGAATTATGTAGTTATCTACGCTGGCAGCGACGGTGCCGGAGGCGAAATGTATTGCTGGGTCGTCGGTGCCACCTCTGGATGGACACCCATGGAACCGCCAGGACAAAGCTTCTACGGGCTTGCCCAGGCAGGTACCCTTTACGGTGCCTGGTCAACCGTCACTAATATCGGCGTCGACCGCACCCTCAACCCGGAGGCTATCGCCCCTCCTTTTATCGAGTGGGATACCCTGACTGCCGGACTAAGTGCTGGCGCCGTTTTCACCAGGGAGCCTACCTCCCTCAAGATTTCGGGCAATGTAGATTTGTGGGCAATTGACAACCGAGCCTACACTGCCACCACTGGCCGCCTCTGGCTTTTCTCCGACTGCATGAGCATGGGTCCTCAACCAGTTTCGCCAGTAAGCCGTGAGCTGCTCTTCCAGTCTCCCACGCTAATTTCACCAGCCAGGGATGAGGTAATCCCGGTAGACCCGGACACCGCCAGGGTTGCCGATGTCAACTTCAAGTGGCAACAACCAGCTCAGGCTACGAAGTATGAACTCTGGCTGGCTACAGATGAGGAATTTAGCCAGGTGGTATTGCAAGAAACTGTAATTCCTCAGAGCCCGCTTGCTCCAGGCTGGACGCTGTCCTCCAGAACATCCGCCATAGAACCCGGCGAGACCTATTATTGGAAGGTAAGGGTCACCCGTGCAGCTACCGGGGAACCTGGTGAAGGTCAGTGGTCAGAAGTTATGTCGTTCAGTGTAGCACCAAGTTTAGTGCAAGAAACTCCTTACTCCGGTCCTACACTGCTCACTCCAGCAAAGGACACTACAAATGTTGAACGTTCTCCATCATTTTCGTGGACACATTTACCCGGAGCTACTGAATACGAATTCACGCTGGCTAAGGATGAGGCTCTAGAGCAAATAGTTACCAGCCTAAAGGTGCCCATTGCCAGTTATGATTATGATGGCGAGCTGGACTGGGGCACCACCTACTTCTGGCAGGTAAAAGCTACCGAGCCATTCATCAGCGAGCCCAGCCCTATCTTCCGCTTCACCGTGGCAGCCGAAGAAGAAAGCGAAACTTCATCCTGGACAGAAAATTTTCCGCTATGGCTATGGATAGTTATTGGCTTACTCGCTGCTGCATCACTTGCTGCTTTTATCATCAGTAAAACAAAGCCCAGCATCTTCAAAGGCTCCTCTAAATAAGATAGCACTACATGCTGCTTGGTCTTTGCGAGGCAGGGTAGGCTGGAGCATCCGCTCCAGCCCGAAGCAATCCCGGCATAACCCATACTGTCATTGCGAGGAGCAAAGCGGCGAAGCAATCTCGGTGGAGGGGGAAAAGGCAGCACTTCCTCAAAGCCCTTGCCACAACCCCACCGAGATTGCCACGGCACTCCGTGCCTCGCAATAACAAAAATGGGGTTCACTATTGACACGTGCCTAATTACAGGCGTATCTTATACCTAACTTTAACTAAAGGAGGTTTAATACGATGGGAAAGACTTCAACTGGTCTTGAAGCAAATGT
>Ga0268285_1001052_pt1 | contig 14176 bp, 15 predicted proteins | sample saktaG_2_FD_190144 | JGI IMG/M metagenome (GOLD analysis project Ga0268285, IMG submission 190144) | Saline water microbial communities from Sakinaw Lake, British Columbia, Canada - sak_2013_06_06_120m | ecosystem: Environmental > Aquatic > Non-marine Saline and Alkaline > Saline ... | reverse complement strand
AATATTTTGTCTTTATCCATAATCTAATAATATCAATAATAAATCACAACGTCTAGCAAACCAAAAACGACTTGGTTAAGCCGTTTCTATCAGGGCTCCGCAGGGTGAAGCAAGTTAGAACCTATTTACTAGATTCAATTGCTTAAATTAGCACAAAATTCAAGAGGATGGCGATGTATTCCGTAAATTTATGAACCAACCTCTTTTAATTAATTCAAATACCAAATAAAGTAATTAAGCGCACTGGCAAAACTTACCCAAAACAGATAAGGGATTAAGAGATAAGTTGACCATTTGTTTATCGGCCAGAATTTTATCATCAAAACAATAATCAGAAGCCAGATGACAATGATATTGATAAAAGCCAAGCCGGGATTATGCAAACCAAAAAATATTATTGACCAGATAGCGTTAAAAAATAGATGAATCCAGAAAAGCCAAAGCGCGCCTTTAGCCTTTTTATTTTCTTCAATTTTCTGCCAAATCAAATAAACACTAATGCCCATTAGAACATAGAGTAAAACCCAAACCGGGCCAAATAGCCAATTAGGCGGACTGAAGTTCGGTCTTTGTAAAGTGGCATACCAAGTCGGAATAGCTGAAGTTGTAAAAAGAGAACCAACTATCCCGGCCAATTGCGGTAATGCCAGAGAAATAATTAAACGTTTGTAATTCATAGGTTATTTTTTATGATTTTTTGTTCTTTTTTAACCATAAATTTATTCACCCTTCATCCAATTATCTATACAGGCTCGCAGAAATTTCGCGCCATGGCGTACCAACTCATAATCTTTGGTATTTTTAACATTCTTTGCTCCATGAAAAAGATTACATCTAATTTGATATATAAAATCGAAAACCTGCTCCAAGTTATTTTCATCGTTTAAATAAACGACCCTACTAGAATTCGGTCTCATATCTTGAGTTGAAGAAAGTTCCTTTAATTTGACAGGCTTTAACGAATTCCATTTTTGTAGAATACGATCTTTAAAATCATTTGTATTTTGGTAAAAATAATTTAACTTATCACGATCCCGATCGCATTGAGAGATTTCGGTCAAATATGCATCGAATATCATCCAACATAAGATAAAATCGAGCCAAGGGTCCTGCCATATTTTTAACTTGATATTATTGAGTTTGCCATACCACCAAACCATTCTTTCCTTAAAACTCTGATTAACCTCGTTTGTGTAAGAAAGGACCATAAATTTATCTCTGAAAAGATTAGAATTAGTTTACATTCAATATCGGAATGTATACTAAATTAAGATTTAGTTTACATCTTTGTTTGTTATCATTAAAATAATTCAACCTGTTTATCATAAAATTTCCTTGAGACATACTCAATCAATAAATCAAAAAATAATCCTGATACATCTGCCTGCCTATATGTAGTTGTCTTTAATCCTCTCTTAGTTATCCGCCTATCGACACTTTTTATGTCCTTATTATCAATTTTTATCGAATATTCTCTCCATCCGTGACTTAAATCGCCTTCAGTCTGTTCGAAAGGAGAAACTGATTTCAAGAGATAATAAGAAAGCGTTCTATAATGCCCCAAATATCCAGAAGTATGTTCTTTGTCGCTAATATTATCTCTAATTCTTCTCAAAACAGAGATGAAATCGATATCAATACCGCTAAAAATTGAAATAAGGGTTTTAATACCAATATTTATAATTTGAGGCATACCTTGATCTCTTGTTTGTATAAGCCCTTCTTTATAACTTCCCTCTTTAAGAGCCGGCAGCGGGAATTTTATCCCCTTTAACAACTGCCTCAGATTTAATTTCTCTTTTCCATCCAACTTCAAAGACTTTAATAAAATATCTTTTAGTATTATTTGTAGGAAATAATGCTTATCTTGCAATGATTGGCTCAATTTGTTTCCTGCTTGAAAACGAGAAATAATTTTATCTACGTATTTTTCAATAATCTCTTCATTTTTAAATTCGAAAATTTCTTCGCTAAAAAATTTATCGAAATATCCGTTAAAATCAGTTTGTTCTCCATACTTGCAATGGAAAATACTCCTTAGGTTTTGTACGTCGGCAACAAGAATGATTTTGTCAAAGTTAAATTTATTAGGCAATTCTTCATTTTGTAATCCGAGATGAGCCGAAAAAACATTCAAAATTCTGAAAATGTGTTCGGGATCAATTCTTTCCAAATCATCTAAAATTAAAACACTCTGTTTATTGTCTTTTTGCGTTTGAATTTTTTCTTTTAATAACTCACTCAGATAATCAGTTTCTGTAATATTTTTCTTTTTTGTTTTTTCTAAGAAATCTTTAACAAATCCTTTCTCTCCGGCTTCAATTTCCTGCTTAAATGTCCAAAAATTCTCTACTAATCCTACAACCTCCTTTAAGGGACGACCCAATCTCGGGATAAACGAAAGTCCTGTTTTAAATATCTCGCTAAAGTTGTTTTTGCTCCAGATAAAAAGCAGGCGCTGTAAATCAATCAAATTACTATAATCGTTTTTCTGAAAAATATCTTTATTCTTTTTATTAAGTTCAACTAAAATATCGTATTTAAGAAATTCTAAAATATCTTCGTTGGCGCTTATTTGATAATTAACAGGAAAGAAATGAAAGATTTCGTATTCTTCTTGATGATTTTTAAAAAAATCGTTCAAGAAATATGTTTTTCCAATTCCAAATTTCCCAGAGAATAAAATCCGAGTATTGTCTTTTATCTCCATATGCTCTTCAAACTTAGGGAATAACTCCTTAATTGGAATTTTAAAAACTTCTTCTTTTGTTTTTTCTCTGTCCATTCTTTTAGAAAATAAAATTTTCTTGACTCAATAGGATTCTGATATTATTAAAATCTCTTTGAGAAATAATCCTCTTCTTTTTTAATATTTCTAAAAATATTACAGTGTCTTTAAACTTATTTTTGTTTGAAATATTTAAACCCAAAGTATCTGCTTCTAAAATCCCTATGCCCTCGCTAACAGCCTTCTTTGTTGCTTTTTCTTCATCGGTTATAAAGATCCCGCCTAACTCTTTAGCTAACGCCATCGCAGAAATCTCGCCTGAACCCAACCTGCCTTCTTGAATCAATCCATTCATCCATAATATATTATTTATTTTTTTAAGAGTCTGTACTTTTATCTGGCCTCGACTAACGCTGTCAACTATACTTTGCAATCGAGGTTTCTTTTTAATTCCCCTTTTTGCTTCAGCAATAACTTCCTTTGTGGTATAAATGTTTTTGGAAATATAAAAAATCAGCTCTAATTTTTCTATCCGAGCAAAATTACTAAAAGTAGCATTATTAAAAACGAGTTTTTCATTGTCGAATTTTTTCATTTTTAGCTCTTTCAATCTCAGCAACCCAATCCTTAGTCTCTTCGTATGACCTTCTAAGCAGCTCGGCTAATCTATCAAGAGATATCTTCTTATGAAAATATACCTGAAAAGCCAAGCGATAATAATCTATAGGCATTCTAAATTCGCCATTATCATTGCTTCGCTCAGCTTTAAAACCCGACTGGACTGATAAAGAATTTAATATTGAAGTATCCACGACTTTTTCTTTATATGATTTATTAAACAAATAACTCAAATCGTGCAAACGATAAATTACAGCCGCCCAACTTACGCCAAATTCATCCCTAATTCTGATTAATGACTGGTCACTGATATGATTCCCATCCTGTTTTAGAATTTCCTGCACGTAATAATTTATACCATCTTTAGGCATTAAAAAATTAGCAGCAAAACAATCAGCTCTTTTTTCAATAGCTGATTTTACCATTTTATCATCATCGATTATGATTTGTTTTTCTTTATCAAGTAAAAAATGACAAAATTCATGAGCGGCTGTAAAAACCTGATGTCCATTAGATCTATTGCTGTTAACCAAAATTTGTCCAAGATTCTTCTCTTTATCATAGTAAAAAGCGCCAGAAAGACCATTGCCCCCGATGGGCATCTTAACTACAAAAATTCCTTGACCTTCTAATAAGGCAAAAATATCTTTGATTGGCGCGTTACCCAGTTTCAATCCTCGTCTAATCTTCTCTGATAGAATTTCAGCTTGTTGATAAATATTAGATTGAGACATATTCCTATAAGTTTTTTAGAAATTCATAATCCTCACAAATTTTCTTAAATTCTAAAAGCGCCTTTTTCTCTTCATTATCTAAAAGGTTATCATTTCTTAAATGCATCACCGCTTCTTTAAAATTAGAAGTGAGTGGCGCTTCTACTTCGGTTAATAAATCGCTCGCGTTGACATCATACAAATCAGCAAGCTTAAAAAGCTCGAAGCTATCTATTTTACGCTTACCTGATTCAATATTTATTATTGCTTGTCGAGTTAAATTTAACTCTTTAGCCACGAATTCCTGGCTAAAACCAATTTCTACTCTAAGTTTTTTTATTTTTTTACCTAATTGGCTTAAAGTAAGCATATTGTTAGGATTTTTTTAATAATCTTATTTTATTTATAGCCTACCGACTAATAGACTAAGTTATCCACAGCTTCTTTTATTGTATGAAAATAATACAATCAAGTCAAGGGTAGTGTATAATAATTTGACATAATAGACAAAGATGCTAAAATACTTAGATAAAACCCAAAAAACAATGCGGGGCCCAGTCGAACCCCGCACGAGAATGTGCTAGGTCGATATCCTAAACACATTAACCCTTATTTATAGGATAACATATTCTTAATTTTTGGGGAAATAAAAATTAAAATAGAAATCTATGCCAAAAGGTAAAGTTCAAGAAGTTATTGATGGCGATACTGTTAAGCTTCCTTATAACAAATTTATCAGGCTAGGAGGAGTTGATGCGCCAGAAATGGGACAGAAAGGTGGCGCCGCAGCAAAGCATGAACTTGAAAAACTAGTCGAGGACAAAACCATAAGCTATACAGAGGATGCTCGATCATATGGCCGTATAGTCGGAACTGTAAAATCTGGCAGCAAAAACGTCAATAACGCAATGAAAAGCTTTTTAAAAAAGCAAAAGTAAAAAATATTTTCGGCAGGAAGAGAAAAGATTATCTTCCTGCTTTTTTATTTCAACAAATCCCAAACTCCAAATTCTATACTTTCAACTTCTTAATTGGCTCTTTGAATGCCTTATACATCCTGGCCGAAGTATCAATCAAAAATTCAATCATTTTGGGCCAATCTTCTTCGTCAAAGATATTAACATCGTCTAATTGATATTTTATCCGCGAAGTAACATTATCTTCCATTTTCTCCCAAACCAATTTATTGCCAAAATCCTTTTCTATCTTAGCTTTTAACTTATAGAAATAATCAAATATCTCTTTATTTTTTTCTTTATCGCCTCTATTAATGTAAATCTCTGGTCTAGCGTATTTTTTAGAAACTACTAAATTCAAGTTAATTCCGCCCTTCCCTGTGCCAATTCCAATCCAAGCATCAGTACTCGGACTGATGTTTTTAAACAATGAATTTTTCTTGTTAACCTCTACTAAAAACTGCTTCCAGAATTTTTCTCTAAAGGCATGTCTCTGGGCATATTCTTTTCTCTCCGAACCGATTTGCTTCTTTTCTGTTGTTGGTCTTTTAATTACAGTGAAAAACGGCGCGGCGGCTGAATGGTCTCCGATTTTAATCGCTTCTAATTTTATTAAGTAAAACGACATATCATCTGGCGTAATCTCGTTAAGCCAATCAATCACCTTTATATGCTCCTCGGTTGGTTCTTTTGTTATCCAGATAGCGGTATTAGCTTCAAGATTAACTAGATAAGTAATAATCTGACCAAGATGAGCATGATCGGTTTTCTCTAATTGATTCTCAATAATAACCTTATTGCCAAAGTTATCTTCTCCATATAAATCAACCTTGAATGGCCCGACCTTTTCTTCACGAGATAAAATTGTTATATCAAAACCAATTACATCATTTAGATAATCAATATTTTCTTCTAACCATTTTGTAAAATCCTTATCTTCCTTATTCCAAATCTCCCTTAGGGGAACTTTTTGGATTTTTTGAATAGTTGATTTGCTCATAGTGTTTGCTAATTTAAACTTAAAATTATTTCTTCTACTTTTATAAATCTCCGCTTAACGATTTCGCTAAAACCGAACCAAAAAGCTCTTTGAGTTTAGATTTCTGTTCGAGAAGCTGCTTTTTATATTCTTGCACCGCGGAAAGTTTAGCAACAATTTGTTTTTGAATCTTAAGAGGCGGAAATGGGATCTTTATTTGTTTTAACTTATTTGCATTAAATTGAGGTTGCCCTGATCCTGTCATAAGAGATTTAGCTTGTTGCCAATAATTTTGAGAACGAGAGAATAGCCAAATATAAAATGGATCAACTGAAGTATCGGGATTTAAACGAATTAAAAACGATGCAAAGATTGACGATTCGTTTTCCTTGAAATATAGAATTTTCCCGAATGTTGCGCCAGTCCGCGCCAGAAGTAGATCGCCATTCTGTAATTGATAATTCTTCGCCTCATTTTGGCTAAGCGTTACATATTTCTTATCGGAATCTCTTAATTCTCCGTCATCGCCTATGTCGGTAATTCTTATAAATCTATAATTACCAGTTTCTTTTGCAGCTGTTGTATAGCCATACTGCGGTTTCAAAACTTCTCCTAACTTTTTAACTCCCCAATCCTTGCCCGTCGGATTGAGTTCTTCATGTAATAACGATTGAAAAAGCTCGTTGGCTTTTTGGATAAGCTCATCATTCAACTTCTGCGCCTCAACAATCTTATCCAACCGCCCAACGATTTGCTTTTGAGTTGCAAGAGACGGGAGAGAAATTTTAATATGCTGTATGGCTGAAGAAGCATGAATAATAGTTGCTCCCTTGGAATATGCCTTTATAGTTTTTTTGACGCCGGGAGTCTGCAAGTAATAAAACAGGAAATTTCTATCAATTTCTGGTTTAATATTTCTTACAACACGGATACCTGAAGCGATAGCCCCCTTAAATCCGCGCACAACTATGCCGGGTGTTCCATCAAAAGTAATGAGTGTCTCATTTTCATTTATGATTTGTAAATTGCCATTATCATTTTTTACAAACCTTGGGGCGTCAACTTTTCCAGTTAAATCTCCGACGCGAAAAAATGGGGTCGCCTTATCTGACGTCTTAACATAAAAAGCCGAACCGGGCTCAGTCCCACGCTCAAGATTACATACATCACTTAATTTTTTTGTTGGCCAAGTTTTATTCATGTATTTACATTCACTGTTTCTATGTATAAATCATCTGTAGCCAAGGCTTCTATAAAACTAGAAACATTTTTCCCAATGGTATTTATTAAATAAATTCTTTTTTTCGCCCTCGTTACCGCAACGAGCATCTGATAAATTTCACCTTCATTAGGTTTTGTTTTCGTGGGGAATCTCCCTTGGTCAAACCCAATAAGAAAGATAATATCGGCGCCGAGGCCTTTCGAGTTGAGAATATTACAAACAGTAATACCGAGATTGCATAAAGGACGCGGGAATGTGGGATTGGTGTTCTTGAGTTCCCGAATGAATACTTTGTGGTGAATTATCTCATCTTGTTTAATACACTCTTCTTCCTCTTTCAATCCCGATTTTTCGATATAGCCTTCCAAGAGACGTATATCATTATTTTTAATCTTTTCTATTTCAGATGGAGTGCCACCGACAAGGCAATTCAGTATTTTTGTTTTTTTTAAGTGATTCTGCCTATCATTATCTGACGGATTATTCAAAATTCTCCACCCAAGCAATGAGCTGCTATCTTTTGCAAGTAATTTATAAGCGTTAATAATATCGTGTCGTAATGGCAAAATTTCGTCGGCATATTTCGAATCAACGTATTTAAAACCCCTGTCTTTCAGCTGCTGCGCAACTCTCCTGAGAGTAGTTTTACAGCTTCGCCCTTCGCCTATAACCAGCACGTCCTTAATATTTTGGTCTGCGGTTAAATTCTCAAGCTCTTTCCATATTTTATAAGCAATCATGTCTGGTGGACAATTTTGGATCAAATGTATTTTGGAATTTTCTTTTGAGTCATTAATTTTGGAATCTCGCTCTCCTTCTGGTGTATAACAAATGAACTTTTTCTTGATTCTTCGTTTCTTCGGATCGGGTCCAGAGTCACTGTTCAAATTATATCTTTCTACAAGGGCATGAAAATATTTGATAATCACTTCAGTGCAGCGGTTACAAAATCGTAATGTTCTACTTTCCCAGTCTGTATTGCTGTTATGGAACTTCTCCCTGATAAAAGCAGGCGACGAACCTTTGAAACCATAAAGAGCCTGATCGTCATCACCTACAATGACTATTTCATTTTTCTTCGCAAGCAAATCGACAAATTCCGACTCGATAGAATTAAAATCTTGGTACTCATCAATAAGAATCAAATCAAAAACAGGTATTTTATCTTCGTCCTTTTTGCATATTTGAACAGCATAGTAAATAACGTCATCATCTCCAACCGCTTTATAAAATTTTGATTTATCTACATAGTTTTTATCACCTATCTCAAATTTATTGATTCCCTTCGCCTTTAGATCTTCTGTGATTATCTGGTATATCCGAGGGTAATAGGTCCATTCCGGATACTGCTTCAGGACAAATTTTCTCGCAAAACCATGCATTGTTGTCGTTCCCGCTAGTCCACATAAATCATCAGCAAGAGCATCACCGAGTTTTCCTATAAAAGTAATTGCGAGGAATTTTGTTTGACCTTTTTTCTTTCTCTCTTTTATTAGCTCGCCAAAAAGATAACTTTTGCCAGTACCAGGACCGGCAACAATTATTTTTCTTGGATGATTTGAATTTTTGATGGCGAGAATATCTTTTTCGCGCTCGCTTTTGTAGTCTATCGTTGTCATAGTAATTTTTTAATCTCGCCCAACGTTGATTTAAGTTTTTTCTCTCCACTTTCAATTTCTTTCAAAATCTCTTTTGGTTCTCGATGGTTAATTTCTTCTTCGTCACTGTATGGGTTATAAGTATTCGCGGAAAGGATGTAATCATTTTCTATAATATCTTTAACTGACGTAAGCCAGCTATAAGGTTTCTTTGTTTTGGACTCGCCGCCGCGCCAAAGTTCCAATAATTTTGGGATATCATTTTGGTATTGTGGGCCGAATTTCTTTGCTTTTGAAAGCGATGAGCCGTCGCCTTTCATATCAAAAAACCAAATCTTTTCTTTTTCATCTAATCTCGGCGATGGCTTTCTTTTAAAAATCAGGAAGTTTGTTTTTACTCCAGCATAGGGCTGAAATACACCAGCTGGCATTGAGACAACCGCTTCCAGTTTTGTGTTTTCCAAAAGATAGCGGCGGATTTCTTTGTCATCTTTGTTAGTGCCAAAAAGCGTACCCTCGGGCAAAACAATACCAGCTCGTCCATTCGATTTAAGAGAATTGATAACATAACCAAGAAAAAGAATCTGCGTTTTGTTAGATTTTACTGGCAAAGTCGGCTTTATGCGTTCGCGATCAACCTTGCCTGCAAATGGCGGATTGGTAAGCACGATATCGAACCGGCGCAAATCTTCTTCGCCTTCAGCGCCAGCTACAGTATCTTTTCTGCGAATATACGCTCCTTCAATGCCGTGCAAAATAAGATTCATTAAAGCGAGTCGATGCATTTCTGAACCAACATCGTATCCGTGAAAAGTTTTCTCGGTCAAGAATTTCCACTGCTCTTTATTTAACTTATCGCCATAGCCAATTTTCCTGCCGTCCCTTTCTTCAAGGTTTTTCGAATCGCTATTTTTATATTTAATCCATTCGTAAGCGGTAATTAAGAATCCAGCTGTACCGCAAGCAGGATCAAGAATTGTTTCGCCTATTTTAGGATTAACCATTTCAATAATGGCTCTAATAATATGCCGCGGAGTAAGGAATGCTCCGAGTTCGCCGGCCGATTCAATACTTGCCAAAAGCGACTCATAAAGATCGCCTTTTACATCGGTATCTAATCTTGAAAAATCTATAGTATCTATGATTTCTATCGTACGCTTAAGAACAGATTCATCGGGTATAAGAAGCTTGGCGCCATGAAATATTTGCCCAATATTTTTATGGCTATTTTGAAGCTCTTCAACGAATGGAAAAACTTCATCTCGAACAAACCTTTCTAAATCTCTGCCTGTTTTTTCTCTCCAGCGAGACCATCGAAATTTCTCATTTTTACCAGTAAAGATTGATTTGTGTTTATGTCCGGTAAGTTTTTCTTCTTTTTCCATCGCAACATCCTGTTCCTCAAGCATTTTTAAAAAGAAAAAGAAACTAATTTGTTGAATCCTTGTCATGGGATCAGGAAGCCCGGCGGTCCAAAGATAATCATTCAAGCGCGAAAGCTTGCTTTTGAATTCTTCTCTTAATTGTTGAATGTTATTTTGCGTAGCCATTTATAAAAACATTCTTATTTAATTCTGATAATGATTTTTTGAGTAGATTTTCACCGAAAATTCGTAATATCTGATTTAAGCCGCCCTGCTGCTGGAAAATCGGCTCATTGAAAATAGATACTTCAATTGGCGCGCGGCGAGCAATATACTGGCTTTTCAATAAACGAAGGATTTTTATCTGCTCCGGCGCGAACTGTTTATCAATCAACCAGGCCTCAAAAAGCTCGCTGATACGATCTTCATATAATTGCTCTTCTGTGGGAAGTTCTTTAACCCCAAGGGCGGTTTTAACAAACTCATTTAAAGTGCCAGGCGGATAATGATACGCCTCTCGCAAGTTAACCTCGTTGAAATAATACTTTGGTGAATTAAGTTTTTCAGCAAGAACTTTAGATTCATCGCTTGAAAGCTCTTGGCCTTCTTTCACTTTTTTCACGAGCGGCTCTGTTTGAGTAAATTCTTGTATTTGCCGCTCCCATGCCATCTGATAATCATCAGAATCTATTTTTTCGCCCTCTGCGCCAATTTCAACATAGGCCCGTTTAATAATAACATCAATATTCTCCGGAGATGTCTCGGCAACTTGAATAAAGCCAGCTGGAACTTCTATTTTTTCCTCAACAAAATCTTTAATTTCTGTGCCCCACGGAATACCGGCCTTTGCTCGCGCGATTTCAGAATACGGATTATAGCTTTCATCATTAAAATACTTCGTAACCCCGGCAAAATCATAAATCCTGAATGACTTTTTATTGATTTTTTGGTCAAGACGACTCCCCCGACCTCGCATTTGCTGATATAAAATCGGGGAATGAGTAGGACGAGCCATTATCAAATTTTCAACCATCGGCGCGTCAATCCCCGTATCCATCATACCAACAGAAACGGCTATTATAGGCAATTCTTCTAGTTTAAAACGACGAATAGCGCCACGAGGATCCTCCGTATCAGAAGTAATTATTTCAGCAAAACGGCCTTTGTGTTCTGGCTTGGCTTGATTAAAATAATAAGCAAGCTGAGCGGCATGGCGCTTGGTAACGGCATAGACAATTGCCTTTCTTGATTTTTGTGGTTCGCGCTTATCTTCTTCTTTAAAATAGGCCTGCGCGACTTGTTCATTTCGCGCAGGAACATTAATCTTTCTTTCAAGGTCTTCTGGATTATAATCCTCGCCTTCATAACTTACACCCTCAAGAGACACTTTTGTATCAATCTGAACAATATCATAACCAGCAATATAACCGTCTTTGATGCCTCGGCGAATGCTGTATATAAAAGTCGGCTTGCCTTTTTGTTCTGTCTCGTCCCAGCACCCAAAGAGTTTATAGGTATTCCTATCAATATAGGCACTTGGCGTTGCCGTAAGTCCAATTCTAATAGCGTCAAAGTGCGAAAGAACAGCATTATATATACCAAAAATAGAACGATGGGCTTCGTCAGAAACAATTACATCAAAATATCCACTGGTGAACAAAGAAAGCTGCGAATAAAGAGTTGGTAAGGTCGAGATAATAATTGACGATTCGTCACGTTGTTTTCCACCATACAGTAGTTTGGATGGATAGTCTTTGAGTATCTCATCAAAAACTTCTTTTGTTTGAACGCCGAGATCAATGCGGTCCACAAGAAAAAGAGCGCGATTTACAAGACCTGCTTCAAAAAGACGTTTAAGATAAAGAGCAATAACATCAGTTTTCCCCGTACCCGTTGCCATAGCGAGAAGTATTTTACGTTTACTACCTTCAAGCGCCTTATCCATAATCCGTATTGCCTCTTTTTGATAAGGACGGGGAGTACGCCATTCGCCGCCCTTAAAATATTTTTCGGGAACGGGTATAATTGAAATCTCTTTTTGTTCGAGACGAAGATTTTGGATTTTCTCAAGATCGCGCTGGGAATAAAAAGTTGCTACCTTTTGCTCTGGACGATATTTATAATCCCAAAAATAAATTTCTTCACCATTTGATAGAAAAATAAAATCAACGTTTATTGATTCTGCGTATGAAAGCGCCTGTTGTTTGGCCGAAGCAGGATCTACAGAAAATCGTTTTGCTTCAATCACAGTAATAGCACGGCCCCTTGAATCTTTGAGAACATAATCTACCCTACCAGCTTGAGCGGTTTCTTCGGTAGATATTTGATTCTTATCTTCAATATCCCAACCAGCCTCGCGAAGTTTGCGGTCAATTAAAATACGCGCGTCGGTCTCGCGTAAAAACTTCTTTCCTGTTGTATCTAAATTGGCCATATTTATAATAATTTGTGTTCTTTAAAACTAAAAAAGTTGGCTTTACTAACAATTACATGATCTTTTATTTCAATACCAAGAATTTTTCCAGCATTAGTTAACTGCTTTGTAATTTCTAAATCTTCCTGCGATGGCGCAGGAGTCCCAGCTGGATGATTATGCGCCAGAATTATTTGAGCGGCTAAATGACGAACAGCCGGCTCAAACACTTCTCGCGGGTGAACTAAATTAGCATTAAGGGAACCAACTGAAATAATTTCTCGTTTAATTTCTTGGTTGCGCGTATCTAAAAAGAAAATAACAAAATGCTCTTTTTTATTATCCCGAATATCCTTTAGTTCATTCCAGACATCTTTAGGAGTTAAATAAATCTGGCTTTTCTTGTTTTGTAAAAACCGACGACCGAGTTCAAAACAAGCTACGATTTCGCAGGCCTTAACCGAACCAAGACCAAAAGTATTCTTCAAATCCTTAAAACTGGCTTTAGCCAAACTATTTCTGCTAAACTTGCCTAAAATCTTTCTGGATAATTCAACTACATTTAAACCTTTACTGCCAATTCTTAAAAGAATTGCCAAGAGCTCCGAATTAGAAAGTTTCTCGGGTCCGTATTTCTCCAGTTTTTCTCGCGGCCTATCTACTTTTGGCAAATCTTTAATCTTCATCTCTTTTTATTATTAACATTGCTTGTCTTTTTTAAAAAATCATCTAAATCCGATTGTTTAATACGCCACCAGCCGACCTTGGACGCCTTAAGTCGGCCAGCTTCAATATAGCGAGTCACTGAACGTTCGCTGACTCTCAAAAATTCCGCTACTTCTTTAATGGTTAATAACTTGTCTTTTGTAGTCATTGGTTTAATTATATACCCAGAATATTTAATTGTCAAAAGTGACAGAATCTGTCAAAAGATAGTTTTTTTTACTTATCCACAGCCAGCCTTCTTGACACATCTTTTTAGGAGCGGGAAAATGAGATAAAGAAAGTAAGATAAGTGAGCTTAAATGACGGGAAAGATGGAAAGATTTCTGACCCGTTTTTTTGATTGAATAAAAAGATATCCTATTAAAAATTTAATACCTTTTTAGACCATTAGAGAATCTCTCAACAAGAGAAAATTCTTATAGCAGACCTAATGTTGTCTTAAACGATTTTTGTATCGCGTCTTAAGATAATTGGCATTGGGTCTCTTTTGAAGAGGGACACGGTAAAAAGATCGTGCCCCTTTTTATTTTCAAAAGCAATCAATCCAAGATTAAAACTCCTAAGCTTTTCTTGGATTGAGCTTGGGAGTTTTAATTTAAAAAAAGTCGATGATTTCTAAAAAGTCGTTAGATAAATTCAAAAAATTGTATAAGCGAAGATTTAAAAAAGAATTGTCCGATGCAGAAGCGTTGCAGAGAGCAACTAGGATTTTGAATCTTTATAGAATAATTTATGGTTCCCCTATCAATGAAAGCAAATATAAGCAAAAAAGTAATTGAGGAAGAATTTTCAGTCAGGGATAGAAGACGAAAAGAAAAATTCTTCGTCGATGATGAATATTTAAACAGCTATGCTAAAA
>Ga0268285_1001051_pt1 | contig 14178 bp, 15 predicted proteins | sample saktaG_2_FD_190144 | JGI IMG/M metagenome (GOLD analysis project Ga0268285, IMG submission 190144) | Saline water microbial communities from Sakinaw Lake, British Columbia, Canada - sak_2013_06_06_120m | ecosystem: Environmental > Aquatic > Non-marine Saline and Alkaline > Saline ... | reverse complement strand
TGCGGAAGATCATCGGTACCTTCAGGTCTAGGAAGGGTGCGGAGTATTACCAGTACATCGCTTCCCTCGTCGCAACATGGCGATTGCAAGGACTGGACATCTACAACGAGCTGCAAAAGTTACTCGCGCACGAGCTCTGTCTACAGTGAGCTAAACAAATACCAATCGACAAAGCCTGTGTGCTATAGCTATCCAAAAGAGGGTGTGATGGTAACTCTGGCGAAACCCGAAGCTAAAGAAGAAAAAACGGTTATCATAGACGTGTACTCAGCCTCAGTGGTCCCATTAAAAGAGCCTAAAACGGAAGGTGAACTTGGAGCATGGTCGATCTACGACAAATTATCCGCAGAGGAACGGGCAAAGAGGATAGAAAAATGGGACAGCGATGCTGAATTCATAGCGGAGCAGTTATCAACTGGCATCGTGGATAACGGTGACCGAGGAAGTAGGGGCAGCAAAACCTTGTCCGTGCCATTATATGCTCAAGACTACAGTAACTATTGTGCAGCAGCCACAGGACAAATGATCGCTAAATACCACGGGACAACACATTCACAAAGTTACGTCGCTAGCTGTATGGGACTCGAACCCGACGAAGGCGGGGCAAGCGATTCAGATCAACTGTATTACTACATTCATTGCTTGTGGAAATATGGGTCTGATGATTATTCCGCAACATATGCCGGTGAAACAGGTGAAATAAACGCTAATAGGCCATTAAAGAGTGGTATTACCGGACATGCACGATGTGCTAGAGGATACTATGATACAGGCAGCCTCATATATATAAATGACCCCTGGCCTGTGGACCAAGGGCTCGTGTACTGGGAACCCTGGATTTTGAGAACACACACTACAGACATCCATGTGGAGGATTATTAACCTTCACATTTTTATTTTTTTTATCAGTTAGTTTACAAAGAATAGGTGGATTAAAGGGCATGAACAAAAAAAATCTGGTGATTGTAGTAGTGTTGGTACTCATAGCAGCCGTTATTTGGGTGATAGCAGTGAACACTTATGAGGGCAGACTTTACGCTGCTGGAGTTAGTTTAGATTTGGAAGATAATAACACATCCATGATTGAAGAGATTCTAGATAATAATCTGCCTGTTTCTTACACCATGCAAAATAAGGACAGGATAAGGCATTACGCAGTTATTCCTTCGTCCGAATTCGACAGTTTAAAAGAAACTTTAAGGGATAACGAAGGAATAGGAATCATAGCAGTTAAACAGGAAGATGGAGATATATACGCTTTCATTAGCCTGTTAGATGATACTCATGCCGATACAAACAAACTTCAGGAGCATCTCGACAAATACTCGCTGGAAGTAAAAGAGGTTAACAGGATGTATGTAAGATTTGAAAAGGACGTACAGTATAGAGAGATAGAACACACACTGGATCTATTAAAAAAAGAAAATAATGTAATCAGCGCTTATCCTGATCTTCTTGAAGGGTGAAAATATTTAAACGTTTCAAGCACTTAAATTATAGATCATGAGCATTAAAAAACATGAACCAAAAAATTGGTTATTGTAGTGGTGTTGGCAATTACAGCAGCTTTTGTTGGGGTGATGGTAGTGAATACTGATACCAATGATGATAATTCTGTATCGGGGGCTTCTCAGGATGGCTATCCAGTTGAAGACTTCTATGTAGACGAAGATACGGCGTGGAGACATGCAGTTGTATTTGCCACAGATTGGGTGTCAGAGGGCACTCCAGGTTTAGAAGACTGGGAGGGTGCAGAAGCGCAAAAAGGCCCGGTAACTGTCTATGATATTCACGGGAAAAAGTTGTTTTACGAGTTTACAGTGACAAAGGATGGTAGGGCTATTGGTGAAATGGAGATGGCTGCCAGTAAAGTGCTTGGCAGTTCATTACATAGGGTAATCCTAAGTCCACCGTTGAATAGAGAAACCGCAGCACAGAAGGCTATAGAAGTAGCAGAAAACGAATATCCAAACTACAAAATAAGCTCTACAAAACCTGTGTGTTATAGCTATCCAAAAGAGGGTGTGATGGTAACTTTAGTAAAACCGGGAGCCAAAGAAGAAAAAACGGTTATAATAGACGCATACTTATCTTCAGTGGTCCCATTAAAAGAACCTGAAAAGGAAGGTGAACTTGGAGCATGGTCAATCTACGACAAAATACCCGCCGAAGAACGGGTTGAGAGGGTAGAACAGTGGAATGAGGTCGCTAAACATGTTAATGAGTGCAAAATGTCTGAAATGTCTGGTGTTATATCTAAACAGCCTTAAACTAAGCTATAAGAATTAAAAATCACGAACAAAAAAAATCTGATGATTGTAGTAGTGTTGGTACTCATAGCAGCCGTTATTTGGGTGATAGCAGTGAACACTTATGAGGGTAGACTTTACGCTGGTGGGATTCGTTTAGGTTTGAAAGAGGATAACATTACGTCTGGGACCGAAGAGCTTTTGCGCGAGAACCTACCGGTATCATTTACCGCAAGAAGAGTATACTGGATCAGCCCGCTTTATTACACCGTAATCCCCGTGGCCGAGTTTAACACGTTAAAGGAGACTTTATTGGAAGAGGAACGTATAGAACTCACGGCAGTAAAACAGGAAGATGGAGAGATATTCGTTTTCTTCCAAAATTGTTTCGGTAAAGATGATAGAGAATTATAGTATAACGGAACTTCAAGAGCATCTTGATAAATACTCGCTGGAGGCAAAAGAAGTTGAATGGATATACATCGAATTTGATGAGAATGTGCAGTATAAAGAGATCGAACACACACTGGACCTATTAAAAGAGGATAGCACTGTAATCAGAGCTTCTCCTGATCTTCTTGAGGGCTAAAATGGAAAAGAGAAATTGGTTAAAAAAGTTGAAATCGTGGCAGATAGGCGCGATAATAGGCGGGGCAGTCGGTGTGATTGGTACAGCTATCACATTGGTAACAGGACATATTAGTGCCATCTCACTATTTTTAGTGCGTTTCTTCGCTCGTTTTGGTTTAGGCTATATCAGCTCATTGTTTATGTACCCGCACTGCGAGTTAATCATCTCGGTATTGGTTTATGCGATCTTCGGTACAATCGTCGGTTACGTTTACGATAAAATAAGAGCGAGATGGAAAGATAGTTGAAGAAGTGCTATGGTGAAATTCAGGGTTGTCTCTCGTGTTGAGGGCAGGAGATATTTTGAGACGTCAAGCCCAAAAATTGACGGTAATTTTGGTTGGGGTTTAGTCATACTCCAAATTCTATCTTTACGAGTATAACTGACGGCACATTTGTTTGTGCGATGCCAGAAGCCGATTTTATGTGCAACTGGGTTTATCCTGCGTGGATGGTGACGTGTGAATTGTCCCTAGCCCTCACCATTAAGACTGTTCTTCACCGTCTTCATGATAATCGTTGCCATTTCATCCCTGTTCGCCTCGGTAACTTCCAGGATCTCGAACGTTCCTCGTATGCGCTGCACCAGCTCGTGCGTTGAGCGTTGATGGACGGTAACCACGAGGTGCTTCTCACTTTCCAGTGCACGCTCGACCGTCTCGATGAAGCTTCTGGACTTCAGCTCCATGGTGCCGATTTCATCGATGAATATCAGCTCGATCTCTGGTCGCATCGTGGCCTCTGATATCGAGCGCGCACCGATGCCGTCCAGATCCATGAGGTTGATGGTGTACTTGCCCACCGAAGGGCCTCGTGTCGGAAGCTGCACGTGCGCCAGAACGCCCGTCTCGCCGGTGCGGATGTCTTCAATGGCGAACCCGACTCGGCATCCGTGCTCGCGCAGGTCGGCGGTGAGCATGCCGCCCACCGGCACGCCCTCCGCTTTCAACCGTCCGATAACATCCTTGACGATTGTGGACTTGCCTATTCGCGGCTTCCCGGTGAGTCCTATTCTGAGCGGCATTGTTCTTCTTCCCCCCAAATTCCAGCCTTCACAACGGTACTCCGCTACAGAGTGTTTGTCTGGTGCGGAGGAAAAGAGCAAACGCCAGAACGAAGAAGAGAACTGCAGGGATGAAGGAATACGTGATGCCAAAGAGGAAGACGAAGAGCGCAGAGCAGACAGGGCCCAGCATGACCCCAAACGTCTTCGCAAACTCAAAGATGCCCGCGTATGCGCCGTATCGTTCCCGGGGCACGATATCAGTGACCCGCGCCTCGATCAGCGGCTCCACAAGGGTCGTGCCCAGCGAGATCACGAAGATCGTTACCATGAGGCTCGGGAGCGAGTGCAGAAACCCTAAGGGGATGATGAAGATCGAGGCAATCACGAACCCGAGGCAGATCAAGCATGTCTTCCCGCTCCGGTCGGCTAACCGTCCGAGCGGTATCTGAAAGAAGAGATAAGGCGAGGCCGAGACGGCGATCCAGAGCCCTATGACGAACGGACTGTACCCGAGCCGTTCGAGGAAGAGCGGCCCGAAGACCCAGCGGGCGGAATACCAGAAGAAGAGCGCGGCGGTGCAGAGCTCCAGAACGATCAGCTCGCGCTGCTGACTGAACTCCTTGAGCAGCGCTCGCAAGTCCTCGTGATGCGACACGGACCGGTCAGTGACGCGCGTGCTTTGACGGGCGTTATCCGTGAGCTTGATGATGAAGGTCAACGAGGCAAGGAGCAGCACCACAGCGAAGATATACGGGGTTCGCAGCGCGAATCGGTCCGCGAGCAGTCCGCCGATCACCGGGCCGATGAAGAGCCCCGCATTGGCGAAGGTGCCGTAGACCGACCGGAACTCGCCGCGCTGGCCGCTGGGTGAGATCTCCTTCACGACGGCCTCGCTGATCACCCATGCGGGGGCCATGGCCATCCCGAACAGGAGCTGTAACACGATCAACGCGTACAGGCTGGTATTCAGGAAGAAGGCGAGCAGAACGGCGGCCAGGAGCAGGAAGGAGGCGGTGAGCATTCGTTTCCTGCTGAACCTGTCGGCGAGGATGCCGGTGGGAAGGCTGAAGAGCATTCCGGAGAATGAGGAGAGCGCGGCCACGAGTCCAACCAGTTCCGGCGCTTCGAGAAACTGCTCTAAGTACAGCGGATGGACGGTGATGACCGCGCCGATGACGACGCTGAAGAGAAGGAAGAGCGTGGAGATTACCAGTAACTGCGCGGTAAGTGGCTTGCTCGGTAAGTCCGGCCCAATGAAGCTCGACGAATCCATGCACAACTAACTCCTTTACTAAAAGGTCAAAGGAGTATTATGTGTGGGGGCAGAAAAATCCACGTCCGAAGGAAGGTCGGCCGGGGGCTATGAATGAACACAGAAGAGGTTGATGCGTGGGTTAAGCAGGGGTTTACAGTCGATGCAGACGAGTTCGCCGCGCTCATGGCGACCGTAAAGCAGGCGCTGCAAACTGAGCTGGGCGCACGCAAGGGCAGCGGCATGGTGCGGATCGATCCCGAATCGGTAAAGAGCGTGGTGGTGATCGGCGATGTCCACGGCGACCTGAAGAGCTTAACGCATATCCTGAAGCAGCCAGAGGTCGCGGAAGCGGATCGAATCGTCTTCCTCGGCGATTACGGCGATCGGGGCGACGAGAGCGTGGTGGTGTACTACGTAGTCTTCACCTTGAAGGCGCTCCAGGGCGGCAACGACCGCGTGATGCTCATGCGCGGTAACCACGAAGGCCCGCCGGATCTGAGCTTCAGGCCTCATGAACTGCCCTTTTACTTCATCCAGCGCTTCGGCGAGCAGGGCAAGGAGCTGTACCGTGCTTTGAAGGACCTGTGGTCCTATCTGCCCTACGCGACGCTCATCGCCGGCCGGTACATGCTGGTTCACGCCGGCGTGCCCTGTCACGTCGCCTCGCTCAATGAGGTGGCCTACGCACGTGACTCGCATCCAGCATCGAGCACGTTCGAAGAACTCCTCTGGAACGATCCGATCGAGGCGAACGGCTGTTTTGAGTCCTTCCGCGGTGCCGGTAATCTCTTTGGCCGGAACGTTACCGCTGAGTTTCTGCGGATGGCGAACGTGACGACAGTCATACGCAGTCACGAGTTCTGCGAGGGCGTGGAGACACGGCACGAGGGCAAGATTCTCACGGTCTTCTCGCGCAAGGGCGAGCCTTACTATAACACGAAGGCAGCCTACCTGCTCCTGGACGAGGCGCTGCTGCGTGAGCCCCAAGATGCCTATACCCTGGCGCGACGCGCGGCACGGGTGTGGTGAGGCTGCATGCAAAACCGATCTGGTAAGCTCTTGTTGAGTTCCTTGATTTGGTGAACTCTGATCAAGGTCCAAACTCCTACCGTATCGTTCTGATTCTTATCGAATTCTCTTTGAGAACGATGCCTGTAAAGACACGACCATGCATTAACACCGAAGCTTCAAAAACGCTCGCCACCTTTAATAGTTGCAGATGAGCACTTTTTACGAGGTCAGGAGAAGAGACGGCGCGGCACGCCTTGGTCTTCTATCGTTGAACGGGGAGAAGCAGCAGACACCGCTGCTCTTCCATGGTGATTCCTTACGCAGCGGTAAAGAAGGCTTTGCAGTCCGCTCAGTTGAAGCTGCGGATTTCGCCGCGTTATGCCAGAAAGAGAACTGGAACGCCCCGCGCGGTGCCGTGCTCCTGCCCTCCGTTCATCCGCTCTTTAGCAAGCTGAACGAAGCCATACCTTTCTTAAACGTCGATTGCTACGTGCTCTCCTATGCCTCCGCGCTGCTGTACAGTCCGCGAGCGTTCGTTCGCCGCATTATCGCAGCTCGTGAGGCGATCCCGCCGGATACCGCGTTATGGGTGCCTGGCATCGCCACGGCCGAGAATGCCGCGGTGCTGATCTACATGGGCGTTGACCTTGTGGACGACACGAGTGCCGTAATCCAGGGCTATCAGGGCCTGTACCATACAGAAGAAGGCGCTCACGAGTTATCAGATTTGGAAGAGCTGCCGTGCGTCTGCTCGGTCTGCTCGTCAATACGTGCAGACGAGTTACGTGAACGGGATAATAAGGAGCGCGCACAGCTCTTGGCGCAGCACAATTCGCTCCTGCTCGAGAAGGAGTTGAAGAAAGTCAGGACGCACATACGCGCCGGCACGGTGCGTGAGTACACCGAGCTGCGGGTGCGGTCCTCGCCATTCTTGACTGCAGTACTGCGCCTCCTGGATCTCGAGGAGAAAGCGTATTTCGAGCAGCGAACGCCGGTCTCGCGGAACTGTGTGATGATGGCGAACACGCTGGAATCTCTGTGGAGGGTCGAGGTGAAGCGATTTGCGCGCCGTGTTTTGAATCGTTATGAGCCACCCCAGCGGCGCATTCTGCTGCTCTTGCCCTGCTCGGCGCGGAAGCCCTATTCGCGGTCACCATCGCACCGGAAGTTCAGCGACGCGATCGCGCCCTACCGGGGACACGTTCACGAAGTGATTGTGACGTCACCACTCGGTGTGGTCCCGCGCGAGCTGGAGGTGGTGTACCCCGCGGCATTCTACGACATCCCTGTAACAGGCCACTGGGATGCTGAGGAGCGCGCATGGGTCGCATCGTGTCTGCGCAACTATCTCGAGCTTCATAGCCCGCGGTACGAGCGTATAGTAGCACATCTCAGCGGTGCGTATCGCGATATGTGTTTCAGTGTCGCGGCTGACTTAGGGCTCGACGTGATCTCCACCTGCGATGTGGACGAGGACATGACCGCATCGAGCGCGCTCCAGCGACTGCGTGAGGAACTCGCAGAGCTCTGCGGCGACACGAAGCGACTGCCAGGCTTCGAGCATAAAGCGAGCATGCTCCGGGCGATGGCTGACTATCAGTTCGGGCGCGGTGTGGGACGTGCACTCTTTTCAGAATCTGAAAGGAGGCGGCTGAAGATTACCGGTAAGTTCCCCGCCTATCAACTCAGCGCAGACGGGGCCGTGCTTGCGCGCGTTGTGCCGACATACGGGCTCCTAACGCTCACGCTAAATGGCGCGCGCCGGATTGCGGATCTGCTAGCCGCATATACCGTACATATAGGCGATTTCCTGCCCCGGGGCTCGATCCTGGCACCCGGCGTGGTTGACGCAGGCGCGGCGATTCGGGTGAACGACGAGGTTCTTTTCAGCGGTGAGAAGGCGTTCGGCGTGGGCCGTGCGAAGATGGCGGGCTGGGAGATGGTTGCCTCACGACGGGGCCTTGCGGTCGAAGTGCGTGAGGTGACCGCGCTGAACCCTGTGTGAGGTACGTACGTAGTAAGTCCACGGGTGGCTGAGCATCGGTGCACGGTGGCGAAGGAGAAATCGCAAAGTATTTAAGGGTTGGACGACATCAAAAACATCACAGACGATGGTGGAAGAAGAGGAGAAAGAGCGGTTTATCTCAAAAGCGTTCCTGGGAACACTCGATGAGTTTGTCAGAGACCGTGACGCGATCACCGCGGAGTGGAATGCGATTCTAGCCCGGTATAAGCAGGGCGAGGACGTCATGGATGATTTTCGGGCGATTCAGGTCAGAAAGCCGAGCATCTTCATGCTGATTGACGACATTTATCACAAAGAGGTAGAGCTCGAAGAGAAGCTCGAGGTCGCGCAGGTGAGCGACGAGACTCGGACCCAGCTTCAGGCGTTCAAAGAGCGGTTCGCCGAATTGGCCGACGAAATTGACCTGTTCGTCCTTGCAGAGATAGGCTTATCAAAGACGAAAATCAGCGGCATTTAGGTGAGCTCTGGATCTCAAGGCGAAAGCTCTGCGAATATCTCGCGCACCTGTTTTTCCGTTTCTTCACGCGTGCCTTCATTCGTTATAACGTAATCCGCGAATGGGAGCTTATCCTTAAGGGGTAGTTGTACAGTAATCATTTTTCGTGCCTCCGCTCTCGTAACGCCCTCCCGGTCGATGATTCTCTGGATCTGCGTCTCCTCACTGCTATAGACCACAACAACGGCATCGAATTCGTGCTGCACACCTGCCTCGATCAGGAGCGGGACGTCGACAACCACGAGTGTGCGATCAGTTGCTGCTAGTTCTTCAATCGCCGCGATTCGCTCCCTCATCTTCCGCTTCACTTCCGGGTGGACGATCTTTTCCAACGCTACGCGCTTCTCAGCATCGCTGAATATAAGGTCACGCAGCCTCTTACGATCAAGCTCTAAATCGTTACGCACGATCTCCGTGCCAAAGCATCGCACGATCTCCCACCAGGCCATCGAACACGGGATGACCGCTTCGCGACTGAGCACGTCACAATCGATTACATACGCGCCGAGCTTCATGAACTGCTGGAGCACGAGCGTTTTGCCGCTCGCCATGCCACCGGTTAAGCCTGTGACTCGCACGGTCTTCTTCACCACCGCTCGCCTCCCGTAACCTCTGCTTCCAGGAGCTTGGCGAGTGCAAACGCGGGAAACGTGGCGGCCACGTCAGTTCCGCATCGTGCAGCGAGCGAGACAAATTGCAGATTCACCGCGTCCGCAGCCGCACGGACGAGGAAATCACCGATTCCCGCAGCTACTACACGGCTTAGGCCATAGGTCGTCTTCATCTGTTCTAACGAAGTTCGTAACTCCTCGACCTGTTTCTGCTTCACCTGCGCGGCAATCGCAGCTGCACCTGTCTCGCCAAGTTCTTCCAGGTCGCTGCAGACCACCCGCGCTAAGCGTTGTAAAGCGCTTATTCGGCTCTTCTCTTCAGCCTCACGGCCAACGAAGGCGTACCAGTTCGGGCTGCTGCAACGGTACTTCTCCTCTGTTATCTCGCCCAGAACGAGGTACGCGTCCGCAGTGATGGCGAAGAGCTCTGAAGAGACCCTGCACGCCTCGCTCGCCTCGTCCTCAGCGAGTTTCACGCGCTGAAGCAATGCCGCGACGTTCGTGCGTAACACGCCTGAATAGATTAACTCGCCACGTTTCAAGCGCTCAAGATCCGTGCGCTGCGCTCTTACCGAACCGTCAATGATGGGGATAACATCGGTTGTCGTGCTGCCGATATCGATAAAGATCGCATCGCGGTACTCCTGTGCCACGAGCGTTGCGGATGCGAGCCAGTTGGTCGCGGCGAAAGCAAGTGGGTCGGTCTCCACCGCCGAACGGGCTCTGAACTGACCCCTGCGGTCAAAGAACCGCGGATCTGCAAAGGTCGTCGCCACGGCGTCTGCGATGAAGAGAACGCCCTCACGGCGCGTAGCGAAGCAGTCACTGAGCTCGCCAGTCATTACCGCACCGATCGCCTCGAGCTCGGCTCCAAACCGCTGCTGCACCTCGGGGAGCACCTCGTAGAGGCAGACCTTTCTATGCCAGAGCGGAGCGTACAGGGACTCAACGACGCCATCCGAAGTGGCTACCTTCGTGTTCGCCCCGCCCACGTCTATGCCAAGGAACATTACCTCTAACCACCTTTTGCCGCTGTCCTTATTTAACAGTTATATACTCGAGCAGTTTCTGCCCCAGTTCGGGATCATCGAGGGCTTGCACGAGTTCGCCCGCATTCCTAAACGGTCTGCGTGCTGCTATCCTCGCTGCTCGCTTCGCTCCAACGCCCGGCAGTGCCGTGAGCGTCTCAAGCGAGGCGGTGTTGACCGCGAGCGGATAGGGGATCGCAGTGATCGAGCGATAGCCGTAGCCAATGACCTTCACGTCCAAAAATAGATGCAGCGAGAGCACGCCCGGAATCCCCACGAGGAGGGGATAGCTGCCGAGCTGCCGCCCAAAGGTCACGTTGCCCTCACGGATCTCCATGTAGACGTCTGTCAAGACCGTGCCATGGGGCACGACGCGCTTCAGCATCGGGCGGTCGATTTCGGTCCGTACATGATGCTTCAACCGCCGGAACTCGTGCTTGTGGCGTTTCACGAGCTTATCCCCCAGCTCAAACTGCTTCGTGCCCGGAATGGGGATGACCTGTCGGAGATTGATCCGGCGCAGCAGAAGCCCCTCATCCATGATCCGCTGCAAGAACAGGTAATCCTGCTGGAACGTATCTTTGCTCTCGCCGTCAAGCCCGAAGACAAAGTTCAGGCCGGGTAAGAGCTCGGGCAGCCCGTTCGCGCCCCTCGCTGAACCAACCTCATTAAGGAGCTTTACCGCACTCAGAACCTCGTCCGCATCAGCCTTCAAATTGTTCCGCGCGATCACCACCGGGTCAACGCTTTCTACACCAAGTGCGGCGACGTCGCCGGGCGTATGATACTGTATGATGCTCTTCGCGATGCATTTGCACTCCCGGGGATAGCGCGCGAGGACGCCCGGATTGGCATTATCGATATGGAGCGTTTTGAGCTCGGGCGCGACCGCACGAATACCATGAAACAATCGCTCGAGAGCGTCCGGGTTGGGTTCCGGGAACTCCACCTCACCCGCGCCGATCGCCATATAGGAGAAGATGCAGGGCTGATTGCCGAGCCTGAAATGGCGAATGCCTGCGCTATACAGCGCCGCGATCTCGCTCATGATGTCCGAGACGGGCCGGAAATCGGGCGGGCCCTTGCTGGGCTCACTGCAGAACGAGCAGCCCCCATGGATACTGCGCGGACATCCCCGATACGTCTCGATCTCGGTGATGAGGTAGTGGGGGAAGAGCGGATGCTGCTCCACGACTCGCGCGCCTTTTACCGCGGAATCTCGTATCATGCCGGCGTTTAAACGGCAGAGCGCGGGATCTACCGCATCCACGTCTAACTTGTTGCGCAGCAGCTCGGCAACAACGATCTCACCATCACCCTGCGCGATAAGGTCAAAGACCGTTGCAACGAAACGGGGATCACGCACTGGTTTACCGCCCGCCAACCCGAACCCATACCGGGCAGCCGGGCCGCAGAGCACCTTCACGGGCTTTTCCAGGCCATCGAGGAATGCGAGAAGCTCGTTCGGGCTGGCCGGGAACCCCGACAGGTATCGACCAGGAACGGCCATGCCTGCAATGACCACGACCAGATCAGATCGTGCGAATAACGCTAAAAGCGATCGCTCTGCTCGGAGTTGATCGATCGTGCGATACACGACCCGTGCGGTGCGGTCATAATTCCAGACTGCGCCAGCGATATAGCGTGGGTACGGACTGATGTACGGCGGCACACCGAGGCAGGTTGGCTCATCAACATATCCGTCAAGTATTGATACAGTCAGCATAGTAAACCGGAGAAACCTCTGGAGGATCTATCAATGATTTTTAGTTCTACGGGTAATAAAGTACTGGTATCAATTGGTGTGGTCTATTGTAAACGATGAAAAAGAGCAACGAGCGCAGAGAACCGGGTTTTAAAGATCGGATCGAGCGTCTGTCCCGCGATGCCGCGGCGTGCAGTAAGAACGTCGAAACGGAGTTAGGCGAGCTCACGAGTGTCAAGGGCGCGTTGAGCGGTATTGTGAAAGAGTTGGCGCGGATCAAGGAGATGCTGGCTGATCCGAACGGGTTGACCGAGGAGAAGCTGGATGCGATCGGCGATGCCCTGGAGATTCTGGAGGAGGAATTGTCAGAGAAGCGGAAGAAGGCCGAAGAGCTATCCACAGGCAAGGATCCGGCGTATTTGAGCCAGCTGCAATACCTGAGAGCGGATTTCGAGAATTACAAGCGGCTTGTTGAGCGTGAGAAATGCGAGCTTGGCGACCGGCTTCGCGAATGCTTCATGCTCGATCTGCTACCGATCCAGGAGAGTTTAGAGGTCGCCGTCGAGCACGCGAAGGCGAACGGGAATTCAGTAGGGCTGATGAAGGGCGTGGAGTTGACTTTGAAGCAGCTCATGGAGCTGATGAAACGTGAGGGACTCGAGGAGATCCAGGCGGAAGGCATGCAATTCGATCCTTTCAGGCACGAGGTGGTAGCCCAGGTGCCTGCCGGGGACGGCGAGGGGGGGAACAGCGTGCGCGAAGTGCTGCGCAAAGGGTTTGTGTTCCGCGGCAAGGTCATCAGACCAACGCTGGTGAAGATTGCGGTGAACGAGGAATAAGAGGCACCTGACACGACGTAATTACTGCTACCGGGGATGGCGATGGCGCTAGAGATAAAGGACGTGGATGCGTACTACGGCAGCAAGAAGGTGCTGGAAGGTGTGGACTTCACGGCACCAACGGGCGAGCTACTGGGCATCATCGGGTCGAACGGCTCGGGCAAGACCACACTCTTACGCACGATCGCGCGCATCTTGAAACCGCGGACGGGCACAATCCTCCTGGACGGTACGGCAGTGGTACAGATGAAGGATAAAGAGTTCTCGCAGCGCTTCGCTGCGGTACCACAGGATACCAGCATTCAGTTCGAGTTCTCCGCGCTCGACGTTGTGCTCATGGGCCGTACTCCCCATCTGGGCCGGCTGGAGCTGGAGAGCGAGCGGGACATCGAGATTGCACGGCGGAGCATGGAGCTGACCAACTGCTGGCCGCTGGCTGAACGACCGGTGACGGAATTGAGCGGTGGCGAGCGGCAGCTGGTCATTATCGCACGTGCGCTGACGCAGGAGCCGAAAGTACTCCTTCTCGACGAGCCGACTTCGCACCTCGATATCAATTTCCAGATCGAGATCATGGAGCTGCTCAAGCGGTTAACCACGCAAAGAGGCTTGATTGTCGTTGCGGTCATCCATGACCTCAATTTGGCCGCGCAGTATTGTGATCGGCTCGTATTACTCCGCAGCGGAAAGATCATCGCGATGGGCGCTCCCCACGCGGTCTTAACGGCAGCGAATATCAAGACCGCGTTCGGTGCCGATGTACTCGTGAAACGACACGCAGTCACGAACCAGTGCTATGTCTCGCCCGTGCCCTCGTCGGTAAGCAGACAGATCGAATCAGCACGAGAAGGCCACATCGGGAAGGCCATCCATCTCATCTGCGGCGGCGGTGCGGGCACATCGCTGATGCACCTCCTCACCGAGAAGGGGTACACCGTGACCGCCGGTGTGATTAACCTCCTGGACAGCGATCACGAGGTAGCGCAGCTCTTGCAGATACCCGTAACCACAGAAGCGCCGTTCTCGCCGATCACCGAGACCGCGTTTCAGGCACAGCTTGACCAGATCCGCCATGCGGACGCCGTCGTGCTCTGCAATATCCCCGTCGGGTTCGGGAACCTGAAGAACGTCGAAGCGGCGGAAGTGGCCTTGTCCCGGCTGGGTAAGAGCGTGATCCTCGTCGAGAGCGATCCGATAGCGAAGCGGGATTTTACCAACGGCGAGGCCACCAAACGGGTGGACGCGCTGAAAAGGAACGGCGCGATCGTCGTTTCGAGCCCCGAAGCGGTGCATGAGGTGCTGGCTACTATATAGCGAATGGT
>Ga0268285_1001049_pt1 | contig 14208 bp, 13 predicted proteins | sample saktaG_2_FD_190144 | JGI IMG/M metagenome (GOLD analysis project Ga0268285, IMG submission 190144) | Saline water microbial communities from Sakinaw Lake, British Columbia, Canada - sak_2013_06_06_120m | ecosystem: Environmental > Aquatic > Non-marine Saline and Alkaline > Saline ... | reverse complement strand
GTGTTCCCCATGATGGCCCAGCCGTTGGTGTTCCCCACGATGGCCCAGCCGTTGGTGTTCCCCACGATGGCCCAGCCGTTGGTGTTCCCCATGATGGCCCAGCCGTTGGTGTTCCCCATGATGGCCCAGCCGTTGGTGTTCCCTATTTAGGCAAAAAGTAGGTTTACTGAAACTGAAGCATATCAGACCATATTATTGAGCTTCGAAAGTCTGAATACCCTCGTTAAACTAATTGGCTCTACAGTAACAATAAGATGAAAAGTGATGTGAGCAGAAGGGGCTTCGCCTTTGTATCTGGGATGACTTTCCCATTTGATGTGGCTATACTTAACATACTAATATCATCTTCCTCACCATATTGTAACTGCTTGGGCTCAGCAGTGCCAGTCATGAAATTCAATAAAAGAACATATAAGAATCTAAAAGAATTATTTAGCGACTTGTGGTTTCCAATCAGAAACAGGAAACAACTGAAGGCAGTAATGAATAGGGGATCAATATCACCTGCCTTTCGGGAAAGGCTTATGCTGGCTGTAACCGCAGTAGACGGCTGCCGCTATTGTTCCTACTTCCATGCCAGGCAAGCGTTGAAAAGTGGGGTTACCCAAGAAGAAATTAGCCGGCTACTATCAGGAGATGTTGATGACTATCCGGAAGAGGAGGCTGTGGCTGTAATCTATGCGCAGCACTGGGCTGAATCCGATGCTCATCCTGACCCCGAAGCTGTCCGAAGGTTGCAGCAGACATACGGTGTTGAAAAGACAGAGGCCATTCACTTGATGCTTCGGATGATTCGGCTTGGCAACCTATTGGGTAACTCCTGGGACTATTTACTATACCGCATATCCTTTGGGAAGTGGCGAGGATAGGTCTGTACAATCTGGCTTATTGTTCAATTCAATTAGGAGACCGAGTTGAAGCTAAAGATTGTACTACTTCCAATTGATTATCGGGAGCGCAGGTGCTAAAGTCTCTTATGTAATAGTCGACTAGGCAAACCTTAAATTGGTATACGGTTTTGGTATACGGTTCCTTACTACGATAATTGAGCGATAATAGAATATTACGGAAAACGGGAGGGTAGACATGAGGCTGGGTCCTACTTTCAGAAAGATATCGGATAGATTTAGAGGTGAATTTGACGAACTCGCTTCTGAAATCTTACACAACCAAACATCTGGAGAGGCACGCGAGTACGCTCTTCGCAATATACTAGAGAAGTATCTACCTCGAAGGGCTGGAGTTGACAAAGGATTCGTAATTGACGCTCACGGTGGGGAGAGTAAACAAATTGATGTCATCATCTACGATAAGACCGTTGGGACAGTGTTTGAGGTACTCAACACTAAATACTTTCCGTGTGAAGCCGTCATTGCCATTGGAGAGGTCAAATCAGATATTTTATCTTCACAGAAATTGCAGGATGCTCTTGATAAGATTAGATCGGTGAAAGAACTGGATCGATCTAATAATGGCAAGAATTTAATCGTTTCAGGGCCCGGAGTGTCTATTAAGGGGCTGCAATTTAATCCTTCAACTAACCATCGCGATCAAATTCTTGGATTCATCTTCACCAGTACCTCTATGACACGAGAAAATATCATAAATCACCTGCAGGAATTCAACAGTCGTACAGATCGACGATATTGGATAAATCTTTTCGTTGCCTACAAACGCTTCTTGGTGTCATACGAAACTTCACAGGCACTATATCCTTCTGCCATGGATGCTACATACTTATATTGTACAAAGGATAGCGAAATACCTGATTTACTTCTGTTGTTCTACAGCATTCTGGCGAACTTTGTTGACGAAGCGCATGTGGCAAGGCCTAATTACTTTTCGTACGCTCAAATTACAGAGACAAAGGCTACCTATCATGGACTGATACCAGGAAATGCCAAGAAAAAGGTATGAGCCTACAAGAGATTAGGCGACTTTTTGGATATGATATCATTATTGGAGGCAGGTCAGTAAACCATATATGGCGTCTCCGCAAAAAGCCCCAAAAACGACCCTGTAGTGCCTTTTCCTGAAGCTAAATTGAGTGGCAAAGTGATCCCAGAATTGGTTTTTGCAGTGTCGCCATATATCATTACTCTGACGGGTTATTACTCCTAGACTGTTGACAAGTGCTGTGTGACCGTTCAACAGAGATGCTTGTTACTTGATTGCACATTTTGACGAAATGTGACTTGGTTATTATTAGTAGACCGTGCAGGATAAAAGGTAGAACTAGGACCTTCGCTCAAAGCTTTGTTTTCGTTTAATAGTTCGAATCCCCCCAGCTGGATCTGAGGTATCAATAGGTAGAACTTTTGAGTTAACTATTAATTTGAACTTCATACGACTGGGGGTTTAGAGTAAGATTCTTCCCCGGCGTACAGGATTATTCTAATTTTACTAGAACAGAAACGAGCTATAGCAATTGAATCTAGACGAACAATTAATATATCTAAAACATTCTATTGAGATTTTAATCTCTTATCGCTTAGCCTAAGCAACTTATGTTTGATCTGAGCTTCTCTTAGTGTAGCATTGAGCATGTTTTGCAAAGCTCCTTTACTCATTTTAGAATTAAAAAGTTCACTTCTTTTTCTAAAAGCTGTTTCAAATGCTGCGATTAATTTCCCAGGTATTACTTCACTTTCATGTTTTACCAATAGCTCATGAATCTTTAAATATACTATTTCGGCACCAGCCTTTGATGTGGTATGTTCGGCAAACTCTCTTAGATACTCTGTATAACCTGGTAAATGTAGATCTGCAAACAAACAAACTAACAACAATTTCTTAAAGTCATTGTTCGTGTTTTCCATACAATAAAGTATTGGTCTATATAGACTTTGGTTAGCGATGTTCGTTGATAATAGACGTTGCCCCCCTAATGTCATGATATATCCAATAACAGTTTGGACATCCGAATCCTCAGTTAACTCGCAGAAAAACTTTACTAAATCCATATTACAGTCTATATGAAAATCTAGAATTCTATCTAAAAAGTCTTCTTTGTATTGTAGCTCCAAAGCCTCAAGATTACGGAAAGTATTATAAAATGACTTTAATACTAGGAGCTTGTTATATAATTCCTCAATAGTGCTTGCCGGATTCTCCAAATATCTAATATATCTTCTCCTATCCTGATAGGAGTTTTTCTCACGTTGAAAATCTTCATCCAATTTCTCGTAATCTATTTTATCCTGTAAAGCTTTGGATATGATTTCATCACTAGATTTTGACTTATCCATAGGAACTAATAAATCACTAATATAATCGTCGAGATCCTTGAGTGTGATATCCTTTGCGTCTTGGAAATGTAATGCAATGTGCTTGAATAATGTTGTGGGAGCTTGTATATATTCTCGCTTTAAGCCGCAGTAGAGAGCTACTGAATCGGACGAGTCTACATATGAATCAACTTTTCCTATTATTTCTATAGGATCTTGAATACCTTCTTTCATGGCCAAAGCTAAATAGTAATCATAAAATACATATTGCTTAAACTCTACGGCGTCATTAGAGATGTATAAGAATCCGCTTTCATGTAAGTCATTTAAATATATGGCGACATCCACATCAAGTCCTTTTATATTGAAATAGTCTGATATAAACTTTTCAACATTTCCCTTTTCTAAGGATAAACAGCCCTCCGATTTACACATAACAGCTAGTCTCATTAATATCTGTCTTCTAAAATAGAATGAATTCTGTGGTCTAACGTCATTTGTTCGTAACCTGTGTTCTTCGATTTTTTCCAGGACCTGCAGGAACGATAAGCTAGTTAATTCACTCCCTTGGATTAGAAAAGCAAAAAGGTAGAGCGTTATTATCACAGGGCTCGCTTGAAGATCAGAATCTCTCAGGCTATTTACAATGAACGAATAAGCAATGTTGGCATCAATATTTCTATCCAAACAAAACTGTTTCGTGAATTCATGGATTCTACTTGGGCCCCAATATGCTATCTCATAATATTGATAATCATCAAAAAGGCTGTTTGCTCCGATTGAGTCAAGCAATATTGTATTAGTTACTGCCATCAGGACTTTACAATTTGGTATGTCCTTAACGACAGTATTAATTATTCCATACTGTGCCTCATCACGCTCCACTAGATGGTCAAAGCACAGTACAATTGCATCATAGCTATCCTGTAAATTGAGGCTCTGTAACTTCCGATTTATAAGTTCTAGCAGCTCCGCTTTTTCGTATAATTTCTTACTAAGGTCTAAGTATAATGCGAAAGCTTTCTTCTGTTTTTCCAAAGCATCGGAATTATAGCTAGCAGCTAAGGACTGGAGAAATATTGATTTCCCTGATTGTTCAGGGCCTGAAATAATGCAGTTACTTTGAGCAATATCAAGAATATTCCCTTTAAAAACTGACTCAATGAGACGGCCATTTCTCCATATAATCCTTTTAATATATGGACTTACAAGTATTGGGTTATCTATCTCTTGAAATCTTCGAAGTTGTCTTTGTATTGATTCTTCTAATTCTGATTTTGCCGTTGTAATTCTCTGGCAAACAACTGCATTATAATATAGAGCTAAGTTCCTCGTTGGTAAATTGAATGTCATCTCCCCATTATCTGCGTAAAAAACGTCGGGGACGAATTTATTACGACCTCTTGTATATTTACGGTACTTTGCTAAAACAATTCGATTATCAAAGTCTATTTCATATATGTTATAGCCAATATTGTTAAACGTGGAATTAATTGCAGGGGAAGCAAGTATTACACAATCGTGATTTGGCGAAATTTCTGCAAGAGATTCAGGTAGGTGAATATGTCCCGAAAGGGCTATTTCAAAAGATCTTTTTATATCTTTTATTGTGTAATCAGACTCAGTTCTGTGATAATGGGAAAATGGATGATGAAGTAATGCTATTTTTAATGCACAACCTTCAAGCTTTTCTAATGCTGAGTTAACCTGCCAATCAAATATAAATAGCATGCCCTCGTCTTGATCGCTTGAGCATCGCCAACTTGAATTGAGACAAGCAAAACCTATATTTACACCTCTTATCGTTAATATCTTACTGTAAAATACCTGTCGATCTAATTTAAAATACTCTTGGATGAAACTATAATAACCCTGCATTCTATCCAAGCAAGTCGGATTATTGGCTAAGTAGTCAGAGGCTTTCCCCGTATTATTAATTTCCGCATGAAGTCCTGTCTCGGAATAAGGGTCTATAATTCCACGATCTACGTCGTGATTTCCGGGTACAACTAAAATACTTTGTCTAGAGACGTGGAATCTACTTATTATTGGTTCGAAAAGCAATTCTTTTGCTAGCTCGTACTCTTCTGATTGTCCAGAAAATGCTACGTCACCAGTAAACACTACGACATCGGTTCCTCTACATTCACTCTCAACATCATTTAGTAGTGTTTTGATTCTACGTCTGATTTCATCCTTTTCTTTTATATTTGCATGTAAATCGCTTAGATGTAATATCTTTATCGTATTGCTCATGATCGCCTCCCGAGGGGCTATTTCAGTTTGAGTTTATAACTCGAAAGTAAGTCTTTTTATTAGGGCAATTATACACCCACTATCAGGAGTTAACAAAACATAACTATTGTTTAGAGAAAGTGGGTGTAAAGGTTCCTTTTTACCAGAAGCTCCACGCCTATACTTTAGGCAGAATATTTAGCGAACCATTAAGTAAGACCAAGACAAGTTTGACATTTCGTTGCAAAGTAGCTTCATGTGCAATCTTATAATCCCGCAAGATTCTATGCAGTTTTATGGATATTCTTTTTAGTCTCTAGGTTTTTTATGAGTTGTTCCATAGTAGCATCATATTCCCAAGGAGCATCAACGAATCCCCAAAATTGCACCAAACCTGGCAGGCGAACATGGCTCCCGATAGCAACCCATTTAGCACAACGCAACTGATATTTCTTTAATTGGCAATAAGCCTGTAAGCGTTTCTCGAAATCTTTTGGATGGAGATCTCGGCATGTCATAACTGTAATCGCTGTTTGTACATCAGGTGAGGAGAAAGTAAAATCATGCATTCTGCCATCTCGATTAGTATTACGTCTGCTTCTTTCAAACCATTTCGTGAATTTTTTTCGCATCTTTAAATCCATATCTAGCAATGTACAGGCTATTTGGGAATACCCTATTGGATGTTCGTCTTCTAACTCAGATATTATTTGCCTTAATAATTCAGGCATTGGCTGATGTGGCTTAGTGGCAGGAGTGCTTCTTTCACCTGTCTGATACATAAAGTAATCGTCCATATCTGTCGTATATGATAGCAATTGGAATCGGTCTATATCATGATTGGATACATCTTCAAAATACAGCCCTTCATGGAAATAGTGTCCTAGCCAATCAAGTTCATCATAGGCTTCGATGGTAGCAAGTTCGTTAATCCTTAACCGTCGGTTAAGATAATGTATAAATTGGCTTGGGAATTCGATTAGCTCCCTAAAGACCTTTAAGTCTAAAAGACACACTGCCCATGGTAATTTTCCTTCTCCAAGTATTCCTAACTCAGCTACCTGATAGAGAACCGGTGTGAAGGTGTCCAATGGGTCTAAAGTAAGTGTTATCAAAAAGGAAGCATTTAGATTTAACTTATCAATTTGTAATTCCTTGCCATCGGAAAGTTGAAATACAGGTTTTTCACTGGTAGATATGTATTGTTCGGCGCGCATTGCTTGTTCGTGTGACTCCACTATTAATTTTTTAATATCAGACATGATTCTCTTTGGAGCACCTCGCCTGGCGGGTTCTGTTAAAGTTCCCGCTTTACCTTCAATAAGAAAAGCATATTGGTCATATAAAACTAGACCATCGAGTTCACCTTCCTTTTGTTGACCATCTTCTTCAAGCTTATATTTCAAGTTTTGATGGCTTTTACCATACTTGAGTATTTCAGATACAAGTCTGACTCCCTCGGAGATAAGATAGTCAGCACGATGCTTTTGGTATCTATCCCATAGTCTATTATCTTTATTAATGGCTCTCGGTAATTCAGGATTAAGTAATTCTTCGAGAGTAGCTTTTGCACCCCACAGGAGTAAGGCAGGAGCCGGGCAAAGATACCGCTCGTCATGTTGTACTATGGGTCTAAGGTGAAGAGGGTGTGTAGGATTCGGCCATACAAAATCCTCAGGGACTTCACCAAAACCTATAGAAAAACAGCCGAGAAATTTTCCAGCCATATCTACGGGTTTTCCCGATTCTTCAGCGAGTTCTTCAGCGGTAAAAGAGAATGTTGTTCCCAATCCAAAGAAAATCCATGAAGTTAGTAGATATTTTATCTCCCTACGCATTTTCTTCTCAGGTAACTTGGCAAGTTCTGATAATACGTGTTCAGGATGTTCTCCGTTCTTTAATTTTCCTTGACGGAAGAGTCTAACTTCCCTTCTTAGTTGCTTTTCTGAATCCTTAGCCTGCTTGTGTCTTTCGGATAGACGCCCGTTCATAATTTTCTCTATAGCATCAATAAAGCTAAAAATATCGTCGATCTTAAAACCTAATGAGCTCGCCATCCAATTCTCTACTGGCTTAAGGGAAAAGAGATTCTTCAAAATCTCAATTTGATAATGGGAATACCCTGGATTTCTAACAATAAGATTTCGAGAAAAACTCTGATATTGAAAAGCCTCCAATGGGCTAGGTGGAGTTGGATTATTTGGATCAGAATATTTCGATGCTGTATATAGAATGGTGTCATTGATGATTTCTTTCGCAGAGTTTTGAACGGTCAGTATATCAGGAGGGCCTTGTTCTAAAGGATTACCACCTTCTGAAAAGTCATCCATTAGACAAAGGAGGGTAATATACTCAACAATGACTTGAAGTCCCTCATGTGCATACTCTTTATATGTTTCTGGGTCAAGGAATAAATTAATGAGGGATAAATTTGCCATTATATCGAAGGAGTTATAATCCCTTAGCTGTTTACGAAGTTGTTTCGCTTTTTTAGGGATATCTTTTTCAAGTTTGGTGTGCAAAGAAGCGAAAGCTGAAAGAATTTCTTTATGTTCCTCCTCGGAACGATGCGTATCAAAATAAACGAAGCGCCCATGCCTTTCTATTCTGATTCCCTTCCCGACAAGGGCTTCATGTTTCTTGCTCATCATGTTAGCCTCTTTATATTTTAGCACTTTACTATCAAGCACGATTATCTTTGTGAATAAAATATAGAATATATAGTAAAATAAGGCAGTATAGAGGATGTAAATGGGATACATACCTTCAGAAGAGTTTCAGAAGTGTCTTATGCTAGATGATATTCGAGATTATCATCCTGGCAATGATCCTTAATGAAGTACGTCGACGAGCAATTTCATGTTGAAAACGATTACATGTTCACTCTCGACTTCCTGAAATATGATACTGTGCCAGATTTTATTATCCCGAAATGCCTTGAATTTCTCAGGAAGGAACGGTTGATTTCTTAAACAGATTAGAATCCCCTTAGAGAGATAGCATTTAGTTAAGTATAAATAAGTCGAGGCTGTTTAAGAATTGAAGAATAAACTTATCCGATGTTCTTGGGGAGATTTTCAAAACCGGGAAGTTGACCTTTAAGTCATATTTACATTTTCAGCTCCTCGACTTGAGGATTTTAGCACCTTAACAACAGCATAATCAGCTTGCCAGAGGCATAATACTGCCACTGAGGCAATAGTTATCCCTGTGACTGAAACCTGGTTATCTCTTTTAAGGTTCTCTAGGTTCTTACAGGGCATGGTATAGGCTGAGGCCTGCTAAGCTTCTCTGTTATCGTAACACCGATTCTCTTTATCACCTGGGCACATAGAGCGAGGTAAACGTGAATCTTCACCCTGGGTAACTCTCTTACCCTGGGATTTGCCAGGCGGTGGCTTCCCTTCTCCTCAGAGTAGGCCCTCTTCACACTGGTACGGGCATTATACTTCTCCTGCCAGAGGTCGGTTCCTCTGGAAATAGGGCCAATCAAGCGATAATCCCGCTCGGGGTGAAGGTAGAAGGTTTTTCCGTAGGGAGATAAGGAGCAGGTAGGGCGAAAGAGACACTGGCATCTGCCCACTGCTGCCGGGCAACGGAACTTAAGGCGACCGCGCTTTTTATCCCTGCCCCAGTAAACTACCTTGAAGCCAGCATAACAGGTATATGTGCCATCACCTGAGAGGTAAAGAGAGCCGTCAGTGATAGCATCAACCTTACCTCTGGGGTTTAAGGCGATGATGGGGGCTGCTCCTATATCCTCGATAGCGAAGCGGTAGTTTTCATAGCTATCATAGGCGGCGTCCATAGATGCAGTATCTATTTTAATCTGAGGATGTCTTCCATTAGCTCCTTTCAGCAGGGGTTTAGCCTGAGGAGAGTCACTGTTATTGCCCGGGGTGACCTTAACATCCAGAGGTAACTGCGATTTAGCATCGACAATAAGGTGGACTTTATAGCCGAAGAAAAGGTAGTCCTTGCTTTTAGCTCCCCACCGGGCGTCAGGGTCAGAGTAATCCCAGGGATGGTGGCATTTCCCTTTACAGGAGCAGGTCTTCTTACCAAATTTACTTGAGTAGGCCCAGAGATGAGTAGAATCTATAGCGGTATCACCGCCGGTGATTACCTTTAATGTGGTAGCCTGGGCAATCAGCTGATGGAGAATCTCATAGAAGATATCCTCACCGAGGCGGTCACGGAAGTTGGTAAAGGTGCCGTTGGAAGGGGTCTTGAGGAAGTTGAAGCCGCAGAGGAGACAGAGCCTGCCATTGTAGCGCAGGGCCGAAGCAAGCTTCCTATCAGAGCTAACTTCACCCAAATAGATAAGAAGCTGAGCCTTAAACAGGGAAATAGGATCATAACCCTCTGCCCCTTGAGGTGAGTATCTACCATTGACTAAGGGATGGATAAAAGACCAGTCGATATTGTCGAAGATGATTTTGATAGGGTCGTTGGGCCTGAGCTTAAGAGAAGTCTCATAGGTGGTAAAGGTGAGTTGATTAGCTGTTTTCATATTTCCCTCCTGCTACCTGGTTAATTTTACCACGTAGCTGGGGGTGAAGGAATAAAAAGGAGGCTGGAAAGCTCTGGATTTGAAGCTAAAAATCGGGCTTTTCGAAATTAAACGGCCTCCCAAGTAAAAAGGAGGTGAAATATGCCAGCAATAATTATTGATGGTGTTGAGTATTGTTTGGAACTATCGCCTGATGAGGATGACGGAGGTGAAACAAACAAACCATCGCCCTCTAATATTGAGGTGGAAGTTACTAGTCATTACAAATAGGTGTCCATTTCTGGATTAAATCGCTTTCCTCTTCGCATCTTGTTTCTTTATCGCTACTGCTTTTATGTGCGTGGATATGCGTAGCACCGTTTCTTTTAATACAATCAATTTTATGGTGGTAATCAAAGCGTTCTCTAATATCTTTGGTTTCTCCGATATAAATTGGACTATGTGTTTTGGGTGGAGCTTCTTTGGCAAAAATGTAATTGGCTGGAACAGTGTCAAAATTGTCGTAGCCGACATCGTATATCCAATACTTATATTCCTTGCCCGAAGCCCCCTCCCACATAATTGTTCTACCAGCCATGACACACCTCCTTGTAGCAAGGATTATACTACTAATAAACTGGGGATTGTCAATACAGGGGGGTAAACTTAGAATGTTTTACTGACTTTAGTAAAAACTTGACAAAACACGTATTTTATGGTGTAACATATAGTTACTACTAGTAACAACTAGTGTTTTGTTGGATTTGGTAATGGGTGGATTAAGGGGAATCAGGGGTGCACCTAGATTACAGAAACAACGCTCTCGATATGATGAGAGACCGCAGGATACAACCTAGTGAAGTCATATATACTGTTGAACACCCAGATGTTACACATAAAAATAAGGCAGGCAGGTTGATAATTTACGAAGAACACCCTAATGACAGGTTAATAATAGTGGCAATAGATGCATATAACCCAAGATGGGTGGTATCTGCGAAGGATTACCACTAGGAGGATAGAAATGAATATTCTGAGTATCAAGCATGACCTTGAGGCAGATGCTATATACATATTACTCAATGATACACCTTACTCATATGGCAAAAGTCTTGGTGATGAACGGCATATTGACTACGGAGAGGATGGTGAGGTTAGAGGTGTGGAGCTATTGTGCGTTAGTGATGGCGTAATTACCGATGATTTACCTAATAGGGCAGAGATTGAACGTGCCCTAGATGATAGGGGTATTAAGGTTTATGCCTAAGTTAAAAGAATCCAAACAATTAGTATTTACCAAAAGAGACTTTCTAAAAGACTTAAAGCCATTCAACGTATAGATAAGCCTAAATCTTCCCCAAAACCGTCTTAAACATTGGCCCTTCATCCTTTCTATGGTTATACCTGAATTGACCTTACCCCGTAATTAGTAGCACCGCTGTCTAGAGTCCACAAAGATCTCTTGTACAGAGACATAAGGAAATATCTAAGTCTGTTAAAGGTAGTGTCCCGTCAAGTGGTGTAAATTGCCATCGGCGGTTTCTGTAATTTATTTTACGGTCTATTAAAGGAACAATAGCAACATTAGCTTATTTTGTTAAGTGTCAGCTAAAACATCTTATTCTTGCTTTTGTCTAATCAGTGCTGTTTCTAACGAGATAGTTTGTCAGCCAGCTCTGTCTCATGATCCTTGAGCCATTTTTTGTGCTCACGCCATTGGGGACAATGTTCAGCTACCAGTTCCCAGAATCTCTTTGTGTGATTCATCTCTTTCAGATGGGCAAGCTCATGGATGATGACGTAGTCAATGACAGGCTCCGGGGCCATTATAAGCTTCCAGTTAAAGCTAAGGTTGCCTTTATAGGAGCAGCTACCCCAACGGGTCTTCTGCCCTCGTATGAGAATTCGGTTATAGGTGAACCCCAAGCGAGCACTCAGTTTGTCCGTCCTCTCCTTTATCAGTTTCGCAGCCTGCATTCGATACCACTGCTCCAGTACCAAATTCAATCTACTGCTCGCTGATCCAATGGCCACTACCAGCCTGTTCCTCTCCAGCTTTATACTGTTAGCGTTCCTGCAGTTTTGTCGTTTTACCACCTCCAAATTTTGGCCAAGGTAAGAAATGGTGTCGCCACTTTTGGGTTCCTTTTCGTCAGAAAGCGATTGGACTTGCCCGTACTTTGTAAGCTTGTCCAAGATCCAGTTGCTTTTCGACTCTAAAAGAGCGGGAAGATGCTTGAGCTTATAAAAGCTGGGAATCACTACTGTAAGTCTCGTTTCTTGTCTCACCTCAAGCCGGACGTGCTTCGCCCTGGTGCTACGTTTGATGATGTACGAAATGGTTTGGCCGCTAACGGTGATTTTGCGTTCCCCCACGATGGTCAATTGAGGGTGGGTTGTTTGAACCATGTCTCTAGTTTAACTATTCAAGGATTAGGTGTCCACAGGCAGGTATCAAAAAAGGGGGCCGTATGTAGTAGTTTATTAGCAGGAAAGGTATGACCGACATGATACCCATGCGGAGATGTCATATTCTAGCGTGTTTGTTAAATCAGCGCACCTTTTTATATCCCCATATAGCAGTTGCTTTAAGAGCACGGGAACTATATAGTACAATTATCGATATCCATCACCTGGAGATAAAAACGCAATGCTTGAAACTCATGGCATGACCATTGCCAACCAGGCGGGAGTCACACACCAGCAAGTAGAGGCTGTCAGATCCCTGCTTGATGCGGGAGCGACTATTCCATTCATTGCACGCTATCGCAAGGAGAGAACCGGGTCACTTGACGAGGTGGCACTTAGCGAAATACGGGACGGCCTGTAGACCGTCAGCGATAATGGGACACAAATAGGGCTACTAAAACCGTACACTCTAGACAGGTTGGCACAAGCTCCTGAGAGGTAGTAGACTAACCTCAATATGGAAAGGAGCGAGTTGTGTCCCAAGAAAACAAAGATAAAGCTGATGCTGCCGAGGCCAGAACCCAGCAAACCAGGGGCTTTATGCAGCAGGTTAGAGTAGCAGCCAGGCGGAGGTACACCCCGGAGGAGAAAGTCCGTATCGTGCTGGAGGGGTTCCGTCGGGAAGTGGCAGTCAATGAACTCTGTCGCCGGGAAGGCATCAAGCCGGGAGCCTACTACGCTTGGACCAAGGACTTCATGGAGGCTGGGAAGGAGCGGCTAACACGGGATACCGTCAGGGATGCCACGCGTCAAGAGATCGACCAGATAAAGCGGGAGAGCACCGACCTCAAGCACCTGGTGGCTGACCTCTCCCTGGAAGTTTACCGTCTTAAAAAAACAGCCATTCCTCCATTGGGCCACAACGGCGACGACGTATGAGTGCCGGGGACAAAGCTATTATCCTGGCCCAGGTGGAAAACCAGTTCAGGGGCAAACGGCAGGCGCTCATGGCACTGGGGATACCGAAAAGCAGCTACTATCGGTGGCGCCAGGGGCAACCCGATTCGGAAAACAGGAAAAGACCTTGGAACCGGATCACTCCCGAAGAAGAAGACAAGATACTGGCGGTAGCCCGGGAGTCTCCTGAGCTCAGCAGCCGGCAACTCTCAGCCTGGATCACAGATAATGAAGGCTTTGCCGCATCCGAGTCAACGGTGTACCGCATTCTAAGAAGGGAAGGGCTGGTGAAACGTCAGGAGACGCAACTCTCGGCCGCTAATGAATACCATACTAAGACCACACGGCCGCACCAGATGTGGGCTACCGACGCTTCCTACTTCCGGGTGGTTGGCTGGGGCTACTATTACCTGGTTACCGTGATGGACGACTACTCCCGTTTCATCTTGGCCTGGAAGTTACAGAAAGACATGTCGGCTAACTCCCTGATCGAGGTGGTTCAGGAAGCGGTGGACGCTACCGGTATGACCGATGTGCCTCTGGAGGACCGCACCAAACTCCTCTCGGACAACGGTGCTGGCTACGTCTCCAGGTCCTTCCGGGACTACCTGTGTCTGGTGGGCGTCGGGCATATCCTGGCTGCGCCCTTCCACCCCCAGACTAACGGCAAGGTGGAGCGCTATCAGCAGTCTCTAAAGCGAGAAGTGAATCAGCTACCTTATGATCTACCCAGCCATCTGGAACGGGCAATTGCCGACTTTGTCGACTACTACAACTACCGCCGTTACCACAAGGCACTCGGCAACGTGACGCCTGCCGATGTCTTATATGGCAGGAGAGAGGAGATTCTGAAGCGCCGAAAGGAGGTTCAAATACAAACAATTAATC
>Ga0268285_1001044_pt1 | contig 14232 bp, 7 predicted proteins | sample saktaG_2_FD_190144 | JGI IMG/M metagenome (GOLD analysis project Ga0268285, IMG submission 190144) | Saline water microbial communities from Sakinaw Lake, British Columbia, Canada - sak_2013_06_06_120m | ecosystem: Environmental > Aquatic > Non-marine Saline and Alkaline > Saline ... | reverse complement strand
CGAGAGCAAAAGAATATAATTATCAAAAAAGAGCCTCCTGCCTATAATAACCTATTTGTTATGGATAGTGGCTTAATCTATGCGGTGAATGAGGACAAGTCCTCTCAAATAAATTTAATTAATTCAGCAGGAAATAATATCTTCCCGGTAAAGTTCTATGGAGAGCCAACCTATGAAAAAATGAAAGGTCTCGTTATGCCGAACATTACCGATATTACAGTGGACAAAGATAATTTTATCACAATTTTAGATGGAAAGACGGCTAAGTTATATCAATATGATAAAGAGGGTAATATGCTTTGCTCTTTTGGCGATAAAGGTAGCACAAACGGAAATTTGCAAAATCCAACCGCTATTAGCATCAATGAAAATGGAGAAATTTTGGTGCTTGATGCACTTTCTAATTCTGTTATAATATTTATGCCAACAGATTTTATTTTAACTGTTCACAAAGCGATAAATTATAGCTTTAATGGTGAATATGAATTAGCCCTTAAAGAGTGGAATGCTGTGAATATTAAATCAAGTAATTATCCTGTTTCAAAAAATATGCTGGGAAAAATTAATTTTAAAAACGAGAATTATTCAGAGGCTATGAAGCATTATTTGGTTTCAAATAACCGTGTGGGCTATGGCACAGCATTTGAAAAGTTAAGATATACTTTAAGCAGTAAATATTTTGTTTATGTTGTTATTGCTTTAATACTTTTTGCTTTTGCCATTAAATTTATAATTAAGCGGTTGTCAAAAATTGCAAAACACATAAGTAATTTGCTTTATGGAATAGAAAGGCGGAAATAACTTGTATGGATACTTTAAAAATGTGTATTTTAGTTTTGTTTCATCCAAGAGAAGCCTTTTATTTGATAAAGAGAAACAGAGAAATCATTAAACTATATCAGTTTGCTCTAATATATATTGTTATGCAACTAATTAAGCTCATCTCAATATACTTTGAAAATTTCACAATATCAAAGGTAACACCCTCTGGGGCTAATCTTGCTCTTGAAATTGCCGTGGTGTTTGTCCCTTTATTTGCTTGGATTATTTGTAGCTTTGGGGTAACAACCATTTGGTCTGGCGAGGCGACACTTTCAGAAACTTTTGGCATTACGATGTTGTCGCTTATTCCTTATATAGCATTAAAACCATTATTAATACTATTTTCAAATGTGCTTTCAATAGGAGAAAAGGGCATATATGAAGCACTAAACCTTTTTTTGTTGCTTTGGGTTTTGTTTTTAATGCTTTTAGCCTTGAAGGATGCTAATAATCTAAGCTTTTCTAAGTTGATAACTATTTCATTGGTTTCTATCATAGCAATGGTCATACTATGTGCAGTTATTTTTATGTTTTTGGCTCTTGGAATTCAAATGGTTACATTTGTTACGGATGTTATTAAAGAAACAAAATATTTATAGACAAGGAGAAAAGCAATGCTTAAAAATTTAATGAAGAAAAAAAAGGTTTTATATTTATTGATAACAGTAAGCCTTGTTCTTGTTATAGGTCTTTATTTGTTTTTTGAAAAGAGTAGCCAAATTAAAATCAATTATAACGAATTAAATTTTATTTCAAATGATGTAATACCCAATGAAAAAAGCGATATAATAACAGAAGGCGAAACTAAAATTGGAAGCAATGAAAACCTTTTGCTATATTACAACAAGGATTTAAATTACATTAAAATAGTAGAACAAAACACTAATAATGAGTGGACCTCATATTTTCCATTAGAAAATTATAACACAGAGGGAAAAGAAGCAAATAAGCTAATTAAGCAAAGTTTAAAAGAACTGTGCAACCTTAGTTTTTCTAATCTTAAAACAGGAATTGAATCAATTAGCAGTGCAGATAGCAGAGTTATTACAACCACTAAGCGAATTGAAAATGGAATTATTATAAATGTTGATTTTAGAGATGTTTCAATTTCCTTAGACTTAGCTATTTGGCTTGATAAATATGGGCTTTGCGTGAAGATACCAAAGGATAAAATTAAAGATGAAAATGAATATAAAATAGTTTCTCTTGACATTTTGCCACAACTTGGAAGTGCGACAAAGGGCGATAATGGGCTAATCGTTTTCCCTGATGGTTCTGGAAGTGTTTATGAATTATCAAAGCAAGGGCAAGGAGTTTCCTACCCATTTATAAAAAGCATTTACTCAGGACAAAAGACTGATATAGACGAAATGATTGCAAATGATAAAAACGGCGTTAAAAATATTGCACTACCTTGCTATGGGTTAATAAAAAATGGAACTGGGTTTGTTACATTTATTTCTGAGGGGGCAGAAAGCTCCAAAATCATTTTAGCCCCATATGGACACATTACAAAAACATCAAGAATTTATACAAATATTACATATAGAAACTCCAATAGCTTTAAGGGTCCGGATGGGGATGATTTATTCGAATATGACGAAGGTCTTACAGCAGGGGATTTAACTCTGCACTACTTTTTTAAAGCAAAAAAAGATATTGGTTATATAGATTTAGCCAATACCTTGCAAATTTATCTTGTTGAAACAAATAAATTAAAGGCAAATAATAAGCTAAATTCAAAAGCATTTATAGAACTCATTTGTGCCACGAGCAAAAAAACACTTTTATATAAGGACATATTAAAAATAACCTCATTTGAGGATGCTCTTAGTATCGTGAATGAATTAGAGAAAAAGGGCATTGACAATCTGGATATTAGCTTGCTTGGTTGGCAGGACTTAGGCTATTTAGAGGTTCCCTCTGATTTTAAAATAGCAAATAAAATCGGAGGCGAAAAAGAGCTAATAAGTCTAAATGAGGCTATCAAAAAAACAGGTGGTAATTTATTTTTGAACACAGGTGTCTTGTGGGCTAATGATGATATTGGCAGTTATAACAAGGGCAATGATATCATAAAGGATTTTGTTGATGTGCCTTTAACAAATAAAGGAAAAAATATCTTTCTTTTGAATGCTTTTAAAGCAGTCAAGCGTTTTGAAAATTCATATTACAATAGCAATGCTTATAAAAACAAATTTTCTCTTAGCATTGATGACATTGGTAGAATGGTTACTTATGATTTGGACAAAAAGAAACCGTTAACAAAGGAGCAAAGTATCAATGCGTATAGACTGTTGCTTAATAAGCTAAGCGAAAAAAGTGTTGACACAGCATTTCAAACAGCGAATTCTTATGTTTTGCCATATGCAAATAGAGTGTATAACCTGGCAGATAATGATTCTGATGAAATGTTTTTTGATTACGAGATACCATTTTATCAAGCTGTTCTACATGGATATGTTTCTTATAGCGGTGAGTATTGTGGTAATATGAGCTCAGATTTTATAAAGCAAAAGCTAAAATGGGCTGAGTATGGGCAAGTACCTTATTTTATTATAACTAAAGAAGATGCGAGTGAACTTCGAGATACGAAAATAACTGATGTGTTTGGAACCTCTTTTGATAAGAATGAGGATTTAATAGTTCAAACAGTAAATGAATTTGAAAAAGAATTGGGACATTTAAAGGATAAAAGAATAATAAATCATAAAAAATTAATGGAAAATGTTTTTGTAACAACTTATGAAAATGGAGATATGGTTTATGTAAATTACTCCCAGAGCAGTTTTGAGATAAATGAAGAAGTTATTCTTGAAGGCAAAAGTTTTAAGTGCATTAGGGGGGGAAAACTTGAAAAAGTTAATTAAAATAATTGGCAGAGAAAACATAAAGGGCTATACCTTCATATTGCCTTTTATAATTGGAACCATTTTGTTTTTTGCTTTTCCTATTATTCGTTCCTTGATGATTAGTTTCGCAAAAATTACAGAGGTTTCTACTTTTACCTTAGAATTTGTAGGATTTAAAAATTATAAGGATTTATTTTTTACCGATACACAATTTATTCCTTATTTTTTAAACTCAGCAAAGGAAATTTTGATAAATTCTCCTTTGATTATCATTTTTTCAATGGGTATTGGAATTTTAGTTAATGGGAAAATTGCAGGTCGTGGTTTTTTTAGGTCTGTGTATTTTTTGCCGGTTGTTTTGGGTTCTGGCTTTATTATGCAACAACTTATGAAGGTAAATATTAATCAGCAGGCAATGCAAACTGCAATAGAGGTGCTTTTGCCACAAAACATTCAAATTTATTTAGGGGCAAATGGAAATCAATTTGTGGTTGAATTTTTAAGCAGAGTTTCTTTGGTTTTATGGAGTAGTGGCGTTCAAATAGTTATCTATTTGGCTGCCTTGCAGGGAGTTTCAAAATCATTATATGAGGCGGCGAAGGTTGATGGTGCCTCTGAATGGGAAATGTTTTGGAAAATCACTTTACCGATGACAGTGCCTATTATATCGTTAATCGCCGTATTTACTATAATTAGTCTTTCGGTTGATTTTAATACGCCTATCGTAAATTATATCAATTGGCTTAGTTTTAAAGGATCAATAATCAAATTTGAATATGCAAGCTCAGTTAGTTGGTTCTACTCGCTTTTTGTGGGTATTCTTATAGTGATTGTAACTATTGTTTTAAGACCGTTTAACAATAATGTTAAAGATATATAAAGGGGGATGATAAAAATGTTAAATGCTAAAAAGGTCAAAAACACAGTTGTTTTTATCATAGGAAAGTTTATTTTATACTTCATCTTAGTGAGTTTTGCTTTTGTGTTTTTATACCCTTATATTTATATGCTTACTATGTCTGTAAAAAGTTATGGAGATATAATGAACATAACAGTAAAATGGTTGCCAAGAGACTTTACTTTAAGTAATTATAAAATTGCTTTAATGGCATTAAATTTCCCAAGAAGTGCTATAAATTCTGTATTGTTAACAAGCATCGCTACGATAGCCCATCTTATTTCTTGCTCCTTTATTGGCTATGGTTTTGCAAGATTTCGTTTTATATTTAGAGGCTTTTGGTTTGCTGTTGTGCTTATTAGCTTAGTCATTCCTATTCAAACAATCATCATTCCACAGTATATTAATTATGTTTCTTTTAAAATGATAGATTCATATTTGCCATTTATTATACCCAGCTTTTTGGGGTATGGCTTGCGAGGAGGACTATTTATATTTTTGTTTAGGCAATATTTTATGAGGTTGCCTAAATCCTTAGAGGAGGCGGCGGCTATTGATGGTTGTGGTATAATAAAAACTTTTTTTAAAATCGCTTTGCCAACAGCAGGCCCTATTATTTTGGTAACTTTAGTGCTTTCAATGGTTTGGCATTGGAATGATTATTATGAGCCGTCTATTTATCTTTCTGCAAATAGCAAATTTGCACTCTTGCCTCAAATATTGCCCTCAATGTACATAATGATTGAAAACATAAAATCCTCACCTGAGCTAATGTCTGCCGGATGGATGTCTGATATGAAATTCAAATTTCATGAGGGAGTTATAATGGCGGGAACGGCAGTGGCTACATTTCCTGTTTTATTTGCTTATTTGTTCTTGCAACGAAAATTTATGCAGGGCGTGGAGCGAAGTGGCTTGACAGGAGAGTAATACAAAGTAACAAATATGTTACATAAAAAACAGGCTATAACAAATACGATACTCATTCATTTTAAATATGATGTATAATTTATTTAGAATTAACACTAATTTGTAAAAGGAGAGTAATAAAATGAACAAAAAGGCAGTTATTTCAGTAATATTAGGGTGCGTTCTATTGTTGTCTGCTTGTAAAACAGCACCAGTAGTTAAGAATAGCTCTACTCTTGCTAATTCCTCGCAAACTGTAACAAGAGAATTAGTTGCAAATACATATACAGCGGGTTATCCCATTGTAAAGGATAAAGTTGAGTTATCTGTTATGGTAATGAAGGGTGCAGATACAGGAGATTTTAACACGATGAAATTCACCTCTGATTACGAGGCTAAAACAAATATTAAAATCAAGTGGATAGTTGCTGATATTTCAAGAATGGATGAAGCTACTCAAATTATGTATAACACTGGAAATTATCCAGATATATATGCAATGTGGGGCAGTATTAAGGACACATATTTAGAGAGATATGGTGTGAAGGAAAAGAAAATACTTGAATTAACAGATGAGATGCTTTCTAAATGGGCACCTAATATTTCAGCAAAATATGTAGAACAGCCTATTTCTAAAGAATCCGTTATCCGTTCAGATGGCAAGATGTATTCTATTCCAATGATTAACGATGCCCAGCAGGTAACCTATTTAATAAGAAAAAGTTGGCTTGACAATCTTGATTTAGAGGTGCCTACGACAACCGATGAATTCTATAATGTTCTAAAAAAGTTTAAAGATGGCGACCCAAATGGCAATGGCGAGAAGGATGAGATTCCCTTTGCTTTCTCTTATTATGACCCGGGAGTTCTCTTTAACCCTTGGGGGTTAGCGATTACATGGGGAAAATATATTACAATTGACACAAAAGGCAAGTTTCACTTTGCTATGACGACGAATGCTTTTAAAGAGGGCTTAACCTATTGGAAAAAGCTATATGATGAAAATTTATTTGATAAAGGTGCGGCTGATGGCACAACAAAGCTATTAGAGTTAGTTAAGACTGGTAAGGTAGGCGTAACCTATTGGATTTCAGTAGTACATTTAGAAGACGCTCGCTTAGCAGCTGACTTTATACCTATGGGTACACCAAAGGCAACTACTGCCGTTGAAGATTTTCAAGCTGGTATAAATCATTTTTCGTTTGGTGTTCTTCCATTGAGCGGTTACTTCTTATCTGCAAAAAACGAAAATGTTGAGGCGTCTTTAAGGTGGATAGATTTCTTTTATTCAAATGAGGGAGAAATGTATAAAGACTACGGTGGTGAGCCGGGAAAATATTATGATGTGATAGATAATAAATATATTATAAATTACAAAGCATTACCAGGAGGAAAAGCTCCTAATCAAGACACGCCCGGATACTGCTTACATGGTTCTTATCAGTTTAAGGAAGGCGAACTTTTAAGACCGGATTCCACTAATCAAAGTGAAATTGAAAAAGCAGGTTATAAATTTGAAGATGCTTTAAAACCTATATTAATTTCAGGTACACCAACAGTTCTTATGCCGTTTTTGGCCTTTACACTTGATGAAGCAGATGCTGTTTACAGTGGTAGTCAGGCAGTTAATAATGCAATCAACTGGGGAACAGCAACTATTAGAGGCGAAACATTAGAGACGGGTGCTGTTAATCCTCTAACAAATTGGAGTGGCTTTGTGAATGAATGGAACAGACGAGGAGCTCTTAAATTGGTTGAAATATACCAGAAAAAATATGATGCTACAAAATAGCAATTACTCATTTGGAAATAGATATTTAGAAGGGGTTTTTACAATGGAAAATTCAAAAAAAATTCTTTGTTTAACTTTATGCATTGCTTTAATGATTATGCTTTTTGGTTGCAACGAGAAGTCAGAGGTAGTAACTACTATAAGCAGTGAAATAGTTGTTGATGCAGTTGATGATGTTTTAGTGGATGAAAACGGACATATTCAAACTGTTCAGCAAGCTGAAATTTCTAAAACATTAGATGTTGGCTTTGGTTTTTACCATCTATCAATGAGTGAGGGTATTTCAACAGATTTTGAAGATATATACTCATCAAGCTATGCAAATACAACTATTCAAGCATTTAATAAGGATGACTCATTTCTTAAAACGATGCAATTTTTAGTGAAAAACAATGGGCAGGTTTTTATTCCAGCTCAGCCTTTAACAATCTCATCCGGTGGAAAGTTACAAACTAATTGGAAAGAAAATTTAGAGGATTGCGTTAAATGGTTAAAAGACAACAACTTTTATGATAACTTTGCCGGTTGGTATTTTGATGAGCCATATGGTCCAAATGGAGTTAATCCAGCTGCTTTAAAAGAAGTAGGGAAATACAATTTAGAAAACATTAAAAAACGTTTTTTTGTAATGTGGTCAACTGTACATATTGATAAATCCATTTGGTGCCCACCAGAGCATGTGAATACAGCAGAAGTGGATAAAGAAATTGGCAAATATTTGACCGACACGGGTTATTCTTATTATGGAGATATTCAAGTGAATATCGGTAAATATATGAAGGTTCGTAAGGAACTTGAAAAAAAACTTGGGCAAGAGTTCGAGCATATAAAAATTTGGCATGTTCCTTGTATTTTTAACTTTCAAGGCACATTTACTGAGGATAAAGCCATTAGACATTTAAGAAAAATGTATGAGTTTTTGCAAAACGAGAAAAATCCCGGTGGTCTTATTTGCTACACCTTCAATGGTGGAGATGTCTTAGAGGGCAAGCTGTCATTTAGTCAGTATATACAAAAGGATGGAGAGGACTATTGGGAAAGGCTATTATCTGAAACGAGAAGAATCGGCAGACTTGTTGTTACTAATCAGTTTAAGGATAGTTTGGTAGTTTCAAGCGATGTGTCGTCAGAATCACAAAGCAGTGAAGCTAAGCTAAATAATGATGGATTGCCAATTTTGAATTAGGAGATAGTTTTAGTGAAAAAAAAGTTTTCTTTTAAATATTTTATTGTATTCGTTTTATTAATAGGTAGTTTTTTAATGCAATCTATGATTGCTTTTGCACAAGAAGAGCATTTTTATTTTAAAGAAACAAAAGATATGCAAAAGAGCATTAAGTTGGGTTTTGGATTTTATGGCTTAGCACCCAGCGGAAATATGTTAGAGGATTTTGATAGCTCAATAAAAAGTGATGTTATTAATACATATGTCATTAATGCATATTCTGAAGCAGAATATGTCTATGCCTTACAGCAGGCTAATAGCGTTGGATCACAGGTATTCCTTGCAATTCAAGGTGCTTTACTCGTTTTAAATCCCAATTATGTTGAAAACAGTTTAGATGAGAGTAAAACCAGATGGATTTTATCGGTCAATTGGCAAGCAAAGTTTGATAAAATAGTTGAAAATTGCAAAAATAGCGGGGCTTATGATGCATTGGCCGGATGGTATGTTGATGAACCATTTTGCTTTAAAACAGGCAAAACAGCATCCAGCTATGAGATACCAAATGGGAGTATTACACCAAGGGATTTTTTAACAATATCAAAATACAATAGTGAAAAAATAGGCAAAAGATTTTTTGCTATAATGGGTGGCGTAACCTTTTGTTTAGTTAATCGCTCTGGTTTATCGTCAAGTGAGTTTGCAAATAGAAATAGATGGATTGACCCATTTTATTTTGATACTCCACAAATAACCCCAGAGATGACGAAGTATGTTACAGATACGGGAATAAATAACTATGATGACGAAGGTTATTATGATAGCTATTATGATGACTTACGGTTGGCAATGGGTAGCAGTTGGGATAATGCGAAAATTTGGCATATACCGGGGACAATGAAATTTAGAAACTCGCCTATGGAAAACAGGGTTACACATCTAAACAAGTTATATGATATGTTAAAAAAAGAAAAGAACCCGGGTGGGCTTTTAGGATACTATTGGAGTATGGGAAATGAGCCAACATCCATTGATTTAACAAGTGGAGATATTGGAGCAAAATGGATTTTTGATCCGAATTACAATTCATCGATTTACAATAAAAATTTAGCTTTAAGAACAGCTGAAATAGCCAGAGAAATGACAAATGAAAAAAGAGTTTTAGTTCCTTCAAGCGAAGGGGATGTGATGGTTTCTTCTATTGGCATAGCAAGTTCTTTAACAGAACAAGAGAAGAAGATGAAAGATAGCTATGTAATTGTCAATCAATGTGAAAACTTAGAAGAAGTTAAAAATATGGGGAACAATGTTGTCATATTGAATAGTGATGAGGGTGACCATAAGCCCTGTTTCCAATTTAAACTCTCTCCAAATGCAAAAAGCACGACAATAAGTTTAAAAGCTAATACTAATTTGCAAGAGAATATTTTAGGTAATGCTTTAGTTTTTTGGATTAAAGTAGATAAAAAGCAAATTTGCCAATTAGACCTTAGCATCTCAGATAATGATTATGAAAAGTTTAATTTGAGTCAAAATAAGAACTATTATTTATTAAGCAAAGATAAAAAAGCACTTGAAAAAAAGTCAAGTGAAGCGATTCCTAATGGATATGAAGGATATGTTTTAATACCATTTGATAGTTTTTTGTTAGATAATAGTTATAAGCCAATAAACAATAAAATTGATAAGCTTGAATTAGTTGATTTTTCCTTTATAAATACAACCAGTGGACAGTCAGTACTAATTGATAGCTTAGCGGTGACAAACGATATTAATTATATCATCAATATGTATAGTTTGGGGATAGACAACACATATTTGATATTAATATTCGTATGTTTCATATTAATACTAATGACTATAATTATATTAGTAGTGATTAAAAAAAGTAAAAAATAAGCTTATTTTAGTAGGAGGTTTTTATGAAAAACATTTTTAGAATTAGAAGGCAAATAACATTTTTAATAGCGATAATTTTCGTTTTTTCAATATTGCAGAGTTTAATTGTTTTTGCCATTTCAGATTTTGAGATTTCTGATGGCTGGTTAATAGGCTATAATGGAACTGCCACCGAGGTTATAGTTCCAAAGGGGGTAACCGGATTATCTCATACTGCCTTTAATACAAAAGCTATTACCAAAATTGAGTTTGAGAAAGGGAGTTTAATAACTCAAATTGGGGATGGTGCAAATTGTGTTGTTCCTGACCCTTTGTCTGCTTCTAAGCTTTCGCTTACTCTACCTATTAAGGATGGTATAACAATTAAAGCGTTGAGCTTTTGGGCTACCGGTGAAATAATTATTATAGACCCTAATATGAACACTGTATATGAAACTGATACATTTAATTCGGCAGATGGCAAAAAGAAGATTATTGCCCCTCTTAATTCTACAGGACAAACATTTGCAACTGCAAATGGTATTGCCTTTGAGGAATATTTTGTGATTTCTGATGGCTGGTTAATAGGCTATAACGGAACTGCCTCCGAGGCAATAGTTCCAAAGGAGGTAACCGGATTATCTCATACTGCCTTTAATACAAAAGCTATGACCAAAATTGAGTTTGAGCAAGGGAGTTTAATAACTCAAATTGGTGATGGTGCAAATACTGTTGTCCCTGACCCTTTGTCTGCTTCTAAGCTTTCGTTTGCATTACCTATTAAAGATGGTATAACAATTAAGACGTTGAGCTTTTGGGCTACCGGTGAAATAATTATTATAGACCCTAATATGAACACTGTATATGAAACTGATACATTTAATTTGGCAGATGGCAAAAAGAAGATTATTGCCCCTCTTAATTCCACAGGACAAGCATTTGCAACTGCAAATGGTATTGCCTTTGAGGAATATTTTGTGATTTCTGATGGCTGGTTAATAGGCTATAATGGAACTGCCACCGAGGTTATAGTTCCAAAGGAAGTAACCGGATTATCTCATACTGCCTTTAATACAAAAGCTATGACCAAAATTGAGTTTGAGCAAGGGAGTTTAATAACTCAAATTGGTGATGGTGCAAATACTGTTGTCCCCAGCCGTTTGTCTGTTTCTAAGCTTTCGCTTATTCTACCTACTAAGGATGGTATAATAATTAAGATGTTAAGCTTATATACTGCTGGTGTAATGGTTATTACAGACCCTAATATGAACACTGTATATGAAATTAATTCATTATATTCGGCAGATGGCAAAAAGAAGATTATTGCCCCTCTTAATTCCACAGGACAAGCATTTGCAACTAAAAATGGTATTGCCTTTGAGGAATATGTTTTTGAGATTTTTGATGGCTGGTTAATAGGCTATTTAGGAACTGCCACCGAGGTTATAGTTCCAAATGAGGTAACTAGATTATCTCATACTGTCTTTAATACAAAAGCTATGACCAAAATTGAGTTTGAGCAAGGGAGTTTAATAACTCAAATTGGTGATGGTGCAAATCCTGTTGTTCCTAACCCTTTGTTAGCTTCTAAGCTTTCGCTTATTCTACCTACTAAGGAAGGTATAACAATTAAGGCATTGAGTTTTTGGGCTTCTGGTGAAATAATTATTACAGACCCTAATAAGAACACTGTATATGAAGCTGATACATTTTATTTGGCAGATGGCAAAAAGAAGATTATTGCTCCTCTTAATTCCACAGGCCAAGCATTTGCAACTGCAAATGGTATTGCCTTTGAGGAATACGATGCTCATTCAGATAATGTGGATATGGATGTAATTAATCCTGGAGAAAGTGTATCTTCATTTATTGATAAGTATAATGCCACAGTGGCAATAGACAATACGGTTAGCAAGGATAAAAATGCATTTAAAATAACATATAATGTTGACGGGACAGCATGGTCATATGTTATTATTTCTGCCTCTGAATCAGCACAAACAGCAACAGCTTATGAAGGTATTGCTTATTGGATTAATACCTTAGATAAGGATGTTAGTGCAGAGCTAAGCTTGTTTGACAGTGATGGTGAAATGTTTAGATATGATGTTTCAAAGCCTTTTTACCTAATGAGTGAGGCAAAGGAACTCACAAAGAAAAGTGCAATGCAGGTTATACCCAAAAATTTCAAGGGATATGTTTTATATCCATATACAAGTTTAAAAAAGGATACAGCTCAAGATTTAAGTGTAAACAATATAATTGATAAAATAGTAAGTGTCCAGTTTGAATTTCGTGGTGTGAAAGGTGAAGTTTATATTGATGATATTGGGGTTATTGCATCTTTAAATGCATTTGCTTCAAGCCATTCAAACACTCCTTTGCCAATTGAAGAGCCTGTTGAGAACAATAATCCAGAGCAAGAGTCAGGGCAAGAAAATAGCAATATGACTGTTGGAAATTCAGGGGCTAATGTAGATTATCTTTTGAACACGGTAAACTTTATTGCCTCAGTTGCAAAGGATGTGTCCCCTGACGGATTAGCCTATAAGTTTGATGCAATTAGAACAAATCCAGATGGTAATGTTGCAACCTATGAAATAAAAATGCCTTTAAAATCCGATGCCTTTGCGAATGCACAGGGGATTGTTTTTTGGATTAAGAATTTCAATAATAAAATGATACAGTATATCAATATTGTAGATAGCACTTCGGTTGATGGGGTTGATTTATTTTATAATATGAATGCTGCAGAATACTACTTTTACATTGAAAATGGTGTTGAAAAAGCGGGTAAGGGCAATGTTAATGTGCCTGCAAATTATGAAGGGTTTGTTTTGATACCTTATAAATCCTTTAATTACTACTATGCAAGCGATGATGTTAATGCTACTAATTTTCCAGATAGAAAGGGAACAAATCCCACCACGATTGACAGAGCATCTGTTATGATTTACCCGGATTTTACTCCTATAGAAGGGCAGAGCCTGTATATTGACGATTTTGGCGTATATCATAGCAAAGTTGACTTTATGGCAAGCCATGCAACTGGAAGTGATGAAAAAACCGATGAGGGACCTCTTTATGTTGTAAATGATTGCGAGGATTTAGCGAACATCGTTTGGTCAACTAATGTTAAAATAACAGTAACAAATGAAAATGCAAAAGAGGGCAACAATTATAAAATTATACCGGGCGTAAATAGTCCAGGTACATATTCATGTTTTCAGCCTACTGTTATAATTCCTGATGAGGAAACGCATAAAACAATAAAGGGTATAGCATATTGGGTAACGGGATTTAAAGGGAAAACAAATTCATTAATGCAAGGACCAGAGCAAGTAATTGACGGCTTGACAGAAACTTTTACATATGATGTAACAAAAACGATTTACTATATTGATAAGGATGGGAATTTATTTGAAAAGACCGGTAATGAGGTAATTTTTGAGGGCTTTACTGGTTATATCATCTATCCATATGACAGCTTTAGATTTTATTATGATTCTACGGGAGTATCTACTGGTGTTAGAAAGCTAACAAAAATTTCAAAACTATCTTTTGGGATTTATGCTACACCTGATAATGTTGCTGGAGCAGAATTTTTTGTTGATAGTATTTCATATTTCACCAATTTAGATGATGTCTTAGCAAAATATGTTAAAGCGACATCTTCCTTTGAGCAACCAGCAGGGGAAGAGAATAAAGGGATGACCGTTGGGAATTCCGGTGCCGATTTATCGTCCATATCTTATACTGATAACGCAAAGGTTAGTATCTCAAACCTTTCACCAGACGGAAAAGCATTTCGCTATGATTTTTTTAGAACGAGCGAAACAAGTCCATGGTTTGCTTCAAGTATAAATTGGGTGAATAAGTCAACTGATTGGAAAAAAGGTGCAGGACTTTGTTTTTG
>Ga0268285_1001043_pt1 | contig 14252 bp, 16 predicted proteins | sample saktaG_2_FD_190144 | JGI IMG/M metagenome (GOLD analysis project Ga0268285, IMG submission 190144) | Saline water microbial communities from Sakinaw Lake, British Columbia, Canada - sak_2013_06_06_120m | ecosystem: Environmental > Aquatic > Non-marine Saline and Alkaline > Saline ... | reverse complement strand
TATCTCTCACGCTGTCAGCTTCAAAAACGATAAAATTCTCAACAATATCCAAAAACCTGATTTTATGGAAAATTCCTTTGACTAAAATTTCCAACTGGCTGTCGCTTGGCTTATATTTTTCGTTCTCGCTTTCAATTCCTTTCCAGACCAAAAACCACTCCCAAGGAGACGAAATCGTCCCGTGCTTCGCATCTATCAAATCACCGATAACCAAAATCTGATTGTATTTAAAAATCTCCGGAATATCTTTTTTGTATTCCTGCAACTGTTCATAGGCGGAATATATTGTCGCGTTTTCCAGCGCCGGATTTTTAAGTTCAAAAACAGCCAACGGAATTCCGTTAACAAACACGACTACATCCGGACGCCGGACTTTTTCAATGCCCTGAATCGCGAATTGATTAACAACTAAGAACTCGTTATTCTGCGGACTTTCAAAATCAAAAATCTTAACCAATTTTCCTCTTTCTTCCCCTGATTTATCCCGTACCCCCAATTTCACGCCCTCAATTAGCATTTTATATGTCTCTCTATTGGCGATTTCCAAACCCGGATGTTCAAACTTAACAATACTTCTGACCGCGTCATCAATCGCCGCTTCCGGCAAATCAGGATTCAACCGACGGATAGATCGTTTCAGCCGGCCAATCAAAACAACCTCGTGAAAATCTTCGCGTTCGCCCAAAATCTGCCCCGGCGCCAAATCCGGCCCAAATTCATAATCATAGCCCATTTCTTTGAGCCATTCTATGACCGGCTGCTCGGTCAAATTTTGCTCATTAAGTTTTTTCATTTTCGTAATGCTTGGTAAAAGTTTTTTTTATTGATCGCCATATCCTCTTTCCTAATCTTTCTAACATTGGAATTATCTTATATATCCCACAAACTATTACAACCAGAGTGAACAAGAACCAATAATGCTTTGGAATAATTATTACAGAAGACTTACTTGTGTCTATGTGATAATCTGCAACATTTCTGGTTATCTGTAATGTGGATAAATTTTCTAAATTGAATTCATCCGTCCGACTTAATTGGATAAAATGATAAAAGACAGTAGAACTAGCATAATACTCTATTTTTTCTATCTTTAAAGGTACGCATGCTATCGGCTGCCCAATTTTTCTGTAAATACTATCCTTCTCTAACTCATCTTGATAGTATATTTCAATTGCCATTGCTCCTATTTCTGTCTCTATAATATCTTCCCTTTTACTTATATCATTAGTCTTAAATAAAAACCCAGAGTCATAGCTATCTACATGAATTAAATAGACACTATTATTATTCTTTAAACATAATTGATGCCTATTAAGAGGTATAGGAAAATTATTAACTATCACATCACGTAGTTCTTTCCCCACTGGCAAATTTAATCTTTTTATTTCCTCCACGCCCATTTCGGAAGTTGGGTCATTAAGATTAATTCTTTGGTATGGGGGCCAATATATAATAATTGTCAAAATAACTGCTATAAAAAATGAAACAATAGTTTTTATAATAATCTTTTTCATGTCTAAATCTTTTTCACTAAAACATTCTTTATAAAAGCCTTCTCGCGATTCCAGTTTCTGAATCCCACTGATCCGTATTCCAAATTAATTGAAAACGGAATTTGCAGTGGGCTAACATCTTCCTCGTCTTTTTTAAAAGAAAAAGATATTACTCCTTGTGGCAATCTCCAACTTCTATTAAATATCTCTTTTCCATTATCATATAGTCTTATATTTATTGACTCCCGGACACAATTAATTTTGCAAGTATACCATTGGTCTAATGATAAATTATTAGAAAATTCCAATTGTGCTTGTTTTGCCTCCCATACTTTCCAGCCGCTATTAATTCTAATATGTGGCCTTATGCCATTAGGAGTAATTTGCAACATCGCGTAGTTTGCAAGATTTACCGCCCGAATAATGGAACCAAGACATCTATTGATGATTTTAAAATCGAACTCGAATTGATAATCACTCCATGTTAAACAATCTGAGTAGATATATCCTGAACCAGCATCCGTAATTTCAAAACATTTCTCGGAACGATTATACTCAAAGTTTCCCCTTCCAATCCATTTATCTTTATGGGCTCTCCTTAGAAATGAAATAAAATAAAAAGGATTCTCTCTAGTTTTTAAATAAATTAACACAATTAAATAGATAATGATGATTAAAAAAGAAATTGCTTGATATTTACTATAAATTACTAAGACAACAGCAACGACAGATGCTAATATTTCATATATATTCGATTTCATAAAATAACATACAGTTCTCATGCTTCTATTACTTCTATCTCCCCGTTCATTAACTTTGGCAAAAGCAAATCGCGGAGAGCGGCTAATTTTTGGTTTTCATAAAAAAACATAAGGCGTTTTTGCTCAATATCTGTAACTATTGATTCAAACTTATCTTGCAATTCTTCTTCCGGTATTATTAAATTAAATTGTCCCAGATCATTGATAGTAATCTGAGGTTGAGCGCTTCCTCCAACAACCGCATCTAAATTTCCATTTCTTAATAAATAATAGAAAAAAATCTTTCTTTTATTTCCTGGGCTGATGACTAATGAATTATGAGTAATAATACATTTTGGTAATGTTAATGTTATATTGCCAACAACGCCTCGACAACCAATAATTATCTGACGGTTCAAAAAATTAAAAGAATCGAAATAGCCAATTACACCATTCGCTCCATATACTGGATATCCTGATTTCTTAAGCTGACTTGAAGCTGGTCCTCGTCCATATTCTATATTCACTAATTCAACAAATGATTTTACCTTCCACCCCTCTGGGATTTTCCCTAATTCCGAATCAATCATTTTTACTTTTTCATGGTCGGGGAATTTGAATTTTACAAACCACTCCTTAAAAATCGCCTGGGCTGTTTGTTCTAAATTCTGACTAATTTTATTATTTAATTCTATTTTATCATCAAAAGCAGAAAGAATAGAAGTGATTCGTTTTTGTTCTTTTAAATCAAGAGGTGTTTCTATTTCAATATTCTCAAAAGCCGCGCGCTCTACACGCTGACGACCAGAAGCGCCTATCATACTTTGCTCCGCAAGTTTGCGAATTCGATATGTCTGCGAAAAATAATAAACAAAATCATCATCAGATATTCCTTTTTTGCCACGCAAAACATAAAATTCCGTTGAGCCAAAACCCGGTTTATCCAAGTTAAGCGCTTGAGTAATTTTACCATTTTCAAGACATGGAGTAATGCGCGCAAACAGCGTATCTCTATTTTCAAACCGTGCCCCCGAGCCATTAAAAACTTTATTCTTTTGCCATCTTGTAGTCCGAGAAAACGGCTGGACATCAGCCATATCCAAAAATGGATATTCTTTGTCGCGCTGGAGCTTTACTAAGGGGTTTATTTCTACAAAATCTCCCAATTTCATTCTCCGCCAAGTTTTATTTAGTTTTTGATTACCTTTTTTTATCATATATTCTTATATCCTAATCGTAGAAGCGCTTTCCTGCATGACAATATTATGAGCAAATAAAACGGCGTTTACGTAATCCCCCGGCCGCTTTTTTAACATTTTCTTTAGATATTCGCATTGTAACAAAACGCCTTCAAAAATTGCATTAATTAAAAAGTACGCATCTATGAATACAACTTTATGTCCGCGGGCCTTAAATTTGATTTCTATATCTTCATGTTGTTTATCGGGAACGTTAAAAAAGAAAAAAATTCTGCTTTCTCCTTTTTTGGGTTTTGGAAAGGAATAAAAATGTAAGAAAGCATTTCTTATTCTCCAAATAACCGAAGCATCGCATTTAATCTTTTTTTTATGTTTACTATATATTTTATTCTTTGAAGTAAATACGAACATATTCAACCAATCTTTAAATCTGTTTTTATTGTCTTTGTCAAGGCTTTTTATATTCCTTTCACCCAAAAAAATTCTGTGAAAACGAGAATAAGAATCTATGCAAATAAAGGCGAGGCAAAGCTGACTCCTTACTAATGGATTACCTTTATTCTTCCTAAGTAAATTAACCGAATCACTTATTTCGTTAAAATAGTTTATAAAACCCCTAAGAAATTCCTTCTCTTTTTTATCCCAATCAGATTGTTTTAATTTTAAACTTAATTTTTGCATTTTGTTTTTTACATCTCCTGCCATTTTTTAGATTATGATTTTCTCATATTTAGTGATAAACTTGCATAATTTATAACCTAATGAGGTAAGTCTAAAATATTCGCTTTTTCTAAAAGTGTCATGCGATGTGGCAAGATTAGGCGGTTGCTCTCTTGCTGTTATAATTTTCAGATTTGTTAAATGTTCTTCTTGTTGTTCAACTAATTCAGATATTCCATGGCCAATCTGTTTAGCAATTGCTTCAAACCATGAATCTGCTCGGGCAATATCTAAATCAGGTTTTAACACTCCTTTTCTAAATTTTTTATTCAGAATATCAAAAGCAGCTTTTAGAATTAGGATCTCGCTACTGCTAAGTTTTTTACACATCTGCATAAATTGATAAGCCAATTCTTCGTCTATTCTTGTTGACCTCTTCGACACAGAAGTAAGAAAAATTGATTTCATGGCATTAAAACGAATCTCGTCTGGAACATATTCATCTATAAATTTTAATAATTCATTTAAAGATATTCGGTTTTTGTCAGTAGCTAAATAATCTCCTTTAATTTTTCCTTTATTGATATAGTATTGAAACTCTCGTCCTAATTGCGTCAATAAACTACCCTTAACAATCGCCTGTACTATTTTACCAGCCGATAATTTCCAATCTTGCATAGGCGAAGCAAGTACACCTGTTAAACCCTCAGCTATTTTAACTGTAGGTTGTTGCAAAAATTTCATCACGCTTTTAACGTTATTGAATTTCTTAATTTCATTTTGCTTGTTTTCTTTTTTCATTTTTCGTGATAGAATATAATTAAGTAAGATCCTTATGTTTTCTAATAAATCGTTAATTGATAAATTTTCAAAATTAGTTTTACTTATACAAATATCATTTTTACTATTGACAAGTCTGTCTTCAGTAGCTAAAATTCCTATAGGAATTTTAGCTACTGATTGCTAACTGTGGATAATTTTTTCTTTAATCTATTGACAAGATATCCAGATTTGATATACTGATTATGGTATTTAGAAAAAGGCGCCGACCGTTAGGACGGTGGCTTTTTTCTTTTTATACAACTAATCTTGGCTATCTTTGTATTCAAGCGGCAATCTCTGCTTTAAATCTTTATCAACAAAAATATTAAACTTTTTATTGCGAAAACCGTCTGTAAAATCGTTTATCCCTATATTCGTCTTTATAAAATTAACCAGCTCCTTTTTATTCTTATCCCCCTTTCCAACAATGCCTGTGGCAATTTTCAAATCATAATTTATCGCGCCTATAAAAAGATCTACAACTTGCAGCAAATCATTCCCCTTTGAATCAAACCGGCATACGCCAGCCATAGCTAATCTGCCCGCTTTTTTATTCATTTTTTCTTTTACACAAACCTCATAACGAACATTTTTTGGAGTTGTTACATGGTCGGCTAAGAGCATTAAAATTTCATTTGGTGCAAGGGCCGATTCTGCCAAACGAATAGAAATATATTCATAAGCAATCCATGGATTACCATTGAATTCTTTTTGAAAATATTGTCCTTGTTTATCAAGCGTATAAGAATAAAACCAGATACTCTTTGTATCTAAAAAAGAATCAATGGCAAATTTAGCAAAATCAATATTTCTTCTAGATAACTTGTTAAACTTCATTTCGTCATGAAAATTCCTTTTGTTTCTTTCATAGGTTAATTTGCTATACAGATAATAAGGTTGGCTGCATTTTATTAGACCAACTGTAAAGAATGGCGCCGTTTTAGGATCAAGGCTGCCGCTTTCATCGAGAAAACAGAATTTTGTCCAAATCTTATCGTAATCTTTCAACTTAAGCTCGCCTGTCTTGTCTTGGTTTTTATTATTTTTGTTTCTTATAAAAAACATGATTCTATAACTTAATTTTACTTAAATTCTTTTCGATTTCTTTTTCTAATTTCTCTCTTTCTTTAAAATATCCTTTTAATTCGCTGGATAATTTCTTCATTTTTACTTTGAATGGAATGCCATCGTCTTTTTCTTCGGCCACGCCGACATAGCGGCCGGGAGTGAGAACATATCCGTTCTTGGCGATTTCTCCTTTTTTGGCCGCTTTGCAAAAACCGGCAATATCTTTGTACTTGCCTGCTCCTTTTTCGCCGCGCCAAGAACGAACCGCCTTGGCGATTTTTCGAATTTGCTCGTCGGTGAAAATAACCTGTTTTTTGGAAATCGGTTCAAAAATTTCACGCGCGTCTATAAACAAGGTTTCGTTGATGCGATTGCGGAATCGGCCGTTCTTTTTGTTTTTGGAAACGAACCAAAGCGAAACTGGAAGCGCTACATTGTAAAAAAGTTTTGGCGGGCAAGCGACTATCGCGTCTATTAAATCTTCTTCAATGATTTTTTTGCGAATCTCGCCCTCCCGACCGCTGACTGCCAAAGCACCATTAGCCATGACAAAACCGGCCATTCCATTGGGAGACAAATGATGAATAAAATGCTGAATCCATAAAAAATTGGCGTTACTGCCTGGAGGTGTTCCAAACTTTACACGCGGGTCTTTTTCGCTTAGCCGGCCCGGCTCCCAATCAGCGTTAAAAGGAGGATTGGCTAAGACAAAATCGGCGCGCAGGTCGGGAAATTTGTCTTCATAATAAGAATTACCCCATTCTATTTGACCGATTATTCCACGGATAGCCAAATTCATTTTACACAGACGAAGAGTGGTCTGGTTGCTCTCTTGGCCAAAAAAAGAAACTTTACTTGGGTCTTTTCGGCGCAATTTTAAAAATTCGCTGGATTGCACAAACATTCCACCGCTGCCGCAGCTTGGGTCCAGCACCCGCGCGTTTTCATACGGCGACAATATCTCAACAAGTAGTTTGACAATCGGGCGCGGGGTAAAAAACTCTCCACCCCTTTTGCCTTCCGCCGAAGCAAATTGGCCCAAAAAATATTCGTAGACGCGGCCAAGAATATCCTTTTCTTTATCTATATCGTGGTCGAATTTTATTTTTGAAAAGATATTAACTAGTTCACCCAGAATCTGGCTGTCCAACTGGGTCTTAGTATAGATTTTTGGAAGAACGCCTTTTAAATCCTTTGGATTCTCGTTTTCAATCGCCTCCATCGCTTCGTCGATATACTTCCCGATGTTGTGGTGCATTGCGTGAGCGCGAAGATGTTCCCAGCGCGCTTTATCTGGAATAAAAAAAACGCCGTCGGCGCGATACTGATTTTTATCGTCAATGACAATTTCTCGGTTGGTGACAGAAGGAACATAGTATTCTTTATTTGACGCATCCTTTACCATCTCGGTAAGTTTCTCGCGGCGGATGTAAAACGAATCCGAAACATACTTCAAAAACAATAGACCCAGGACAATGTGTTTGTATTCCGAAGCGTCAATGCTCCCTCTTAATTTATCGGCGGCTTTCCAGAGCTCTTTTTCAAACTCAAGATCTTTCCCTGCCTTTTTACCCAGCTCAGTAATTTTTTTCGCGGCTTCATCTTGCTGTCTTCTTATCTCGTCTTTTATTTCGTCCGGCAAAGAATCTTGGTCAATGATATACCCCTTGCCTTTTTCGGAAGCGGTAATAGCACCTTCTTTGATTAATTTCGTCACCTTTTTAGCCGCCGCCACGCGACTAATTCCCAGCATTTTGGCTAATTCCGCGGTAGTAATGTAGTTTTTAGATTTTGCCATAAAAAATAACCTTAATTTATGGTTTAAGGTTATCATATGCAAACCGACTTGTCAAGCCTCTTTACTCCGGATAGAGTCAAATATACAAAAGAGATTAAAGTAGTTTCTTCTCCTTAAAACTAAAAACTTTATTTCCCGCTATAATCACATGATCCAAGACTTCAATCCCCATTATCTTACCAACTTCTTTAATGCGTTTAGTGACTTCGATATCATCCTGAGATGGTTCAGTTTCACCTGAAGGATGATTATGAACTATAATTATACTCGCAGCTAAATGCTCAATTGCAGGCTTAAAAACTTCCCTCGGATGCACTAAATTAGCATTCAAAATTCCAATAGAGATTGTCTCTTCGTAAATAAGTTGATTTTTAGCATTAAGATATAAAACTATAAAATGTTCTTTCTTTTCTCTACCTATCTTTTTTTGAAGATATTCAGCAACTAATTTTGGAGAATCTAATAAGGTTTTGATTGGTATTTTTTCTTTTGCGTATTGCTCAGAAATTGACTGAAAAAGTTTCAAACCAAATGTATTTATCTGACCGATACCTTTAATTTGTTGTAATTCCTCTGGCGTTGCATCAAGTGATCCTCTTAGCCCTTTAAATTTTTTAATTATTTCTTTCGCCATCTGCTTACAATCTTTGCGAGGTGTACCTAAAGTCAAAAGTAATTCCACTATTTCATAGTTAAGAAATCCATTAAGGCCTGATTGCAAAAATCTATCTCGCAGTCGTTTTCTATGACCGGCGCTTTTATTCCTTTCCCGCGGCCGGTCAACTGACGGCAAATCTTTAATTTTAAGTTTTTTGGGCATTTTCATAGATTCTTCACCTACTGACTCAGAATGACAATGGATTTATACTTTAATGACGATCTGGCTTTTCTACTCGTTCAATCATAAAACGGACTGATTCGTTCATGTTAATAGGAGTAATTGAAATTTTTGGATGACTGTTTTGAAAAACTCTAAAAATTTCATCAGCAAATGCTTGCCCAACACTGGGAACACGGTCAAAGTCAAGAACTATTTTCTTAAATTTCTCAAGTCCAGATAATATCCGACGCGCTTGAGAACGAGAAACATGAACGGTTCCCATGGTAAATAACCGAACACGGACTTCGGTTTTATCAAAAGCATAGCTGCCCGACTCTGATTGATATTTCTCAAATATTTCATTCAAATGACGTTGACTATTATGTGAGATAGTAAAAACAACACGGGTGCCGCGATTTATCCGTTTTTCTTCCTGAAAGAATACATCGGGAATAATATTATCAACAATCATCCGATACTCAAAGCTTTCTAAAACAAAACGGTCAGCCGTTTTTGAAGTAAAAAATATCCCTTCGCCAGTATGGGTTTCTGGATTAGTAGTGACCTTACCTTTAAGCAAATCCTGCATTGCTTCTAATTCTGACTTTAAATTTCGTTTCTGCATTACATTTTTAAAAACACCGATACCAAAATCACTGACGGAAAAACGAATAAGGCCGCTTTTACTCTCAATCTCTACTTCAATATTTTTTGATTTGGAATGCTCAATAGCATTATTAAGCATTTCAGAAAACGCATATTGAATAATGCTCTTTATATTCTCACGCAAGGTCTGGAAAATAGGAAAATCAGCAATCAAATCGTTAAAAATTTCATGCTCTTTGAGGGCTTGATTCTTGAAATGGCGATGAATTGCTGAAGACCCAATTTTATCAATAAATTCGGGTAAGGTATAAAAAGCAGAACGAGTTGAACCAAATTTTACCACTGCCCCAACATTACTCATTTCTCTTAAAAGTTGGCTGGCGTATTGTCGGCTAAAATCAAAACGCCGAGCTATTTCGGCAGAAGTCGCTCGTTTTTTATCTTTAAGAAATTCTTTTATTTTTTCTTTTGTATCCATATATCTTAGTCTAATCCTTACCCTAATAATTGTCAAGTGTTAAGATATAATTGTAAAGTAGATTGTAAGGTAATAAGTTTAAATTGTCTTTTAATCGTAAACTATATCCCCACCCCCACCGGACAATGATCTGATCCTTTTACTTTATTTAAAATAAAAGCTTTTTTTAATTTGAGGGTGATTTTTTTTGAAGTGAAGCAATAATCAATGCGCCAGCCGATGTTGCGTTGGCGGCAATTTCTGTAATATGGCCACCAGGTGTAATTCCCTGGTTTTTGATTGAATTTTCTAAAAGTGTCGGTAAATCCTAATTGAATGATTCTATCTATCTGTTTTCTTTCCTGGTCGGTAAACATTATATTCCCCCTATTATCCTTTGGTCTGGCTAAATCAATTTCTTGATGAGCAATATTAAAATCACCGATGATAATCAAATTCTTATCTTTGTTTCTTTTTAAATACTTGTAGAGATGATTATATGATTCTAATTTATAATCCAGATTTTCTTTTTGGCGGCCGCCGTGGGGCAGATAAAGATTGATTAAAGTAAATTTAGGAAAATATAGTTTCAGAATTCTTCCTTCTTTATCAAATCTTTTTAATCCTAATATATATTCTACCTTTTTTGGCTTTTCTTTTGTATAGACGGCCACGCCGGAATATCCTTTTTTTTGAGCTTGGTTAAGATAAAAATGATAATTTTTTAAATTAATTAAATCATCTGGAAGCTGGTCTTTTTGGGCTTTGATTTCCTGAAGGCAAATAATATCTGTCTGGCTCTTGGTTAGCCATTTTAAGGATCCCCTCTTATAAACCGCCCTGATTCCGTTGACATTCCAGGAGATGATTTTCATATAAATCTACCTTAATCATACCCTCTTAGATATTCTGGGTCAATTAAAAAAAACGTCTAATCGACGGTTTTAAAACCCATTTCCTTCTTATTTAAGATAACCAGTTATATAATCAAACTCTTTCTTGGCTTGATCTAAATCCTGACAAACACTTTCAATAATAATTGGCTTATTCTTCCCTTTTACAAAATCAATAAATTCTGTTTGATTGGTTACCAATAACGGGTCATGACGTCCTTCGTATCCACTTAAATGAAAATGACTAATTCTGTCTTTAAACTCATTCCATAAATCTTCTGCTAATTTTAAGGTTGGATCATTAACATAGCAATGATTAATATCTAAAGTTACCATATATTCATTCTGAGACATTAATTCTTTCATACTTTCTAAAGTCCGGCCTACTTTTTTTCTATTGTCCATATTTTCTACTGAAAAAGGTATGTTATATGATTTTAAATCGCTCCAATTTTTAATTTCATTCGGATGAATAGTAACTGCATCAAATTGCAACTTTTGATGAAATTCTTGAACTATATCTAAAATATCAGGATTTTCTGTTCCGCAAGGTGAATGAAAAGAGACAAAATCAAAATCCCTTAAATCACTCGGCTTTAATTCATTCATTAAATGAATTTCTTCTATAGGACAATGCAAGGCTATTGCCTTACACCCCATATTCTTGCATATCTCAATAATTTCCTTAGAAGCACGAGGATAAGTATGCCATAAAAAACCAGTGGAAAAACCAATTAATATTTTGTTATTCATAGACTCTCTGCTATTTAAAAAATATGGGGATTTCTAAGGCGTCGTCGTTTTCAGGCAGTCCGGAGGGATTATCTTTTTGTAAAATTAGCGCTCCGGTGTTGTACAATTCTGGCTTGGCAAACTCAATTTCAGCTTTGAATCTGACAAACTCCTCGGTCATCCAATCAGATTGAGCTGTCGCGTAAGTTTCAGCAATAATTAAACCATCCCAATTTGTTAAAATAACCGGAAAATCCCCTTCAAAAAACCAAAATCCCCTGGCCTGGCCTTCAACGATTAAAGGACTTTCTATTTCTTGATTAGGTCTGGGCTGGTCAAGCTTGATTAAATCCATTTTTTCCAGTTCATTGCCGATACCTTCAACGAAGACTTCATCTCCGGCGCGACATTGGCGCGGATAGCTTTCCATAACTGGATTGCCAACCGCCAGGCAATCAAAAAAATTATTTATTTCTTTCTGTATGTTGGGATACCAATCTTTATCAAATCCGATATTCTGGCAAAATTCTTCGGTCTGGCAGCTGACTGAACTACAAGCCGTGCATGGCGGACAGACCGAACATGTTTCCGGACATTCAACTGGGCCAAAATCAACGCATTCTACACCCGGACAAAACTCAGTTGGTTTGGAGGCATATGGTACGCCGTGCTTAACCCATTCTCCATCAACGCAAATCCAGTCATCTTCCGAACCGCCAAATAAAAATCTGATAGCCAAAGCTACGAAAATGATTATGAGGATTAATAAAAGTATTTTTAAAAATTTATCGATTTTAGTTCAAGAACAATCCTTGATTACATAATACGGGGACAGTCCCTCGGATACAGTCCCTGCGAACAAGGACTGTATCCGAGGGACTGTCCCCTTCAATCGACAGGACTGTCCTCTCCTTATGTCTTTTAGGACTGTCTTCTTGCGCCTTGATTTTTACTTTAGATAATTAGTCAAGCGCTTAGTTAAATATTTCTTAAACTCTATTTGTTCTTTGATGGAGTTGTTCACTTCCAAAGCGATAATTTGACCGAAGACGAATTTAGGCAAACTAGTTAAGTAGTCAAAATCATTTAAACTATCAATGGTATGCTTATCGCGCTTTTTAATTGGATCATAGCCGTTAAGGTGGTTGCAGGTAAACTTTATTTTATTCTTTCTTTTAAAGGCATAGCTGGCTTCTTCGGCGCCACGGGCAATAGCCGCTTTAAAATGTGACAAGTCAATACAGAACCCGCCAATCTCTCTAACTTTGACATTTTTGGCTATCTGGCTGTCATAGTTCATTTCCAAATAAAGCTTATCCCAATAACCTGACCATTGGTCTAAAAGTTCAAAATGTTCTTCGTGGATATTAAAATATTGGGTCTGATAATTTTTAATAAAAAACTCAATGTCTTTTTGGTCAGTATCGTCCCTTAAATGGACAAAAGGAACTTTTTTAATTGATGATTTTAAGAGGAATTTATAAAGATGGTCCCTTTCTTTTTCATCAAAACATTCTAAGAAAACAGCTGCCTCGGTTATTTTCAGCTGATTAATTTCTTTTAATTTGCTTTGCCAGTCAATGGTTTTATGACCAGTGATGCTTGGATATATTTTGAATGGAATTTTCATAATTATACCTTAATTCTGGCACTTTTGGATTAGCTTGTCAAAAAACCCTGGGTGGGCTGTTTGGGAAAAGAAAAAAGGCGGATTAGGTCTTTACCTAAATCCGCCTTTGAGAAAGCCGGGGGCGTGGGGTTCCTATTTCTGAGGACTGTACCACTTTTCTCTGTACCATTTCTTTAAAATATCCCTTCGGTCATCACAGAAGTGACTGTATACTTGGCAGCCTCCTTTACTCAATGGGGAGCCAGATGTTCCTTCCACTGAAGAAGAATGACGCAAGATGATAAAGGAACACTCATCAAACATATATGTCCTTGGCAGTCTCTCCACAGAGATGAAAAAGCCGTGGAGAAGTTCCGAAGTTATCTTTCCTTCCTCGGAAGTTAAGATGATTGACTTTCCTTCTATGATAACTACTACATTCCACTTGCCTTCGTCCGTTTCTGCGGCCAGAGCTGTAGCTGTTAAAGAAACGATTATAACGACCAAACAGATATAAACAACCTTTTTCATCAGAACCCTCCTTTTTTATATTTATTAACTAAAATAAGCATACCATAGAGGTACGCTTATGTCAATAGGAGAATAAAAGAAAAAGTTCCGACCGCATTGAGTCGGAACTTGCCCAACTTTAAATATTTTTGTTACACTTTTAGGCGCCTCTCTCTTTTAAAATTTCCCGGAGGATAAATTCATCCGAATCAATGGAGGGAAGCTTAAAGAAAGAATCGTTATCCTCTCTTTCGAAGACAGATGCTCTTTCGTTAAAAATCTTCTGTCGTCTCGTCATCAATTCCCCTGTGGGCAGCTGGGAGAGTTCCCCTTTTTTAGCACGATAAATTTGAATTCTCCTATACGCTTCTGGAAATTGACGAAAAACACGACGGACGATATCGCGAATCTCTTTCTCTGATTCAAGTAAACGGGCAATCTGTTCATCGCTCAAGCTTTTCGGCTCCCCGAATAGCAACATCCATAATGTCTTAAGCTTGATTCTCCCTTCGTTATCTTTCTTATTCATCTTCCTCTCCTTTACTTTTTACATTAACGGATTAATTGTTTACGAACTAATTTTAAAGATTAAAATAAGCATACTATAAGAATATACTTGTGTCAATGACGCTGGCTAACGATGTACGCCCTTACGAAATTTCAAGGTACCCCTCCTGTAAGATTAGTTGAAGCTATTGGGATCGATTTCAACCCAGTCATTTTGGAAATCATCCCATTTATAAGCCATCAGTTTGTGGGTTTTTTCATCTTCGCTGTAAACATATTCAACATTTGTTTCAGAGCCGATGCGACGGGAATAAGTGGTTTTTTTATCTAAAACTAAG
>Ga0268285_1001036_pt1 | contig 14293 bp, 12 predicted proteins | sample saktaG_2_FD_190144 | JGI IMG/M metagenome (GOLD analysis project Ga0268285, IMG submission 190144) | Saline water microbial communities from Sakinaw Lake, British Columbia, Canada - sak_2013_06_06_120m | ecosystem: Environmental > Aquatic > Non-marine Saline and Alkaline > Saline ... | reverse complement strand
GGTGTTACCATAAGCCCCCAGTATATGGGCATTGTAACACTTGGAGGGACAAATCAGATGGCAGCAATCCGTGAAAGAGGGTGCGAGATTGATATCCGTGCCATGAAGGGAGTCATCGATATCAGGGAACTGGATTCTGTTGAGCGGTTATAAAAAATACTGATCTCATATATGGCCCTGCAACACCTCATTTATTCATGTAATAGAGCAGATCCACAAAAGATTAACAACCTGTTTTAGTTTTCAGAACATTTTGGATATAATCCAAATGTATCAGAAAGAATGATACTAGTCCTGTTGAACAGGAGTAAAGAGCAGACAGATTATGATCCCCATCCTCCATCACCATAAGAACTTTGTGTGAATCTACGAGTATCAATGCTCCACCTTCAGGTCCATGAGAGGGTATTCCACTCCAGATGGGCAATGTCATCAACCTGACAGATGCAGGAAAATTAAGACCTTCTGGAATTACCGGGGTAATTATCTCAACCATAACTAGGGGATCTATCACAGGGAGCAATTCAAAAACAAACCTCGTTAAAAAAGATTCTTTTGAGAGAATAGATACAGAAATAGAAGCTTTTCGAAACATCGCTTCAAGATGTGTTCTGACCTGTTCAGCATTATTCAGATGCCAGATACATCCCTGTTTTTCCCCAAGGATCTCAGATCTTCTGGCATAGATAGTTGATAACGCTTTTTTGGCATACTCAGCCCCGTTATTGATCTCCTGCAGTAGTGATGCAATGGCTTCATCAGGATGTACTGTCTTAAAACGTTTCGGAGTCGAGTGAGAGGTAAAAACAAGGTTTTTCTCTTCAAGTTTTGTCAGAACCGGATATACTGAAGCGCGGGGAACACCAGATATCTCATGGATCTCTGTAGCGGTTGCACCATCCAGAGAGAGAAGAGCAATATACACCTCTCCCTCATATTTGGTAAGCCCCAGTAATTTGAGAGATTCAATTATCTTTTGCCTGTCATCAGCATTATCCATCTACCTATATGTATATATGATACAATATTTAATGTTGTTATGACAATGACAACACCATTACATGCACGAAACATTACAAAAATACTCACCTTCCTGATACTTCTTTCTCTCCTTTCTGTACCGTCACTTGCAGGCACTAAATATATGTCAGGAGGACCCGAGATACAGGCTTCTATCGATGGGACAAACGAGTTTGCACCAGGTGATGAACTCTCTATCCCGGTAACCATTGAGAACACCGGCCTGATAGACTTTAAAATGGTTCAGAGTGAGTATCTCACGCCGGATGATCTTCCAAACACTGCTAAATTTGTAATCGTAACAATGAATGCCGGTGATACACCCATCATCATCAAGTCAGATCCCCAGAAGATCGGTGATGTTAAAGGTGGGACCAGCACAATTGCAGAGATATTGGTTAAAATCCCATCAGATGCACCGGCAGGAAACTTTGACCTCCCGGTAACCATAGCCTATGAGTATCTGAACCAGGCTGAACAAAAAGGCCTTGACTCGCTTCAATATACCTACAAAAAGACATCTAAGGAAGTTATACTTCCCATCACTATCAGACCTGCCATCTTTCTTGATATTGAAAATATAACAACACAGGATCTCAATGTCGGAACAGAAGGATACATACACCTGAAAATAAAGAATGAAGGTCATGATTCAGGTACCAATACCATCATAAAAATAGTACAAAATGGAAACAGCCCGGTTATTCCTACTGACGGAAGTATCTATATTGGCAGTTTCCCTGCAAAAACCAGCAAAGAACTAACATTTAAAGCCTCAGTTTCCCGTGATGCTGAACCTCAGATATACCCGCTTGATATCTATGCAGTCTATGATGACTTTCAGGGAGATACGGTCACCTCATCGATAAAAACTTTTGGTATTCCGGTTGGAGGAAAAATAGACTTTAATGTCATTAGTAAACCAGGAAAAGGGTATCCAGGGCAGAAGACAACGATTGAAGTGGAGTATAAAAACACCGGGGATGCACCTGCATACCAGGCACAGGCACGTATCAGTGCTGTTGATCCCTTCACCAGTAATGATGACAGCGCATTTCTCGGTGATCTTGCACCAGGGCAGAGTGCTATTGCACGATATGAAGTATCACTGGCTGATGACGCAACAATAAAGCAGTATGCTATCGATTCAGAGGTACGATACCGGGATGCACTCAATAACAACCAGATATCAGATACCGTAAAGGTCCCGGTAGATATCATATCACGACAGGATGAGAGCGGTATCATAATCCCTCTGCTGATACTCGGTATCATCATCATCGGTTGTGGTGGATACTACGTCTATAAAAAGAAGAAACAATAAGTATTCTATATGAGCACCTGGCAGAACCTTATCAAAGAACGGCAACCGGATCTCAGGACCATTGAAGAGATACGGCAGGTCCTTGCCTTTCCTGACTGTCAGTATTCTTCTCCGCTATACGAGATGTACAGGGATCTGGCCCCGGATGAGTTGAGTCATCAGTGGCTACAAGATAACTATCTCAGATATGATATCACAAAAATACCAGCAGCTTCAATCTGTGGAGAATATGTAAAGACGAAAGGGCATTACCATCCAGCTGCACCGGATGGCAGTGCATACCCTGAAATATACGAAGTCCTTATGGGAACTGCTCAGTATCTAATCCAGAAGGAAAACCTCTCATCAGTCATTCTCATACAGGCAAAAAAAGGCGACACCGTCATCATTCCTCCTGAATATGGACATGTAACCATCAATCCAGAAAGAGGGGACCTTGTTATGGCAAACGTTGTTTCAGACAGATTTTCGAGCTCCTACTCAATGTATGAAACAATGAAAGGTGCTGCATACTATCTCTATGATGACGGGACCATTCAGAAAAATCCGTCATACCCTGATATTCCACCTTTACTGATACTGGATGCTGATGATATGAACGTTTCAGATACCCTTCCAGATGGTCCCCTGCTGGATTATATCGGAGATGAAAAACGCTTTTCATTCCTGAATCATCCTAAAAATTATCCTGAACTCCTTACACTTTTTACATAAAAGAAGGAGAAGGATTCCTTTTATGAGCGCCTGCCTGAATTTTAGCAAGAACCAGTCTCTCAGTATCTGATTGTGCCACAAAATTATTCTCTTTGAGTCTCCTGATTGCTATATCTATTTCAGGATATGTTAGCCCTAGTTCCTTCTCATCAGTCTGACCTTCATACAGACCGGCAGAAGGAGTGCGCATACGTATCTGTTCGGGTATACAAAGAATTGCTGCAAGTTTGTAGACTTCATCCTTTAAAAGGTGAATAATCGGCTGGATATCTGCAGCATTGTCCCCATATTTCGTACAATATGAAAGGAGATACTCAGTCTGGTTTGAGGTTCCACAAACCAGCAGATTGTCACGATTTGCACAATAATATAACAATGCCATTCGTGTTCGTGCCATCAGATTACCAAGGAGGTAAGGTGTCTCAACAAAATCTGGAATATGGCGATAGGTATCTATTATGGGATCAATCAAAATCTCCTGCCAGCCCATTCCAAGATTGATGCAGAGATCTTTGACATCAGATTTATCCTCTGATGGTGTTACCCTGCTTGGCATAAAAATACCAGACACCTTATCAGATCCCACTGCCCGACAACAGAGTGTTGCACAAAGAGCAGAATCAACCCCTCCGGACAGGCCAATTACATATCCCTTTGCACCGGCATCCTCCATTTGTTTCCTGATAAGTTTCTCTATCTCCTGATTGTGAAATTTTTCTTCTTCTGTCATAGACATACTCATATTAGATAATTTTTAGGAATCGTTTCAGTTGTTTCTTTCTCCCCATGACAAAGACCACATCGCCCTTCTCAATTTGAGTCATGGCATCAGGACAAGGTATAGCCTGGATCTTTTTATCTATCCCGATGATAATTACTCCTGTCTTTTTCTCTATTGTACTGACAGTAACCTGATGTACATGATGTGAACGTCTCACAAGTACCTTGCGATCATCAGGAAGATCTAACAGGATCTGGATCTCCTCTGCAAAAATAAGGTTTGTAATCATCTGGCCACCAAAAGAGGGTAAATACGAGACAAAATCAGCTCCTGCATTAAAGAGTTTCCTGACAGAAGATGGATTATTTGCTCTTGCAAGGATATGCAAAGACGGATTGAGATCCCGTGAGATAAGGGTAGCAAAGATGTTACGTGAATCATCATTCAGAGCTGCAATAAAGACATCATTCTCCCAGGGATTCGCTTCCTCAATGATAGCGAGATCCTGTGTATCACCAACAATATCAGGATGTTTATCAGGATCTTTATCAATGATGCAGGTTGAAATCCCAAATGCAATTAATTCACGACAGGCAGCAAGCCCGACATCTCCATATCCTCCAACAATTGCCCGTTCTTCTGAAACAGTCTCAACCATAAAGAGATCCGAGATAAGATTGTGAACATGTTCCTGTGAGCCAATAACAAAGAGAACCATCGAAGATTTAATTATTTCATGGTGATAGGGGGGATATCGTGCCTCTCCTTTCTCTAATATGACTACAATCTTAAATCCATATTTTTCAGGGATTGCAAGAGCAGATATCTCCTTTCCAATCGAACGGGATCCGGGCATGACAACAACCGGTATGAATCTGAGGGTAATGGTACCTGGTGAAAATGCTCTGATAAACGTATCAATGAGCATGCACTTCTCAATCGCCTCCGGATGAAATGTCTGGGCTGCATGAAGACCCAGCCTGGATCCGGTAGCCATTTTAGGAGATATAACATGATCAGCTCCTGCAGCAGTCAGATATCGTTCAAAAGCGATGTCATCGACAACTGAGATAATTTTACCAGAACACCGGTATCGTATTCCAAGAATAATATCTGCAGATGTCCTCTCATCTCTTCCAATAACCACATATGCAGCAGAATCAATACAGATTGCATTCCATACATCATCATCTTCATGATTTCCCCAGACAATAAACGCAGAATGCCTGATTTCCTGCGATAATCTTTTAGCTACCTCTTCATCTTCTTCAAGAATCACGACTTCCCTGCTAAGGAGATCCAGATTATCAATAAGAACGCTCATGAGTGGGTTAAACCCAATGATAACGACATGATTAGCAAGAACATGAGGAGCTTTCTGAGGTGGCCGGTGATACAGAACAGACTCAAGATAGGGGCCGATGAGGAGCGGGATCACCATGAAAATCATGATAATTCCAGATATCATCATTACTGCCGAGAGTAATACCATCTCATTGCTGGTAAACGGGAGTAACTCTCCATACCCGGTTGTGGAGATAGTCTCAACGACAAAGAGAAGTGCGTGATCCCATCCAATAGGACGCCCCTCTACTATTGGATACAGATGATGAAAGATAACAGTATATGCAATTATCATGCCGGCAAATGCAAGTCCGTAATAAAGCAGGTGAAAGAGACGTGAGTTAGAGATAACCCGACGAATCCTGTCACGTTCTTTTATCATGTTTTACCTCATCACAGATTGCACAAACCCTGCATACAGGTCCACCCGGTTCACCACAGCGCTTGCATCGTGATAACGTTTCACACAGTAGAATATGTCCCTTCTTTAATTCTTCCCCGATTTTAATAAGGGAATAACGTGCAGAAGGATGGTTCCAGGCATAGGTATTCAGTAGTGTCCGGACATCTTTTCTGAGCGCATTATGTGCATATGGACATCCCTTAGTATCTGAAAACCCTAATGTCAGGACTGCATATAACGCAACTTCACGCTCAGGAATTTCTCTGAACGGACGAATACGAGGAACCATTCCTTCCTGCTCAGAAGGGGTCATACAGAGGCGGTTTACATCCCCTCTCAACACATTCATAAGCACCGACTGGGCATCATCATCAAGATTGAACCCAAATGCCAGTCGGTCCACTCCCATCTCCCGTGCTACCCTGTTTAAGAGATGTCTTCGAAGCACCCCGCAGTATGAACAGGAAAGCCTATCTCCCTTCTCAGCAACAATCTGATCCAGGGTAAGATCAAACTCATCAGCAAATGATACAACAACACAGGAAACCCCAATCTTTTCAGCCATAAAAACAGCATCTGATGGGTTGCGATACCCTGATATTCCTTCATCAACCGTAATAGCAACGAGGGTAATGTCCCTGCGATCCCTGACCAGGTTCTGAAGAAAGTACAGGACTGCACTACTGTCTTTTCCACCTGAAAGAGCAACAGCAATTTTTTCCCCTGATACCAGCCACTGGTTCTGGCGCATTGTTCGTTTAGCTTTTGCCTCAAAATCTGCAAGAAAGTGATATTCACAGAGATGAAGGCCTGAGTATCGTTGATAGATGATAGCAGGACGCAGGCACTTGGTGCATTGTATACTCATTTCCGTAGTTTAACCTTTATTACCTGCCTACATAAATTCTACAGTATGGAACTTTGTGCAGACCACATCAGAAAATTACACCGGTATGATATTCGTATCTTAAAATCACTTGAGTATCTGATGGAGCGGTATGCACTCGTGCCGCTCGAAGAGATTGCATCAAATACCCGCCTCTCTCAGCAGGAAGTTGATTTTCGGATTCGAACACTGGTAGAGCTCGGGATGGTACGATACAAGGCAATTCCTTATCCCGGCTATGCTCTTCTCTTCAATGGATATGACTCTCTTGCTCTGTATGCACTAACCAAAAAGAATATCATTAGTTCTCTTGGTACAATCATCGGGGAAGGAAAAGAATCAAAAGTATACGAAGGAATGGGTCTTGGAACCCTTGTACTGAAACTTCATCGAATAGGACAGCGATCATTTCATACCATCAGGAAAAACAGGGATCTCATCCCCGATAAAGGACACTGTCCCTGGATATTTGCTTCCCGGTATTCAGCAGAACGTGAGTATGCTGCTCTCACTCATCTCCATCAGGTTATTTCAGTTCCGGTGCCTATTGCAATCAACCGAAACTGCATTGCCATGTCAGAAATACCAGGCGCCACACTAAACCGGTGCACTCTCACAGAACCAGAAGAGACGCTTGCGACAATTCTTAACCAGACCAGAATTGCCTTTCAAAATGGATATATCCATGGAGATCTCAGCGAATACAACATCATGTTTACCGGTAGTAAAGTGGTCATTATCGACTGGCCACAATGGGTTGAACCATCTCATGAGAATGCCAGTGAGATACTTGTGCATGATATCCAGACCGTACTTGCACATTTTACCCGCAAATATGCATGTAATATCACATGTTCTGAAGCAATGGAGGTTGTGACCCAGTGAAGGTATGGGGTATTGATATCATCACCGGCTCAGTCAGATCACGGACCCGGGCACCCAGATATGCACTGATAAGGATAGAAGATGGAATCGTACAACAGGAAGACACCGTATCGATAAACCGCCTTCTTCGTCTAATAGCCACTGAGAAACCTGATATTCTGGCTGTAGACAGTCTTCAGGAGATAGCGGGTACATCTCAGGACATTTATCCCTTTATTGAAGCACTTCCTCCTGAAACACGGCTTGTGGTGGTTACGGGAGGAGAGAAAAAAACGGGTCTTATAGAAGTTGCACGACAGTACAACATCACTTTTAACCGGCTGGACCCGTTTGCAGAAGCACAGGTCATTGCACAAGTTGCTCTTCAGGGAAGTGGAGTTGAGGTCATCGCCTTTGAGAAGGAGACAGAGATACTGATTACGAGAAACCGATCCCCGGGGAAGGGAGGATGGAGCCAGAACAGGTATGCAAGAAAGATACACGGACATGTAATGGTGAAATCACGGGAGATTGAGGAACTCTTAAAAAAGTCTGGAATTCCCTTTAAAAAAATAGAGAAAAAAGCCTTTGGAGGAGTTTCCCGTGTTGTCTTAAAGGTCTCTGCTTCCCGCAAAGACATTCCTGTCCATAATCATCGGGGAGGTGACGTTCAGGTTCGGATTAGTGGAAAACGACTTGACAGGATTCAGTATAAGGAACAGTCGGTACGACCTCGGTACCTTATCGCTGGTATTGACCCGGGAACCACCATAGGAATCGCCGCTCTTGATCTTGAGGGGAATCTCGTTGTGAGCACAAGTTCACGCCAGATGACCATGTCAGATGTCATCAGTACCCTGTACGAACATGGAAAGCCTATTATCATTGCTTCAGATGTTACCCCGATGCCCTATACCGTAGACAAGATCAGATGTGCATTTTCAGCAATGGCATTTACACCAAAACAGGAGATACGTGTTGAAAACAAGTATGAGATGGCGAGTAAGTATAATTATGCCAATGATCATGAACGGGATGCGATTAGTGCCGCAACAGAGGCATGGAGACACTGGCAACATAAATGGACACCAATACTAAAACGGGTTCCTGCCGGGTATAATCTCAACGATATCCGTGTTGGTCTTGTACGAGGGCAGTCTCTTGAACAGATTATTGCGACAATCAGCAAAAAACCGAAAAAAGAAGAGAGACGTGACCCTGAATACTCATTAGACAGCACAGATGAACGTGTGAGAATACTGGAGGGAACAATAAAACAGCTACGTACGCATCTGACTGATAATGAGGTTTTGATACAGGAACTAACTGATGAAAATAAGCGCTTACATGAGCATATACGTCATCAGAAAACGCAGGAATACCAGGAATATAAACAGGATGCTGAGATAAAAAAACGTGAGATAATAATTCAGAACCTGAAGAGAAGACTTAAAAAAGAGGAGCGGAATAATAAAAAACTTCATAACAGACTTAAAAAAGTCAGGGAATTTCAGGGGCAAAAACCACCGGAAGGCACCTGTCAGGTAAAGGTAATCCCCTCACTCTCACGGGATGACCTGCGCTCATACACAGAGCAATTTGGTATAGCGAGTGGCGATATCCTCTATATCAGATCATCAGGAACCTGGGGGAGAGGAATTGTGCAGGAGCTGGATTTTTATGACCTGTACTGCCTTATCATCGGAGATAAAGAGATTGATGATCTGGATGAGACTCTTTTGGATCTCTTCTTTGAACATGACATTGCATTAGTCTCACTTCGTCTGGTGCCAGGATATACAGGAAATGAGACAGGATTTGTAAACCAGGCATTACTCAAAGAAGCACTGGCAGAATGGGATAGAAGAAAAGAAGCATATGAAAAGAAAAAACATACCGATATGCTAGATTCCCTCTTTACTGAGTACCAGGCAGAACGGGAACGGGAGATCCGTCGATATGGATGACAGAGAGCTCTTAATAGAGATAAAACGACAGCTCGGTGAGAAAAACTGTCTTGATGACTGCGCAATTCTGCCTTACTCTCCCTATCCCCTGGTAATATCAACAGATATGCTCCATGAATTAACAGATTTTCCCGGGGGGATGACTGATTACCAGATTGGATGGATGGCAATGGCAGTCACCATCAGCGATATCGCAGCTATGGGAGCAGAACCACGCTATCTGACAATGGCTGTCGGCCTTGATAACAAAGAACGACTTGCAGGAATTGTTCAGGGTGCGAATGCATGTGTACAAACCTTTCAGGCAACATATGTCGGAGGTGATATCGATTCCCATACCGAACTGACAATTGTTACAACAGGAATTGGCTATGCAGTACATCCTCCGGTTACCCGTGGGGGATGTCATCCCGGTGATCTCATAGGCGTTACCGGCATTCTTGGCAGAGCACAGGCAGGACTTGCAGGATTCACTCAGTACTGGAATAACCTGATTATGCCGGAACCACGGGTCAGGGAAGGAATCTCTCTTGCGAGGCTTGGTGCAACTGCGATGATGGATATAAGCGATGGTCTTATTCTCTCACTCTATGATATCCTTGATGCATCAGGATATGGATCTGCAATATTATCGGATAGACTCCCGGTTGTTAATGATATTCCACACGATGAAAGAGAACAATATGCTCTGTATGGGGGAGGTGACTTTGAACTCCTCTTTACCATTCCACAGAGCCACCCCCGTCTGGATGGGGTATCATATACAATCATCGGGGAAGTAATCAATGAACCACTGATCCTTGTTGACCAGATGGTTACCAAAAAAAAGGGATATCTTCACATGTGGAAATGAAAAGGAATGATAGTGGCTTTTCACCTAAATATTGACGGGGCATTAGAATCGTCATTTAAGAACGCTTTCAACTCGTCAATATCCCATTCCTTACTCACCTTCACCCGGTCAATGATATGTGGCCACAGGCGACACCAGATTCGCCATCTCTCATTTGCTGCCTCTTCAGCATCTGCTCCTTTCACCTGAGAATAATTCCCATAGGCCTGATAAAGATTTCCCTGTTTTAACTGGGCTTCAGCAAGATAGAACCGAACTGCCGAATTTTGTGGATCCAGTGTAAGTGCCGCTTCATAGTCTTTCACCGCCTTATCAAGGTCATCAATTTTGTAATAGGACTGACCCCGTTTCAGGAGCGAGATGATACGTGCTGGATCCTGTGAAAGAGCAGTCGTCAGCGCATCTATCGCGTTATAATAATTGCCATTGATATAATATGTTCTTCCCAGGTTTTCCCAGGCTATTGTCAGGTTTGGATCAAGAGTTACCGCACGCTCATAGGAAACCTGTGAATCCTCCCATCGTTCATACGCATCAGCTGCAAATCCCTTGTTCATCCAGGCATACATTGCATCTGGATGCTCAATCAGGAACTTATCATAGACATGAACAGCCTCTTCTGCACGACCAAGTTTATGCATGGTTGCAACTTTATTTTCCCAGGCCTTCCGGTCCAGGGGCTGTAATGCAAGTGCTTTATTAAGGGCATCAAATGATGCATCATAATTACCAAGATAAAATTCTGCTGTACCAAGAATAAACCATGCCTGCTCATTTTTTGGATTGACATCAGTAGCATGCCTGGCAAGACCCGCAGCTGCTGATGCATATGAAGGCCCATAATTCTGCATCAGTACATCAGCAGAGTAATAATTAGCCATTTCATTTTCGGGATCAATCGAGAGTGCTGTATCAAATGCGTTAAGTGCAGGAACAATTTCTCCATTCTTCATGAAGAGAAAGCCGAGATTGGTATAGGCCACACCATTTTGTGGATCAAGATGGATAGCTTTCTCATACGCTATTGATGCATCATTATCCATTCCCTTACCGGCATATGCATAGCCAATATTACTCCATATCTGTGAGTTTTTCGGATCAAGAGAGGTTGCCTGTTCTGAAAGATTCAGTGATGCATCATACTCTTTGAGGGCATTGAGGGCAAACCCGTACCCTTCCAGCATCTGCATATTATCTGGTTCTTTCAGATAGACCTTTTTATAATTCTCAACAGCAAGATCAAACCGCCCAATTTCCGACAGCACATGGGACAAATTAACAATTGTCTCTGTATCATTTGGCAGGAGCTCTGACACTTTCATATATGCGGCGGCAGCTTCAGGATATAGCCCGAGAGATGCAAGCACTTCTGCAACATCCTTCCAGATGTCAGGACTATCTTCATGTAAAGAGAGCGCTTTGTCATATGCTATTAGTGCCCGATCTTTCTCACCTTTTTGTACAAGAATATCCCCCTGTACATTATAAAATTCAGGATTATCGGGATCGCGATCGATCACCTGATCTATAAGCATAGAAGCATGCTCCAGGTCTCCTTTTCTCTGTAACAGTTCTGCTTTCTCTAAAAGACCGGATATCTGTGATGGATCAAGAGTAAGACTTGTGTCATATGCAGTAAGAGCTCCTGAATCATTGCCAAGCTGTGCACTGATATTACCCATCTCTATCCATGCAACAGCATTTGTCGGATCTATCTTCAGAGCCTGTGTAACAGCCTCCAGAGCTTCTTCATTCTTCCCTGCTGCCTTTAATGCACGTGCCATTTCCTGCCAGATTGCAGGATCATCAGGACGAAGAGAAAGCGCAGAATCAAATACAGCTATCGCTTCATCGGGTGCACCGGTCTGCAACAACTGCAACCCCTGGGAAATAAGTTCCTCGGGTGTGTTCTTCTGCACTGCTTGTTTATCATCGATACAGCCGGCAAGAGCCAGAAAAAGGACAATCAAAATGGGAGCTATTCGTGATAAACCCATTATTATCATGGTACCTGTATTTCTATATCAACATGTACGATGCTTTTAGTTCCAGGTTCCCTGGTACAAAAAAAAAAGGATTACAATCAGAACTGAGTATTATAGGGTACACGCTTGAACATACGGTATATTCCTGTAACAGCAAGGGTATCAGTAAAACCGGACTGAGTACTATTTGTGATGGTAATTGTGCTTGCATCCAGGTATGCACTTCCAACAACTCCAAGCTGTCCTGATGGCATGGTCACTCCTTTCTGCCTGACTGGAAACCAGAAGGGATCTACTTCTTCAGCCTGACTATACGATGCTGCTGCTTCTGATCCTGGCTCTAATACCGTAATATAATCAAGTTCACGTGCGGTGCTTGAGAATGAGATGTCAGTCAGCTGTCCACTGCCGGTTGCATTATACAGCGCATATGATGTCTCATAAAAAATACCATCAGATATTGTCAGGGCAACATCATAGGTCCCTGCATCCTCATAGACATGGACTGGATTTTTTAATGAGGAGAATGAACCGTCTCCAAAGTCCCAGTTGTAATAGGAAGGAAAACCAAAAGAGGCATCATAAAATCCTACCTCTAAAGGAGCTATTCCGGTCACCCTGTCTGCATTAAAGGCAGCATTCATCGTGGAATAGGTCTCAGTCTCATAACTGACATGACAGGGATAAGAAAAAGCCTGCCCAAACTGAATCGGTTTTACCGTGAAATCCGCAGCAGTGGCACCCTGGCAGATACATGCCAAAAAGAGACATCCAGCAATTATCAATGGTGTTGTAATAGGCCTCATATTTCCTCTATATAGCCTTCCAATTACAGAACTACTCCTGATGTATACTTGAAATTTTTAGTATACCGGATGATTTGTCCGCCGGCAGAGGTCTCATCACGATAACTATGTTGTGCAGCAGGTTTATCCCAGTAATCTGCTAAAGGATCCAAAAGACGAGAGGGATCGTAATAGGCACTGTCATCTCCAAGTAACCCGTTTGCTTCCATAATTGTTGCTGTAAATGCAGTCCTGATAGTTCCCAGTGCTGCTGTAGCATTGCCTGCGGGTCGTACATCAACCCAATATTCTAATGCCGCTGGAACAGTACCAGAAGCTGCAGTATCTCTAAGCCGAAGACTTGAGCTGAAGGCAAGACTTGTTATGCTGCTCAGATCTGTGCTGCTCTTCACGTCATTTGCGAATGCCGGAATAACCGGTTCATCGATGATGTCAGCAGAGACCTGCCATATGCCGATGAAGAGTACCACTGCGAAAATAATTACTACAGTCCTTATATCCATACTATTCACCTGTCTAACACTATTCATACATGATATATCAAAAAGCTGGATGGATGTTATCAGATATCTATACCTGATTTTACACTGTATGACTTACTGAAGCTAAAGACCTTTCCTGCTGCGTTTGTAGCTTCTCTATAGGTGGTTGTCCGTGCTTCATCATCCCAGTAGTTGGTATTCCAGTCTGAATGAGCTGGATCATAGTAGGTATCAGGATCGTTATCACCAATCGCTGCCGGTCCTTCTAACCAGGAAGCAGCCGTGTCAACTGATATCCCTGCTTCTGCATACCCGAGCCCGGTTGATGCATCAGGTTGTACAATGACATCGTAATTCAGTTCTGCCGGGGCATCGGAACTGTTTGTGGCTGCCCCGCGAATTGAACCCCTTGTCGTTGAAGCCATGGTTGTAACTCCGTACAGATCTGATGAAGCACCATATGAACTGGTAAACGCAGGGAAATAGTCTCCCATGATCTCATTAATCAGGGGAGATGCAACAATATCGACGGCACTGCTGAAATTTCCTGACACCTCAAGAGATAATGACTCACTTGAACGTAAGGTACTTCCTGCGCCGTCACTGGCATAGTTCTGAACTGTTGCAGTATCCACATTATATCCCCGTTTATTGACATTTCCATCATTAAACGTCTGCACCTTTGACTGTGAGAGATATCCACCATTTGATATTGTCTCCTGTTTATAGTTCCAGTGGGTATCAATCTCTCCTTCAGTCAAAAAACCACCACCATTAAAGAACCGGTTTGTACTTGAGACATCGCGTTCGGTCTTTTCAATGATAGTTCCGATGACCTCAATATTTGAATGAGATGGCATCGGTTGCGAGGGAGTATATGGAGTTTCAGGAAGAATATCGGCAAGAGCTCCAAAACAGCATACA
>Ga0268285_1001035_pt1 | contig 14374 bp, 19 predicted proteins | sample saktaG_2_FD_190144 | JGI IMG/M metagenome (GOLD analysis project Ga0268285, IMG submission 190144) | Saline water microbial communities from Sakinaw Lake, British Columbia, Canada - sak_2013_06_06_120m | ecosystem: Environmental > Aquatic > Non-marine Saline and Alkaline > Saline ... | reverse complement strand
GGAAACTATCCCATGAAAGCGAGCCTGAGTACACTTAAAGAAGAAACAGATTTACAGCCTACCGTTATCGGTGATAATTGCCTAATTGGGTCTAATACAGTTATCTATATCGATGCTAATATTGCTAACGATGTTATGGTGGCGGACTTAGCTACTATTAGAGAAAATACTTCTATAGGCGAATATACCATAATTGGCAGAGGCGTAACTGTTGAGAATAATGTTTTTATAGGCAAACGTTGTAAATTAGAAAGCAATTGTTATATTACGGCTTTTTCTGAATTAGAAGATTATGTTTTTATCGCTCCTGGAGTAGTAACAAGTAATGATAATTATATAGGTAGGACAAAAGAGAGATTTAAATATTTTAAAGGCGTTACAGTAAAAAGAGGCGGTAGAATTGGAGCGGGGGCGGTTATACTTCCGGGAAAAGTTATAGGCGATGACGCTTTAGTGGCGGCGGGAAGCGTGGTTACTAAAGATGTACCTGCTCGAAAGGTGGTTATAGGAATGCCTGCGAAGGTTATTCGGGATGTGTCAGTAGAACAGTTAATTGAGAATCAGGAGTTTTACATAGGGTGATTTGACAAGCTATTTTAGTTCTGTTATAATATGGGTGTGGGGGTGAAAAGAATATGAATATAAAAAGGGCAATTAAATTTTTAGAGGAGTGTCAAGATAGTAATATTGAACTTCAAGAAAAAGGTTATGATGAGGAATTAATAAAAGTTATCGGACTCTTGCAACGTGGCGAAAAGTATGAACAAATGTGGGGAGAACTTAAAAAATATGATGGTAGATTATTAGGTAGTGGACTTGTAGATGATTGCTTATGCCCTGACGACCCTAAAGATATCGTCACAGTAATGGATGGTTTTAAGAAGAAATATTTTCCTAAAGAATTTTCCGATGAGAAATTATCAGAGTGTATCGATACAATAATTAAAGTAATAAAAAAAAGTGGCTTTACTTGTGAAGAAATTGCTAAAAGGTTAATTCCGAAAGATTAATAAAAGGAGGTAAAAATCATAATGAAAGATAAAAAAAACATTCCAACCTGCCCAAAATGTGGCAGTAAAGAAATTAGGGCGAGAATTAAAACTGGTGAATTGTGGTGCAGGCGTTGCGGGTATGTGGGGAAGAGAGGGGAGTTTTTTAAGAAGGAGGAAAATAATGAGTAGATATGATGATTGGTTCAATAGAAGAAATGATTATGAGAAAGAACAAATAGAGAGGGATATACATTATGAAGATTGGGATTCTTTAAATGAATATGAAAAAAGCCAAATTTATGAGGAGGAAAATTGAAAAAAATATCTTTTATTTGTATGGCTGGGCTCGATAATTTCATTGACCCGATAATAGAGGGGTTAGCAAGCGATTATACAGTCAGGAAATTTATAGTAAGATCTAAATGGGATATCTTTAATGCAATTGATTGGGGCGATATTATCTTTTTTGAATGGGCGAATGAAGTAGCTATTATAGGGACTAACTATAAAAATATTAAAGGTAAAAAGGTCATAATAAGGCTTCACAGCTATGAAATCTTTACTGACTTCCCTAAGCAGATTAACTGGGATGTGGTAGATAGGTTAATCTTTGTAGCTCCACATATTAGAGATATTTTAAATGAATTATCTCCGGGAATAGTGGAAAAAGTGGAATCCGAAGTCATATTTAATGGGGTAGATATAGATAAAATACCATTTAAGGAGAGAGAACCAGGGCATAATATTGCATGGGTAGGTTTTATTAATTATAAAAAGAATCCACAAATGGCGTTACAGATAATAGAGAAATTGGTTATTACGGGTGTTGTTGATTTTGATGTTGAGGGTTTTACTGCTGATCCACAGTATATATTACATATTGCAGGGTCATATCAGGACTTGAGATATAAAATATACCTTGAACATATGATTAAAGAAATGGGATTACAGGATAATGTCATCTTTTATGATTGGGTTGATGACATGGAGGGATTTTGGGGCGATATGAACTACTTACTACATACGAGTCTTCATGAGGGGCATTCATTAGCTATAACAGAGGCGATGGCAAGAGGGATAAAACCGATTATACATAATTTTAGAGGGGCAAGGGAATTATATTCTGTAGAAGATTCATCTTTAAGAATTCTCTTTAATACCGTCGAACAAGCAGCCGATAAAATAATGACTGAGAGTTACCACTCTGAATGGTATAGAAGCTGGGTAATCGAGAAGGGCTGGACACTCGAAAATCAGGTTGAACAGATTAAGGAGGTAATAAATGAGTAAAGTGTGGAATTCTCTCTGGAAGACTTATCAGAATATAGATTCAGTGGCTATTATGAATGAGCCGGGTGGTATGCTAATTAGGTCTGAGTTGGCAGGCGTTCTATTAAAATATTTCGATTTAAAAGACAAACACATACTCGAAGTGGGGACCGGAACCGGGCAATATTGTATCGAAATGGCTCTAAGAGGTGCTGATTGTGTAGGGATAGATAAAGATCCCGAAAGTATTAAATTGGCAAAGAGAATATCCGAAGATTACAAGATGAGCAATAGTGTGTTTCTGGAAATGGATTTATTCGATTACGAAAGCCCCGATTATTCTAAAAATAAGGAGAATGACCCGGATTATGACATCGTTCTCAGTATGGGTATATTAGAGCATTTTAACGATAAAGAAATAGTAAACATGCTTAAAGAAATGGGAAAATTAGGCAAATATGTAGTAGTCGGCGTACCCTATAGCGGGTCAGATGTTTATAAGATGTCAAGATTGTATTCGCAAAAAAAGGGGACATGGGAATACGGGTTTGAAAGAGACTTTGAGACTTTATCGGAACTATTTAAAAAAGCCGGAATTGCTTTACACCATGAACAGGTTATCGGTATGGGTTCTGAGGCGTGTTATCTAAAGCGGATAAATCCTGAACTTATACCTTTGCAATTATCGCAAAGTTTAAAAAAAGCCTATAACGGAAATGATAATGTTGGAAGTTGGCTGGTGGCTATTGGATCAACGGGGAATAATTATCTTAATGAAAAGCCCACGTATGAGGGCGTGTCAATAATCATTCCGGTCTATAATGGAGAAAAGTATATCAAGCGATCTGTTGAGAATTTAAGAGGATTTAATTATCCGGACTTAGAAATAATCTATGTAAATGATTGCTCTACCGATAACACAAGAACAATGTTAGAAAAGGAATTAAAGATTGCCCTACGGCATAATGCTAGATTGATCAACTTTGAAAAAAATCAAGGCGAACACAAAGCCAGATACGAAGGATTAAAAAAGGCGACTAATGATTATATCTTTTTCCTTGACATCGATGATCTAATCTTCCCAGGTTGTATAAGTAAAATAATGAGGGATATAAAGAATTGCCCTGAGGGAACTTATCTATCTAATTCTTGTGCACTTATGAAGGATGGCGTGTTTACCGGGGAAATTTGGTATCATCAATATTTGAAAACAACCTATGATTATATCATCTCGGAACTTTCTACTCTTTCCGGGAAGATATCCCTCGGTAATACGGTTATTAAGAAAAGTAGCCTTATAAAAGCATACGAAAAGCTAAATATGCTCTACGAAAAGCTGGGCATAGAAAGAATGAAAGTATCACCGGATAGTTTACTGCTGGATATTATGGTATTTTCCGGCCTTATTAAACAGATTGTCCCAATCTATTACACTTACCGCGGATATGAACAAAACGAAGGGTCAGCCTCACAGCAAATTGATGACAGAATAAAGGATATACCCTTGCAGATGGCTTATTGTTTTACGGAGATTTGTAAGGTATTAAAAGTAAAAGAAAAAGAGGCAGAGAACGCAATAATATATAAGGCTCTCCAAATCTATGGTATAAATAGGGGTACGGAGTTTGTTGAGAACTTCAGAAAATATAAAAAATCAATAGAGGAGGTGATAAATAATAAATAAGACAGCTTTGATAACGGGGATTACCGGCCAGGATGGATCTTATTTAGCTGAGTTTCTACTCTCTAAAAATTATACGGTTCATGGGATTATCAGGCGTGCCAGTACTTTTAACACGGGAAGAATAGACCATATATATAAAGATCCACATCTTAGTGGCGTAAAATTACATCTTCATTATGGGGATTTAAGCGATTCAAGCCAATTAACGAATCTTATATATAATATCAAGCCTGATGAAATATATCACCTGGGAGCCCAAAGCCATGTCAGAGTCAGCTTTGATATGCCGGAATACACCGGAGATATTACAGGACTTGGAACGACCAGAATATTAGAGGCAGTCAGGAGAAGCGGAATAAAATGCAAGTTCTACCAGGCTTCCAGTAGTGAGATGTTTGGTGATGCTCCGGCTCCCCAAAATGAAGATACCCCATTTAGAGCACGCAGCCCTTATGCGGCCGCCAAGATATATGCTTACTGGATGGTCCGCAATTATAAGGAGAGCTACAACATATTTGCTTGTAATGGCATATTATTTAACCACGAATCTCCGAGAAGGGGAGAAACATTCGTAACCCGAAAAATTACCCGAGGGATAGCCCGGATCATTTCCGGAAAAGAAAATAAATTATATCTGGGTAACTTAAGTGCTAAAAGAGATTGGGGTTATGCCCCGGATTATGTAGAGGCAATGTGGATAATGTTACAGCAGGATAAGCCCCGTGATTATGTGATCGGTACAGGCGAGACCCATTCCGTTAAAGATTTTCTCATAGAAGCTTTTAATTATGCTGGAATGGAAATAGATAAATATGTAGAGATAGATAAACGATATTTCAGGCCGACCGAAGTAGATATATTATTAGCCGATACATCCAAAGTTAACAATGAATTGAAATGGAAACCAAAGGTAGGATTTAAAGACCTGATATATATTATGGTAGATGCGGACATGGGGATGATAGGCCTGAAGCCAATAGGAGAAGGTAACAAAATATTAAAAAAGAAATATCCTGATAGGTACTGGGCAATAGATTAAGCGAATATATGCGAAAGGAGGTGAAAATAAATAAATGTTCAAAAAAGTATTTATACCTGGTGGCCACGGATTTTTAGGAAATGCAGTAGCTAAGAAATTAGAAGAAAAAGGAATAAAATATGTATTCTTATCGTCAAGGGACGGATACGATTTCAGGAATTTCGGACAGACCATTGAATTATTTGAGGAAGAACAGTTTGATGCCGTGATCCAATGTGCGGCCTATGTCGGAAGTATTAAATTTGCTTGTGCAAATACGGCGCAGATGTTTTTTAATAACACTTTAATGTATACATATTTAATGGAAGCTGCAAGAAGAACCGAGGTGAAACGATATATCAATATTCTATCAAATTGCATTTATCCGGATGGCTTAGATGAATATAGAGAAGAAGACCTATGGAAGGGATTGCCGGCTGATTATGTTATGGGCTATGGATTCTCTAAGCGTAACAGTGTTGTACAGAGCATGATCTATGCCAAGCAATACGGATTAAAAACGGTTAACCTTATATTACCTAATATCTATGGGCCCGGTTTTAATCTCGATATGATGCGATCCCATGTGATAGGGGGATTGGTAGAAAAATTTGTTGAAGCAAGAAATAGAAACCTTCCTAATGTAGTTATATGGGGGACAGGTTTACCAATCAGGGAATTATTATATATTGATGATGCCGCGGAAGCTGTTGTTCGGGCGTTAGAGGTTGAATGTACTGAAGACCCTATAAACATTGGGGCATGTAAAGGAATCTCTATTATCGATCTTGCGATACTAATAAAAGGTATAGTCGGATATAAAGGCGAAATAGTTAAGGATAATGTAAGCCCGGATGGCGTTTTCTGTAAGATAATGAATGTAGAAAGAATGCTGAAAATATTTAAATGGATGCCACAAATGAATTTTAAGGAAGGGATTGAAAAAACGGTAAAATGGTATGAAGATATCAACAGAAGTGATAATAGACGAGGAACTAGAGAAGCAATTGATTCCGAAACAAAAGATTGTTCTGTATGTGGGAATTAAATATGATTACGGACATCCTAAATGGGGCTTAAGTTATGAACACTATAATTTCTACAAGACCATAGAAGCTATGGGATATTCTCTAATCTATTTTGATTACATGAAACTTTCGCAGAAGTATGGAACGGATATAATGTCTGAACTACTACGTGAAGCAGTCTATTATTACAATCCGGATATATTATTCTACTTTAATTTTCATGACTGGGTTTCCTATAATGTTTGGAAGGAAATAAGTGAAGAGACCCTGACTAAAACTATAATATGGCTCGGTGATGATAGTTGGCGATACGAAGAAACAAGACCCATTTGGGAATTATTCAATACTATCATCACCACTGACAAAAATAAGCATAATCAGAGAACAGAGGAAGGATTTAACTCGGTCTTAAGTCAATGGGCTTGTAATCATTTACTCTATAGAAAATTAAACTTGTCGAAAATATACGATATATCCTTTGTGGGAAGATGTTACGGTGAAAGAAAAGAATTTATAGAACTATTAAGAGAACATAATATTGAAATTTTAACATTTGGCCAAGGTTGGGAAGGCAGTGGAAGGGTCTCACAGGCAGACATGATCAGGATATATAATCAAAGTAAAATTGTATTAAATATATCTAAAACTTCCAAAGGCGACAAAATACAAATAAAAGGAAGGGACTTTGAAGTACCCGGATGCGGGAGCTTATCTCTAACACAGGAATCAGAAGAGATAAAGGAATATTTTGAGCCAGATAATGAGATTGTGACTTATAAAGATATTGATGAAGCTATACAAAAAATAAAATATTATTTGAGTCATGAAAAAGAATTGAATGTCATAGCTGATAATGGCTATAGAAGAATATTAAAGGAGCATACCTATGAAAAAAGATTATTAGAAATACTTTAAGAACTATTATTGACATACAAACTATATTGTATTATAATTAATATGTATAATCTTTGAAAAAATAATAAAAAAAGTAGAGCACCTTAGAGTGCCATTTGATTGAGAATTAATTTTCTCGGTCGGTGGCACTCTTTTTTTTTGGAAAAATAAAAAATAAGAATATAAAGGAGATTTTTAAGATGGAAGAAGCGTTATTACTCAAAGTTAAGAAGGCATTAAAAGATGCCGGCTTATCCGAGGCGTTAGCGGAAAACATTGATATAACTGATGAGTCAGAAATTGAAGCGGAAATTAAAAAGTTAAAAGAGAAAAAGGAACTTACACCAGAACAGCTAACTGAGGCTCTTAAAAAGGCTGGACTGGAAGAAAGTTACAAAAAACATCTGCAGAGTGAAACCGACAAAAGAGTTACGCAGGCTATCGCTACACATGATTTAAAACTGTCGAAAGAAAAAGAGGAAGCGGAGGCAAAGAAAAAAGCTGATGAAGAAAAGAATAAGAAGCAGGCAAATATGAGCGAGACTGAAAAACTAATAGCCAACTTAGCTGAAGCAGTTCAAAATTTGACGGGGAAAGTAGATAGTCTTGGCGAAACAACTGTTAAGGCAAAAAGAGAGACTTTGATAAAAGACTCTTTAAAAAAAGCAGGCTTAAATGAAGGATTCTCTAAATATATTACAGTTGAAAAGGACGAGGATATTGAAGCAAGTGTCACAACCTTAAAGGACGAGGTTCTCGGATTGAAGCAAGCCGAAATTGATAAGAAACTAAAAGAAGCTGGTGGAGCACCTGCAAAAGGTGAACCGGCGGGATCTATAGCAGAAGAAGAAGCAAAAGAATTCGCAAAAGAAAGAAACGAAGGTTCCAAAGGACAGCCTTTTCAGGGATTCGACGAGAAAGAAATTATAGAAGGCAAAGAAATTAAAAGTAAATAATAATTTAAATGAGGTGAATAAATAATGAGTTTACAAGTTTCAAAAGAAACAGGGGTTGTATATGACCCTGTATTTCTAAAAATATTAGAAGATATTCCCGGTGGAGTGACTTTAAAGACTAATAGATTCCCTACCACTACTAAGGAAATAAAAAAAGGAGCTATGTTAAATGCTTCTGCTTCCAGCGTGGGATTGTATAACTTAGTCAAGACAGCAAGAGTTATACATGCAGTTTTAAAAAGCACACTTGCAACCATAATGTACCTTGATCCCGATAATGAGTTTATAGTCGGTGAAGTAATAACTTATGGAGCTACAGCAAGTGCTCAAACTATTACAAAAATAACTAAAGGAGCGGTATCTGATCTTGTGGTTATTGCGAATTCCATGATATTAGCTATTGCAAGTGCGGGAGTATTATATGAGACAGCCAATAAATCTTCTGTAGCAAAGTATGATACTGACGCTATCCTAAGAAGTACTGTAAAAGTAAGGGACGATGAAGGGACTTTACTGGATAATATATTCGCAGGAGTTGTTGTAAGAGGTACGGTCGATGAATCAGAATTACCATATTTCGTAACTGATCAGCAAAAGACTGATTTAACAGCGAGAATAAGGTTTGCCTAAAAATAATTAATAATAAAACGAGGTGAAATAAATAATGGAATTTTCATTATTGTCAAAAGAATTAAATAAGAAGAATTTACAGTCTTATCTTAATGCAAGGATATATGATAAATTATATTGGCCTGCCTTTTTTCCTTTAAAATCCACACCATACTTAACATTCGAAACATTAATTGGCTCTAAAGGAAACAGAGTAGCTGCTGATGTAGTCGCTTATGATGTATCTGCACCACTGAAGACCAGAAAGACTGTAAGCAAGTTAAGTGGAGAGATTCCTTCTATCAGAATGAAAAAGAAAATGACAGAAACGGATTTGAATACCTATAATATCCTGAAGGCTATGGCTAAACCAGAGCAGAAGTCTTTACTGGATCTTGTCTTTGGAGATGTGGACGCCTGCGTGGAAGGTGCAAATGCCCGATTAGAATGGATGGTTTTCCAGGCACTATCAAAAGGATTGATAACTCTTTCCAAAACTACCAATGCAGGCGGAGTAATCACTGAAGAGGATATAGATTTTGGACTTCCTGCAGCCAATAAACAAGTCGCAGCCGTCTCATGGACTACTGCTGCTTACGCCACTACCACTCCTATTACTGATATCGAGACCGTTATGACTGCTGCCGGAGATCTCGGAATCAAACCAAGATATATCCTGATGAATAAATCTAAATGGTTAGCGTTTCGCGTATCCACTCAGGTTTTGGATTTTGTAGCCCCCTATGCGTTATATGGTGGGGTTAGGAAAAAGAGAGCTCCGAATTTATCAATTGCTAATGAAGCTCTTGCCAGTGAAGGATATCCGATGATTATAATAATAGATACCAGAATAAGTTATGAAGATGTAAATCATACGATAACTTCCGTCGATCCGTGGTTAGATGCTGCTGGAGCTGATCGGTTTGTAGTTTTCCTCGAGGATCTAAAATGTGGAGACATGTTACATGGTCCAATTGCAGAAGAGACTAATCCACCTAAGCAAGTAATCCAGGCTAAAAAGGGACCAATATTAATATCCAAATGGTCTGATGTTGACCCTGTGGCCGAATATACTAAAGGCGAATTAAATGCATTCCCAAGTTGGCCTACTATTGACAGAGTAATGAATCTTGACAGCGAAAGTACCACAACCTGGAATGCATAAAAGGAGTATGGTAGATGACCAATAAAGAAGCTCTACAATCATTAACAGAATATGAAAATGATAATTTGTTGGAGAAACTTCTTTTAGATAGAGGTCTTGCGACAGGGGGTACTTATGCGGCAGGTAACGCTAAGGCAATAGATTTAGCTGCCGCATCCCTCTATTTTACCCTTGCAGCACACCCCGACTTAAGAGAAGGGGCTTATTCAACAAAATACAATTCAGCGCAGTTGATTGTTATGGCAAAGCTTATCGAACAAAAATATGGTGAGGACGCAGCTACGGTTAATGGAGCAGCAATATGGTAATGAAGAGATATCCGCATACAGCAACTATAAGCTATTACGGTCCCGGGACTACTAATTCGCTTGGAATTTACACACCCGGGACTTTAGTAACAATAGGGATAGCCTGTAATATTCAACCTAACTCAACTAAATATATTATAGGGAAATCGGGAAATATGATCGGGTATAGCTATAATATTTACTCCGAAATGTTCGATGGAGTTGATGATGTACCCGCTGACTCAAAATTAACCTTTTTTAACAAAGAACATATGATATTACAATTGTTTCCATATCAAAAACATTTAGAAATTAAGGTATAATATGGGGCTTATTCCTGGCTTTTCTCAAGGTAGTGTAAATAACCGAATAGATAGATTTGTGTTGAGCATAGAGAAGAGAATTATATATTCACTTGCTATAGTAGGTGAGGCTTTTGTTAATACTGCCAGAAATACACAAACCTATCATGACCAGACGGGAAATTTAAGAAGCTCGATTGGTTATATTATTGCAAAAGATGGGGTAATTATTCAAGAAAATGTAGAAGGTAAAGCAGAAGGTAAGTCTAAAGCAAAAGAAGTGGCAAGAGAAGTATTAAGAGAAAATACTAAGGGGTTCGTATTGATTGGGGTTGCCGGCATGGAATATGCTTGTGCTGTCGAATCGAAAGGGTACGATGTAATTACTGGAAGTATACCAGAGGCAAAGGCGTTATTAAAGAAAAAAATGAAGGAATATAAATTGAGATGAAGACTACAATTGACATAAATGACATATTGTATCCCATAATTAATGTGCCCACCGTAAAGGCCACAATAGACGGTGGGGTATACAGGAATAAAAAGCCTTTAAACTCCGAGCTACAAGATATAGTAATTATTCCTTTAAGCAATTTTGTTGGTGAAGAAGTAATGAATGACGCTGTCTTTATGGTCAATTGCTTTTGCAAGAACTTTGCTAATGGCACGCCTGATATTACAAACTTACGTGCAATTGTAAATGCTGTAGTAGCCGTAATAGAAGCCTATAATAACACAAACAATTACTACATTTTTACTATTACAAATCAAATGTTATTACAGGATACTGAACAAATTTCAATGTCGTATGTAAACCTGCGTATAAATTGTTTAATAGAAAAGTAAATAAATTAAAAGAGGTGAATAAATAATGAGTAATGTTAGATTAGTAGGACTCACAAGTATTAAGATTGGAGATATAACCGCAACTAAGGCTATGGGGACCGGAGCTTCTATAGTAACTGTAAATGCTATTGTTCCCGATAGTGCCCATCTTATTTTCGAAGTACCCGGAATGACTGATTTGTACGTAGAGGAATCCGATATTCCTGATATCCAGATTTTAGGTACAAGTAAAAAAACCGTTGAATTTGCTACAAGGGATATGGGTACTATTATGTTGTTAGAGGCTTTTGGTGGACATGCGGCCACAACTGTATGGAGTGCTCCTGTAACTTCCTTGGTTATACAGGAAAGGTGTATAGAAGCAATATCTAAGAGTATTAATGGAAAATATCTGAAGATAGCAATTCCTAGGGCATCCGTTAAAAGTGGAGGAGATTTGCGATTCGCTAAAACCGAATCGGGTCAAATTACATTCTCTTGTGATATATTGATGCCTGCTTCCTCAATTGATATTTCTCCAATGGTAATTACGCAAGTAGTAGGATAACATAATTTTATTGCCCGTCCTGATATCGAAATATTTTAGGGCGGGTGTAAATTTTAAAAAGGAGGCAAAAATGCCAACAAAGAATAAAGTAAAAGCCAAAGTTTTAGGGAAAGTTAAAGAGAAAATAGAGGCTAAACCTGATAAAGAAATTAAGCAAGACGCCATAAATTCTATTTTAGAAAAAGGGGTAGATTTCACTATTACAGTCCAGAAGAAAAATATATTTCATAAATTGAATCTAATCCCCACAGAAAGAAAATTTATTATCTACCCTATTAAGATGGGGACATTATTAAAGATTAGCAAAATCTTATTAGATTTAGACACTGAGGAATTAATAGGGGTTATGAAGACAGGGGAAAAAGAAGTTAATATATTAGATTTAGGGGCAAAAAATATAGTCAAGAATAAAGACAAATTAGTTAAGATGATTGCCTATGGGATTGTTAATAGCGAAAAAGAACCACCTAAGGACTTGATTAAATTCCTGAACGAAAACTTAACGACAAAGGAGGGGTTGAAACTGATGACACTCGTTGTTCAACAAATGGATGTTTCCCCTTTTTTGGCGTCTTTGGCCAGCCTGAAGGGAATGAATCTGCTGGCGAAGAAGGAAACCTAAATCCGTGGAGAGTAATTGGTGGAGCAATGCACTATTTTCCTGAAATGTCTATGAGGGATATTCTTTGGAATTATAGTTATACAAATCTGGTAATGCTGATGACTAGTATTCCCAGTTATAAACCCGGAGATGACAAAAAGAAAAAGGCGAAAGATTTAGAGATAAAAGATATAAATGAAATAAAAGGATTATTTTGAAAATAAAAGGGGGATTTATGAATAGAGAAATAAAAAAGGTAGTAGTGAAATTTTTAGCTAATTGGAAGAAAAAAAATTGGGCTAAAATGGCGAGATACACACAATTAACCTGGAGAAGTAACCACTGGAATAATGTTAAGTGGTTAGAAAGTTGGTTTTGGAAAAAAGATTTAAAGAAATGGAAAATAACCGATATCAAAATTGTAGGCGACGCTTGCAAAGATGTTTATATTGAGATTGATTATGGAGAGGGAATAAAAGAAATAAAGGCGAGAGTTATTTGTGAAACCGCACCCTATAAAGCAGATATAGAAGGTACATGGGGAATTAATCCAATAAGCTGTTTAAAGGAGAAATAATTGAATAAATTTAAATTATCAATTGCTATAATTTGCAAGAATGAGGAAGCCAACTTACAACGCTGTTTAGACTCATTTTTGCCTATTATTATGATGAAAGATGACAAAACATTAGAGCCACTAACGGAATTAATAATTCTTGATACTGGGTCAACTGATAGAACGGTTCAAGTAGCCAGAAAGTTTACCGATAAAGTATACGAAAAAGAATTTATTCCCTGGGATTTTAGTAAAGCCCGTAATTATGGCATTAAAAAGGCTACAGGGGATAAGATTCTTATTATTGATGCAGACGAGGAACTGAAACAGGAGTGTTTATACTCTTTAGAAGATATAATATTGAATCCTAAATATAAAGAGCCGACAGTCTTTATGAAATTATATAACTATTATAGCCGGGATTTGCAGCAATATGCGGAAATGTTACAGCCCCGGCTATTTAAAAATGATAGTGAGTTTTGCTATGAGCAGTCCGTGCATAATAAACCAAAATGTAAAGCTCCATATCTTTTTGCTCCCCATATAATATTGAATCATTATGGCTATCTTTTCCAGGGAGAGAAGGGTGAAAATCTATTAAAAAAGAAAAGCGAAAGAAGTCTCCCAATGCTCCAAAAAGAATATAAAGAACATCCGGATAATCTACATAACTTAACACATCTTATTAAGACTTATTATGTTGTTCAGGACTTAGAAAATACAATTAAGTATGGCGAAATATGGATAAAAATAATGAGAAAGCAGGATTATAATGAGGGCTGGAATGCCTTCCTTGAAGTATTTGTTAATATGGTAGGGTCATATTTAGCCCTTGATGACATCAAAAATGCGGAAAGGGTAGAAAGGGAAGCCTGCCATTATTCGAGTAGAATCCCAGCATTATATTTAATGCTCGGTAATTACTGGACTGGCAAGGATAACGAAAAGGCTAAAGAGTATTTTGAAACCGCACTAAATATATGTGAAACGAAGGGTTCTTTATATGAGAGTCTATTAGTCAATAATACAAGAATTGTGCTACCTGAAATTCTCAATTGGTTGGCTTTATATGAATTTGAAAAAAAGGAATACAAAAAAGCAGGGGATTATTTGAATCAGGGAATTAAATTAAATAAAGGACGCTTACCTCTAAGATGGGATATTTTTAATCAAGAAAATGCAAGTAAAAATTTAATCGGAGTAAAATAACATGGCTTTAAATGTAAGTGGATCAGATTCACTTTATTGGAAAACTGGCATAAATAATGCGGGACTCTTAGCTGGTTCTACTCAGGCCAAAGGTATCTTAGCTGGTCTTTCTAAATCCATAACACGTATGGACGTTTTCGCAGGGCTCGCCATAGGATCTGCTCTTGTCTTTGCAAAAATATCTAAACAAGCCTACAATTTCTCTAGAGAATTCGAAACTGCGATGAAGGAAGTCCAGACTATAAGTAAGGCTGTTCAAAATGACTTCAAAGGGATCTCTCAAGAAATTGTTGATATGTCAAAGACCGTCCCCGATAGTGCCCAAAAATTAACGAAAGCATTATATCAAATCGTTTCTGCTGGCTATGATGGAGCAGAAGCTATGGATATATTAAAGACTTCCGCTGAGCT
>Ga0268285_1001030_pt1 | contig 14404 bp, 5 predicted proteins | sample saktaG_2_FD_190144 | JGI IMG/M metagenome (GOLD analysis project Ga0268285, IMG submission 190144) | Saline water microbial communities from Sakinaw Lake, British Columbia, Canada - sak_2013_06_06_120m | ecosystem: Environmental > Aquatic > Non-marine Saline and Alkaline > Saline ... | reverse complement strand
TGAATTGTCGGTGAAGCCATAATCGGTTGCCAAATCGGTGAAGCCGGGGAAATAGAGATTGGCGCTTCCTTGAGTTAAGTCATCAGTGGTAAAAGCGGAAAGGTCAATGATATAGGCGGCCAAAGCCTCCCATGTCGCCAAACCGTCGGCATCGCTGGTTAATACCTTGCCCGCTCCGGGACTGCCGCCGGTGATGGACAAAGCTCCGGCGATGGTGGTTGCTTCGGCGGATAGACTGCCTTGTATGATTAAATTGCCGCTTGAGTCAACGGCAAATCTGTTGCTGGCAATGCTCAAAGTGTTTCCGCCAAGGTTGGCCGGCATAACAAATGGCTGGCCCGCGGAATAATTGGGGCGGTCAGTGTCAAGCTGGCGCAAAAGTTGATTTACCTTGTCTTTGGTTTCCTGATCAACAACAACTCTGTTGATCTGGGTTTGGGTTTGTATTTCTCTGGTGTGAACGGTTTGAATTTCCTTGGTTTGAATTTCCTTTTCCGGATAAATGTTTTGAACGATTTGAGCCGGTTGATTTTCAGAGGGTCTAACCCTCTGATTTTCCAAGAGGGTTAGATCCTGATCAGAATTTGCTTGATTTTGGGTTTCCAAAGGTCTAACCTCTCGCGTACTCGCGGAGGTTAGACCTTTATCAAAACCTTCTTGGGTTTTATTGTCGGTTGATGAATTATCATTGAGCTTATCATCCGCGGGACAATTGATGCCAAAAAAGCAGATGGCATTTTGCCAAATGCCGGATAATCCCGCGCGACTGGCAGGAATCAATTCCGGAAGCACTTCGCTTTTCACAATTACCACGCCTTCGGCCAATTGTTGGGGCAGGGATTTAAGACTATCCAAAAAACTTGCCGAAGCATTCGCTGGCGCAGCAAGGCAACCCAAAAACACCAAAATCGCGGACAGAAATTTAGTTGAAATTCGCAATGTTCGTAAATATCTTTTTGGCTTCATTATTACGCTTGAACTTACGCTTTTATTATAGCAGAAACAAACCGCGCCTGGCAATTGATCGCCAATAAATATTCTCCGCAAAGGCAGATTCTATAATTCTACGCGCCGGAGTCATCAAAAGTGGCATCAATTTTCACTTTTAATTCAGCTTTTATTTTTTCCAGAATTTCGGGGTTTTCGCGCAAGAATTTTTTTGACTGCTCCATACCCACGCCCAGCTTTTGCTCGCCGAACATAATCGTGGTGCCGGATTTTTTGATCACTTCAAGGGATAGCCCCGTGTTAATCACATCGGAAAACTGCGAAATGCCTTCATTGTAATAAATATCATATTCCACCACTTTAAACGGCGGCGCCACTTTGTTTTTCACAATCTTGGCCTTCACGCGGTTGCCGATGATTTCATCGCCGTGCTTTAATTGCCCGGTGCGCCTCAACTCAATCCGCACCGACGCATAGAATTTAAGCGCCATTCCGCCGGGTGTGGTTTCGGGATTGCCCCACATCACGCCAATCTTCATCCGCGTTTGGTTGATAAAGATCACAATGGTGTTGGTTTTTGCCGCGACTGCGGAAAATTTGCGCAACGCCGAAGACATCAGCCTCGCCTGCAAGCCAATCTGCTGATCGCCCACTTCACCGTCAATCTCCGCGCGGGGGGTGAGTGCCGCCACAGAATCCACCACAATGATATCCACCTGTCCGGATTTCATCAAAGTTTCCACGATTTGCAGCGCCTGTTCGCCCGAATCCGGCTGGGAAATCAAAAGGTTGTCCACGTTAACGCCAATGCGCTTGGCATACAACGGATCCAGCGCGTGCTCGGCATCCACAAACGCGGCGGTGCCGCCTTTTTTCTGCGCTTCGGCAAGTATGTGCAAAGACAGCGTGGTTTTGCCCGCGGATTCACCGCCATAGATTTCCACAATACGGCCCCGCGGAATTCCGCCCACCCCCAGCGCCATATCCAGCGAAATGCAACCGGTGGGAATCACGTCAATATCAACCGCTTTGACATCTTTTAGCGTCATAATCGCGCCCTCGCCGAATTTTTCGCGAATCTCGTCAAGCGCGGCCTGCAACCCCTTGTTTTCCTTGTCATTGGCGGCCTTCACCTTTTCCCCCTCGGAAATTTTTTTCTTTTTCATAGAATTGAATACAGTTATCAATATTATTGATTATACCCGCTATTCGCCCATTTCACCATCTTGACAAAAATAAATTCATACAATTTAATCTTTTCACCCATCTTTGCGAATAAAATCTTATTCAAATCGTATTTGAATACGATTCAAATATAATTTGAATATATACATCCCCGGCCGGATTCTTTTTCAGGCCGGCACAAACTCTTCTTTAGGATGCTTTCCGATAGCGAGTGGCACGGCCAAGCCCAAAACGTTCAATTTTTTTTAATCGAAGAAGCTTATTCAGCGCCTGGTTAATGGTGGGCCGGGAAATGTTTGTGGCTTGGAATATTTGGGCCGGACTCGCCTCGCCGGCTCGCTGAAAATATTCCCAAATTTTAAGTTGCTTTACAGACAAGAGTCTTTCAATATTTTCTTTTGAAAGCAAATCAATGGCAATTTGAGCCTGCCTAAGCAAAATCTTGGAAAAGAACTCCAGCCAAGATGTAATACCCTCTTTGTCTTTTTTGAAAGTTTTTTGGCTTTTTCTCAACGCCAGATAATATTCGGGTTTATTGTCTTCAATTAACTTTTCGTGAGATACATATGGCGTGTATTGATAACCGTGCTTGAGCAAAAGCAGATTTGTGATAATGCGCGAAAGACGGCCATTGCCGTCTTGAAACGGATGAATTGCCAAAAATTCAACAATAAAGTTGGCGATAATTAAAAGCGGATGATATTTTTTTTCTTTAAAAGCGGATTGCGCCCATTCTGCCAGCTCCTGCATTTCTTTTGGAGTAAGCTTTACCGGCGCAGTATCAAACAAAACGCCAACCGATTCCCCGGCATTATTGACCATTATCACTTTATTCTCCTGCTTCTTATACTCGCCGCGATGAGCTTCATCTTTGGCCACATATTTCAAAAGCTCTTTGTGAAAGTGTTTGATGGAATTTTCCGACAGTTGGAGCGATTTCCAGGAGTTGAAAACATTTTCAAGCAATTCATAATATCCCCGAGCTTCTTGCTTATCGCGATCGGCAAATTTTTGAACGTTAATCCCGCGCATCATTTTTTCAATATCCTCATCGGAAAGTTTAGCACCTTCAATGCGAGTGGAAGCGCCGGTGGAAGTGACCAAAACCGACCGCTTCAAGCGACCCAAGGCTTGCGGATCCAACCGGGCGCCGGCAATCCACCGCCCTTTGCATTCATCAATCCGGCTTACCGTTTGCCAAATCTCCGCCGGCAAACCTTCTAATCGTTGATTAAACCGATTTTCCATAATTTTTAAATTAAAAATCTTATATTTTAACTATATAAGATTGTATAAGATTAAGCAAGTTTTAGCATTGCGCAATAATAAATTTGACAAATGTATAGTGTTTCTTACAGTTAGAATGCAAACATTAGGCTTGCGCGGATTTTCATCAAAGCCCCGCTTCTTGGCAGGGCTTTTGAATTTTGTTTGCGTGCAAATCTATTCATTTGGAAATTGGAAATTGTTTTTAGACTTTCTGCCAATTGTCATCGCCTTGTCCGCCTTCAACATCGTTGATATCGCCCGACATTCCGCCGGGCGCGTCAATCGCCGACACCAAAACATCACGAGGCTTGGCGCCATCGCCCTGGCCAACAACGCCGCGTTCTTCCAAAAGATCAATCAACCGCGCCGCGCGGGCATAACCCACCCGCAACCGCCGTTGCAAAAACGATGCCGATGCCTTGCGCGCTTGCACCACCACATTCTTTGCCTGTTCATAGAGCGGATCATCGCCAAAGCCTTCACCGGTTGATTCGGTCATATTGAACATACTGCCACTGCCGTTGTATTCCCGCCCGGGATCCCCCATCATCAAACTCTCCAAAACCCCGTCTTCAATCTTGAATTCCGGCTGGGTATTGTTTTCCTTTATCCATTCCAAAACTTTTTTGCTTTCTTTTTCGGAAACATAGGGACCCTGGATCCGCTTGGGCTTGGGGTATTCAGACGACATAAAAAGCAAATCGCCGGCGCCCAGCAATTTTTCCGCGCCGCCCATATCCAAAATCGTGCGCGAATCAATTTGCGATGCCACTTGAAACGCCACGCGGCAGGTGATATTGGCTTTAATCAATCCGGTGATCACTTCCACGCTCGGCCGCTGAGTGGCCACAATCAAATGAATTCCAACCGCGCGCGCCATTTGCGCCAACCGCACGATGCCGGCCTCTATTTCCTTGCCCTTGGTGGCCATCAGATCCGCCATCTCGTCAATCACAAAAATAATATAAGGCAAGGGCTGATCGCCGTCTTTGGCGCATTTTTCATTATAACTGCTGATATTGCGCGATTCTTTTTCCCCCAAAATATCAAACCGGCGGTCCATTTCGCCGATCGCCCACTTCAACGCGGCAATGGTTTTGTTCACATCAAAAATCACCGGCGTTAAAAGATGCGGCAATTTATTATACCCGCGCATTTCCACCCTCTTGGGATCAACCAAAATCAAGCGGAGCATCTCCGGCGGATTGCGATACAAAAGCGCGGTTAAAACGCTGTTCAAAAATATCGTTTTGCCCGTGCCAGTCGCCCCGGCAACAAGCAAGTGAGGCATTTTAACAATATCGGCATAAATCGGAGCTCCCAAAATATCTTTGCCCAAAGTTATCAACAAATTGGAATTTGACTGCAAAAATTGATCAGTCAAAAGAAGTTCGCGCAATCCCACGCCGGCGCGGCTTTTGTTGGGAACTTCCACCCCCACCAGCGACTTGCCCGGGATCGGCGCCTCAATACGGATGGAGGAGCTTGCCAGAGACAACGAAAGATCATTGGAAAGCGTAGTGATTTTGGAAAGCTTTATGCCTTCGGCAGGCTTGAGCGCGTATTGAGTAACCGACGGCCCAACAATGATTTCAGGCGACATTTCCACCGGAATACCGAAATTCTCCAGTGTTTTTTTGATGATCGCCGAATTTTGGTTAACATCTCCCGCCAGCGGCGCGGAATCGCGGCGATCCAAAAGTTCCAACGGCGGAGTTTTGTATTGCGATTTTTCAATCAGCGCGCCACGGCCGTTCGCGGATTTTTTTCCGGCGGCGCTTTCATTTTTATTAATTCTTGTTTCGTTTTTCCTGATATTAACCGGCGAAAATTTTGGGAAATTAATCGGCGGCAAACCCGCGATCTTTTTTTGTTTGAAAACTTCTTTGGCCGGCAACAATCTTCTTTGCGAACCGGTAGCCGTTTTTTTGCCTTCTTTGGGCCGGGAAAAGTCAATCCTAAATCTGGAAAAATCAGGCAACGGTCGGCCCAAGAGCCACCAAAAAATCAATACCGACGACAACACCATGCCGGCAAAAAAGATTGCCGCAACCCAAAACCCGAACAAATTCAAAACCGGCAAAGCAAAATAATAGCCGAAGTTGCCGCCGCCGCGCGCGGTGGTATCAATATTGGCCAAAAAACCGCTTGCGCCCGACAAAAACAAAACTGACGCCAGCACCAGCGCCGTTCCAAGCCGCGGTTGTTTGGCAATAACGAAAATCACGCCTCCCGTTAATAAAATCACCGGCAAAGCGAATGCCGCGCCGCCAAGCGCTGATTGGAGAATGTTCGCAAACCAATTGCCGATAATTCCGGCTAAACCAAAAAATCCGAGCGCCAGCACCAAAGCCAAAACCGCCAGAATAATACCCGCGGTCCATTGGCCGGTGCGTCCGGGAAATTGAAAAGATTCAAATATCCTGAAGGGATTTTTATTTTTGCCGCGAGAACGATTGCGGCGGCCGTTTTTTTTCATACGCAGAGTTGAAAAAAAGATTCATTACAGACTACTCTTTTTCTTTTTTGGCGACATCCGCTTCTTCATTTGGAGTTTCAACGTCGTTAAGACAAGCGGAATCCGGGCCGCCAAAACCGGTGCCCGCCGGAATCAATTTGCCGATAATCACGTTTTCCTTCAATCCGTCAAGTTTGTCTTCCAGCCGCTCCAAACTGGCTTTGATTAACACCCGCGAAGTCTCTTGAAAAGACGCCGAAGACAAAAACGATCCGGTGGTAAGCGCCACTTTGGAAACCCCCAGCAACACCGGCACGTATTGTATCGGCTTAAGATTCTGTTTCAACAGTTGCTTGTTTTCTTCTATTACCTGTTTTAATTCCACAACCTCCTTGGGTATAAACAAGCTATCGCCCGGATCCTTGATTTTCACGCGCGAAAACATCTGGCGGATAATCACAGCAACGTGCTTGTCATGAATGGTTGCGCCCTGCGAACTGTAAATATGTTGAACCTCCTTGAGGATATATCTTTGCGCAACATCCCGACCAACCAGCTTGTATAATTCTTTTAGATCCAAACTGCCTTCCCAAAGCGGCTGGCCCTTGCAAATCTCGTCACCGGGCTTAACCAAAACATTAACATTGGACGGCGCCGAAAATTCAACGACTTGGTAGCCCTTTGGCACTTGATTTTCCGCATCATCTTGAGCATCATCGCTCTTTTTCTTCTTTTTGGATTCTTTTTTGGCTTCTTTGGCCGCGTCTTTGGATTTGATTTTTATTTTGATAACCTTATTTTGCCCTTTTTGAGCAATCACTTCAAGCACTTCACCGTCAGCAGGACAAATTTCCGCTTTGCCGCCGGGTATCCGCGCTTCAAAGATTTCTTCCACGCGCGGCAAGCCGGAGGTGATATCCGCGCCCGAAGCAACACCGCCGGTGTGAAAGGTTCTCATTGTAAGCTGTGTCCCCGGTTCGCCGATGGATTGAGCCGCGATAATCCCCACCGCTTCACCCATGCGCACCATTTGGTTGTTGCCCAAATCCCAGCCATAGCACTGCCGGCAAAGCCCTCTCTCGGCTTTGCATGACAGCGGAGATCTGATCTTGATCTTCTCAACGTTGGCATCAATGAGGCGGCGGCCGGTCTCCCAATCAATAGCTTCACCTTTTTTAATAATCGTTTCCTTGTCGGACTTAATGGTTTCCATGCAAACATGGCCAACAATTTTATACAAGAAATTCTGCCCGATCTCTTCGGATTCCCTGAAAAAAACTTCAAACCCCTCAGTGTCGCCACAATCATCTTGCGAAATAATCGCTTCGTGAGCCACATCCACCAAGCGGCGCGTCAAATAACCGGCAGTTGACGTTCGCAAAGCGGTATCCACCGTTCCTTTACGGGCGCCGTGAGTGGAATTAAAGTATTCCAACACATCCAACCCCTCTTTATAAGAATTTTTCACCGGTAATTCAATAATATCTCCGGACGGATCCACCACCAAGCCTTTCATTCCCGCCATCTGCACCGGCTGCGACCATGAGCCACGCGCGCCCGCGTCAATCATCTGATAAACCGAACTTTCATCGGACAACGTCTTGGGTACCAAATTTTCAATCGTGGTTTTAGTCTTAGACCAAATTTCAATAATTTTGCTTTTCTTTTCGTCTTTTGACAGAAGCCCCTTGCAATAATAGTCTTCGGTTTTTTCCACCTCCTTTTCCGCCGCTTTGATAATCGCCGGTTTTTCCGCCGGTACGTGCAGATCGTCCATCCCCCAAGAAATCCCCGACACCGTGGAATATTCAAATCCGAGTTCTTTTATGCGATCTAAGGTATCTTCAATTGTTTTGGTATCATATTTGCGGATCACATCTTCAGCAATACTTTCCAAATCCTTAACTTTCACCATACGATTGATGAAAGCAAAATCCGCGGGCAACGTCCGATTGAAGATTACCCTGCCAACAGTGGTTTCCGTAAATCCGGGCACCGAAGGTTTAACATCTCTGATTTTCACTTTGGCGCGCAAGTCAAGATCGCCAAATCCATACATCATAATCGCCTCATCGGGATTGGCGAGAACTTTACCCTCGCCTTTCGCGCCGGAAACTTCGGTGGTGAGCCAATAACAGCCCAGCACCATATCCTGGTAGACCGTCACCACCGGCGTACCTTTTGCCGGTTTCAACAAATTCAAACTGGAAAGCATTCGCTGGCTGGCTTCTTTTTGCGCCCTAGTTGAAAGCGGCAAATGAACCGCCATCTGATCGCCGTCAAAATCGGCATTAAAAGCCTTGCAAACCATGGGATGGATTTGCAATGCCTCGCCTTCAATCAAAACCGGATTAAACGCTTGGATGCTCAAACGGTGCAAAGTCGGCGCGCGGTTAATCAACACCAATTTGTCTTTCACCACCTCTTCCAAAATCGCCCAAATCTCATCGGTTTCAGCCTCAATTAAACGGGCCGCGCCGCGCACGTTAAACGCCATCTCTTTTTCCAAAATGCGATGAATAACAAAAGGCTTGAACAATTCCAGCGCCATCTTTTTGGGAATACCCACCTGGTTCAGCCGCAAGTTCGGACCAACCACAATCACCGACCGGCCCGAATAATCAACACGCTTTCCCAAAAGATTTTGGCGAAACCGCCCCTGTTTTCCCTTCAGCATATCCGCCAGCGACTTCAAGAGCCGACGGCCGCCGGTGGTTGCCTGCGTGGTGGTGCTTTTCCTCATGCTATTGTCAATCAAAGAATCAACCGCCTCCTGCAGCATTCTTTTTTCGTTGCGCACAATCACTTCGGGCGCGCCGATTTCTTTCAGATATTTCAAACGGCTGTTGCGATTGATCACGCGGCGGTATAGATCATTCAAATCCGAGCTGGCATAACGGCCGCCGTCCAATTGCACAATTGGACGCAAATCCGCGGGCAAAACCGGCAACGCGGTGATCAGCATCCATTCCGGACGGATTCCCACTTGATGCATTCCTTGCAAAAGCTTTAACCGAATATAAATTTTGCGCTTTTCCTCAGGCGTGGACAAAGACAATCGCGTTTTAAGATTCTCAATGGTCTTGCCCAAATCAACTTTCTCGCATAATTGCCGCACTGTCTCCGCGCCGGTTCCGGCAATAAAACACTGGCCGTATTTCAACGATAAATTGCGATATTCAGCCTCTGAAATCACCCGCATAAATTGAATGCTGGCTAATTCTGATTTTGCGCGATCGCGCGCGTCGCGCAACTCATCCAGTGCCGCTTGCAAAGCCTTCTGTCCGGATTTGGTTTCTTTTTTCCCGTTTTGTGAATTTTCCGAATCAAAAATCTTTTTCTGGGTTTTTGTTTTTTCGGCAAATTCAGCTTCAATTTCCGCGGCAATTTTTTCCTTCTCTTGATCGTCCGCGGAAATAATCACATAGGAAGCGAAATAAATCACTTTCTCCAGTGCCAGCATCGGCAAATCCAAAACTTGGCCGATACGCGACGGCACTCCCCGCAAAAACCAAATATGAGAAACCGGGCACGCCAGCTGAATATGCCCCATCCGCTCGCGCCGCACACTGCTTTTGGTCACTTCAACGCCGCACCGATCGCAAACAATACCCTTATAACGCACGCGTTTATATTTGCCGCAATAACATTCATAATCCCGTTCAGGACCAAAAATCCGCTCGCAAAACAAGCCGTCTTTTTCCGGACGTTGAGTGCGGTAATTGATGGTTTCGGGCTTGGTGATCTCGCCATGAGACCACGAAATCACCTCTTCCGGAGAGGCCAGCTTGATTCTTATTGATTGCAAGTCTTCTACGCGCATAGAATTTATCTCAAATGTCAAATCCTAAATGTCAAATCTATGAATTTATAGTTTTGGCATTTAACATTTGGTTTTGACATTTAACATTTAAGGTGTGATTTTACCGAGCAGGGTTTTCTTTCACTTCAACGCTCAACCCCAACGATTTAAGCTCGCTCACCAAAAGGTTAAACGACGCGGGAATATTGGGATGGCGGATTTCTTCACCGCGCAAAATGGTTTCATAGGTCGCCGCGCGGCCGGCAATATCATCTGATTTAATGGTGAGCATTTCTTGAAGAGTGTAGGCGGCGCCATAACCTTCCAGCGCCCAAACTTCCATCTCGCCGAAGCGCTGGCCGCCGAATTGCGCCTTGCCGCCCAGCGGCTGCTGGGTGATCAACGAATAAGGGCCGATGCTTCGCGTGTGGATTTTGTCTTCAACCATATGAATCAGCTTCATCATATAAATATATCCCACGGTAATTTTACCCGGGAATTGCAAACCGGTGCGCCCGTCAAAAATCTTTTCCTTGCCATCTTCGGAAAGACCGGCTTTTTTCAATTCGGTTTTAATTTCGGACTCAATCGCGCCGGAAAGCGACGGGGTAACCGCGTGATATCCCAAATGATGCGCCGCGTATCCCAAATGCGTTTCCAAAATCTGCCCCAAATTCATACGAGAAGCAACACTCATAGGATTTAACAATATATCAATAGGAGTGCCATCTTCCAAAAACGGCATTTCTTCCACCGGCAAAACACGAGAGATCACACCCTTGTTTCCGTGCCGACCGGCAAGTTTGTCGCCGGCGCGCACCTTTCTCATTTCGGCAACCTCAATTTCAATCCGCTTGATCACTCCCGAATCAAGTTTGTGTCCCTGTTCACGGGAAAAAATCTTCACCCCGACAACGCGACCACGCTTGCCATGTTCCATTACCAACGAAGTATCTTTCACGTCCTTGGCCTTTTCACCGAAAATGGACCTCAACAGCCGCTCTTCGGCGGTGAGTTCTTGTTCTCCTTTGGGCGAAATTTTTCCCACCAAAATATCATTGGGTCTTACCTCCGCACCGATACGCACAACCCCCTCTTCGTCCAGGTCTTTCAATTTTTCCTCGGAAACATTGGGGATGTCATAAGTGGTCATTTCCGGGCCAAGCTTGGTTTCGCGCACATCGCAAGCGAAATTCTCCATATGAATCGTGGTGAATTTGTCATTGGCCACCAAACGCTCGGAAATCAAAATCGCGTCTTCAAAATTGCCGCCGCGCCACGAAGTGAACGCCACCAAGACATTATGCCCCAGCGCCAAATGGCCGTCGACAATTGAACCCCCGTCGCAAAGCGCTTCTCCTTTTTTAACTTTTTGGCCGTTCTTAACAATCACGCTTTGATGAAAACAAGTGTATTGATTGGTGCGCAAAAATGTGCGCAAATAATATGTTTTTTCGCCCAAATCATTATCGTCGTATTTCACTGTAATGCGCCGGCTGTCGGCTTCCACCACCGCTCCCGCGCCTTCGGCCAACAAGATGTGTCCAGAATCATGCGCGATTCTTTCTTCACTGCCGGTCATCACCAACGGAGGTTCAGGACGAAGAAGCGGCGTTGACTGGCGCTGCATATTGGAGCCCATCAACGCGCGATTAGCATCGTCATTTTGCAAAAACGGAATCAAAGAAGTGCCCACCGAAAGAATTTGCTGAGGCGAAACATCAATATAATCAATTTCTTCTTTGGGGCAAATCCCCGGCTCGCTCTTAATGCGCGCTTCCAGCTTTTTGGGAATAATATTGTTCTTTTCATCCAATGGCGCAATCGCCGTGGCAATGTTGTATTTTTCCTCCTCATCGGCAGTCATATAGACCAGATTATCGGTAACTTTGCCTTTTTCCACTTTAAAATACGGGGTTTCCAAAAAGCCGAAATTGTTAATTTTCGTATATCCCGATAAATATCCCACCAATCCCACGTTCGGTCCTTCGGGCGTTTGTATCGGGCAAATCCGGCCGTAATGAGAGGGCTGAACATCGCGCACTTCAAATCCGGCGCGCTCGCGGGTGAGCCCGCCGGGACCGGTGGCGGCCAAGCGGCGCTTGTGCTCCAACTCGGAAAGCGGATTTTCGTTGTCCATAAACTGGCTCAATTGCGAAGACGAAAAGAATTCTTTAACCACCGCCATCACCGGGCGCGGATTGATCAGCTGCATCGGCGACAAATCCGGCGCGTCCAAAGTGGACATTCTGTCTTTGATAATCCGCTCCATGCGCATAAATCCCAAACGCAAGCGATTAACCAAAAGTTCGTTTAGGGTGCGCACGCGGCGATTGCCCAAATGATCAATTTCATCGGGCTTGGCGGCCGGATCATTGTTGAGACGAATAATTTCCCTGATAACGGCAACGATGTCATCCACGGTCATAACGCGATCTTTAACTTCCACAATATCGTTTTTCTTGTCTTTGGCCTTCAATTGCGGCAGGCGCTTCCACATTTTCCACCGGCCGACTTTGGAAAGATCATAGCGTTCAAAATTGAAAAACATATTCCAAATCAGCTCTTTGGCGGTGTCGGCCGTGGTCAAATCGCCCGGACGCAAACGCTGATAAACTTCCACCAAAGCTTCGGCTTGATTGTGGGTGGGGTCTTTTTTGATGGTTTCTTCAATAAAATCAATGTCTCCTTTATTGACATCGGCAAACAATTCTTTGATCGCGTCATCATTATCAATACCGAACGCCCGCAATAAAGTCGTTGCCGGCACGCGCCGCTTGCGATCAATTTTCACGCCGATAAAACCGGTGTGGGCGGTCTCAAATTCCAGCCACGAACCGCGATTGGGAATGATTTTGGTGCCAAAGAACAACTTGCCACCGATATTTTGCGCCGAAAAGAACACACCCGCCGAGCGGATAAGCTGCGAAATACAAACCCGCTCCACCCCATTGACGATAAAAGTTCCGCGTTCGGTCATCAGCGGAAAATCGCACAGAAAGATCTCCTGCGTTTTTGATTCTTTGGTTTTTAAATTAACCAGCCTCACTTTAACGCGAATTGGCGACTCATAAGAGGCATTATTCAAACGCGCGTCAAGATCGTTTTTGTATTTGGGTTCGTCAAGCTTAAAATCTTCAATCCACAATTCCATTTCTTTGCCGGCGTAATCGCGGATTGGAGAAATTTCGGTGAAAAGTTCTTTTAAATCATTGCCCCAGAACATATCCCAGCTTTCCTTTTGGAGCACGAGCAAATACGGTAAAGGCAGGGAAACTTTCGCCTTACCGAAATTTTTTGTTTTTAGCGCGGCCATAAAAAATAAATTAAAAATTAAAAAATCAAAATTAAATGTGATTTGACTTTGCTTTTTCAATCTTTAAAATCCTTACTCTACCGAAAACGCAACAAAAAAAGCAAAAATACCCTGATGGATTTTTAGGGTACGGCTTTCACTTAAAATTATAAATTAGTGGCAATCAAGGATACAAAAGTTAATTAACTCTCCAACAAATAGTAATGATAGCAAACTTTCTCCCGACTGTCAAATCAACAAATTATGCGGGGTTGGCATATTCATCTGATTTGCCGCGGCATATTGAATGTATATATTTGAATATATACAAAGTATATACATATGTATATACATTGCCGCCGTGCCTTCGGCAAATTGACACCGGACGCGAAAATTACATTGACGCAAACTTTACAGATCTTCCGCCGGCGCCGATTCTGCCGCTTCACCGGCTTCCTGCCCGATTTCTTCTTGCAAAACATCGCCGGCAACGGCATCTTCAAACACATCTTGTTCAAGCGCGCCGCCAGTCGCCGGCGAGTCATCCTCGGAAACCGGCAACAAATTTGGTTGGCTCTCGGCTTGGCCGCTCAACGATCCCCCTTGTTGCAAATTTTGAATCGCTTTAGCAACGTTTTCCTTTGAAGCATCATCGTCTTGCGGCAATAATTGCCAAATTATTTCCAATTCCTTAATCGCGGCTTCTTTATTATTTTGCTTGTCATAAATCAACGCCAAATAATAATGGGGATCAATGTATTGCGGGCGCAAAGCGATTGCCTCTTCAAAGCTCTTTTGAGCAAGATTCAAATCGTTTTTCAGGACATATACTTGGCCGATTTCGGTCCATAAAGACGGATTATTAGGATCAAGATCAATTGCTTTTTGATACATATCAACCGCCCATACATCAAAACCATCGCTCACGCCGATAAGCTGGCGATAAATATAACCCCGAAACGCCCAGTTCGCGGAATTGCCGGGATTAGCCGCGTCAGTACTCATAGCCGCGGCCGTCACTGCGGTTTGCAAATAAGGCGCGGCATCATTGAATATGGCTTGAGTATCTTGGCCTTCTTTTTGGAGTGTTTCTTGAGCTTGAGCCAAATATACTTGCGCCAATCCTGTCAAATAGTTATCCTGCAAGCGGTCTGTGGCTTCGGCCGCCGATTCAAGTTTTTTGATCGCGCCGGAGATATCATTCTTTTGCAAATCGCTCACAGCCGCGGCATATTGAACTTCGGCATAATATCGTTTTGACACCCAAACCAACAATCCGACTTGCAAAACCACCATCGTGATAAAAATTAACGCAAACGCGTATGATAAACGCACCGAATCAAACGACAACAACGCCATCTTTTTTGGGCTTAAAATAATAATCATTGCCAAAAAAAGCCAAAACAACAATGCCAAGGAAAAATTAAACGGATAAAAAAACATCGCC
>Ga0268285_1001025_pt1 | contig 14422 bp, 10 predicted proteins | sample saktaG_2_FD_190144 | JGI IMG/M metagenome (GOLD analysis project Ga0268285, IMG submission 190144) | Saline water microbial communities from Sakinaw Lake, British Columbia, Canada - sak_2013_06_06_120m | ecosystem: Environmental > Aquatic > Non-marine Saline and Alkaline > Saline ... | reverse complement strand
CGCCTGCCAGGGATGAAAGCATCGTCATCTGATTCCTGCACTTCATATTCCAGACCAAGTTCCCGCATCAGGGCATCAGCAGCCGCATATGCATGTGAAAAATCTGCACCTGAATGAATAGAGACTCCTGCCACCTTTTGATAGGTTACTTCATCTTCCACCACATCTCCGGTAACAAATATCTGCTGTGGTAGTTCCCGTCGTTTATTCATCTGCAGCATTTCCATGAGAACCGGAAGTAAATCTGTCCTGATTATAGTCTGCTCTTCGCTAATTGGGTGCAACATACGCAGACTTTTACTGTTTCGCGGCCGCTGCATCTTATCATACATCACCCGTTCATTCGTGAGTGTAAATGGCATCACTTCACAAAAACCCATACCTGCCATGATCCCCCTGACGGTTGTTGCAATCTTCATCACCGGGTGTTCCTGACCAATAGTGGCAGTAGGAGGCAGTTCTACTGATATATTTTCGTATCCGTATCCGATACAGACATCCTCAAAGATATCCCAGTCATGCATAATATCTGACCGGTAACAGGGAACCCTGACATATACCAGATCATCACCCTTAGGTTCTGCAAAGAACCGCATCCGTTGAAGAATCTGTGCTATTTTTGATGCAGAAAGATCAAGACCCAACAGAGCATTACATTCAGAGACAGATACAGTCCGTTCAGTCGGTGACAGATCAGGCCAGGTAACACCATCTATACTCACTTGTTCACAGGATCCACCAGCTGATATCAGGGTTGTACAGAGAATCTGTACTGCTGTCGTGACTGCCCTGAGATCGGTTCCGGTCACATCAAGAATGATATTGCGTGTCTTTTCAGTCACCCGTGTCAGTTCCCCGTTGATAATCGGGGGAAATGAAAGAACATTCCCGTCTGCATCCTCAATAAGTGGCATCAGGGGTTTATCCTCAACAATATATGCATACATCCGGCCTTTTGGATGAACAGAACAGATCTCTTCAAGTGTCATCTCCTCTTCAAAATCCAGCGGGACAAATGATCGGCTCTTTAAGGCTCCATAATACCGGAATGGCGGTCTGACCTGGTCAAGGTCATGCACACCGATAGCAACCTTGGCCCGGCCTCTTCCGACTACCCAGTGTAGCGCTTCCTGGACACCCATCAAAGATAGAATGGCTTCATTATCAAGCGATATCCCTTTAATAACCGCAGATCCAATAAAAGGACGAATATCTGCAAGATTTGGATCTACGGTAAACCTGACATCTGACTGAGATACAACAAATTGTTCCTCACCCGTTTTCAGCCCCAAAAATCCCTGCATTGCCCTGGCAACCCCTTCCGTAGAGAAGAGATCAGGTCGACAGGGAAAGAACTCAACATCAATCTGGTCCTCAAGGATTCGTTCTATATCACTCCCCATCATCGGCAGTCTCGTAATGATGGTATCCCGGTCAGCACCGGTAAGCCGTTCAAGATAGGAATAAGGTAGAGAGATAATAGGCATCAGCATTCACCGCCGTCTTTTTTTTCCCGACCAGAGTGAGTTGGTGTTTTTCTAATCCAGTCAATATCGCTCTGGTAGAGTTCACGCAGATCGAGAAGCCCCATTTTAAGCATCGCAACCCGGGAAACCCCGAGACCCCAGGCAAGGACAGGGCAGGTCACTCCCCACGGAGCAGTTACTTCTTCACGAAATATACCTGCTCCACCAAGTTCAACCCACCCAAGACCGTCCACGTACACTTCAGGTTCTACCGAAGGTTCGGTATAGGGAAAATATCCCGGTCTGAACCTGACATTCTCAAATCCCATCCGATGATAAAATTCACTAAGATATCCCATCAGGTGACGAAACGTTACTCCCTCATCCATTACTATCCCTTCCAGCTGTTCAAACTCAGGGGTATGGGTGGGATCAATTGCTTCACGCCGGTATACTCTGCCAATCCCAAACGCCTTAACCGGTGGTGTTTTATGAGACACCAGGTACTGGATAGAAAGTGACGTAGTATGTGTCCGAAGCACTGTTGCCCGTGCTTTTTCTGGATCCCAGACACCGCCCCAACCGGTTGAGGAAGTATTTCCTCCGTTCTCATGCATTGCCTGAATTGCTTCCCAGCCATCAGGAAGGGGCATTGTTCCGGCAAGATGAAACGTGTCCTGCATCTCCCGTGCCGGATGATCCTGCGGCTGAAAGAGAGCATCAAAGTTCCAGAATCCGCTCTGAATAACGCTGCCATATAGTTCTGTAAATCCCATATCAAGAAGAATCCTGCGCATTTCATCAATAAGATGTTGATATGGATGTGTTTTTCCGGGATACAGTGGCCGGGGTCTTTTTGTAATATCATACCGCCTGAGTGGCAGATTTTTCCATTCACCTGAGCTTATCTGATCGCTGGTCAGAGTCCCAACCTCTTCCCGTAAGTCAAGACCGGCTTTAGCCTTTTTCTCACCATCTGGAGTGATAACGATGGTATACGAGATAGATTCTTCCGAAGTGATAAGGCCCCGCTTGATCAGTTCCTGTACAGTCTTTGGATCTTTTGATGATGGATTATTGAGTGCAGCTTCGATATGTGATCGGGGAGCATCACCGGTCTTTGTTATTATCCCGTTTTGAATTGCTATCCAACCAAGTCGTTTCATCCAGCCGATACCAATCCGTGAAAGTGGGTTATTGTTCAGTTCTGCCACCGGTATGGAATTATCAAAACTTTCATACAGCTGCCGTTCCGGAAGGCCATCTTTGATATAGTGTTCTCCTTCCAGAGTTCGTACATAACTGACTGCCACTTCTCGGGTTACCTGACAAAGACCCCGATCCTCAAGAAGGTAACCGTACTGTATGACCGCATCTTTATCCCTGTTTATTATCTTTCCCAGATCCTCAGGGGTTCCATTGCCCTTCTCATAGAGGGCTGCCAGAAGTAGTTTTTCATTCAGAGTCAGAGCCATCCGCATTCCTCAACCTGGTGCTGTACTTCATCCATCTTCTCTTGAAATGTAGCTAAAAAGGTCTGTACCCGTTCAGCGGTGTCTTTTTTGCACTGTCCACACATCAGTTCTCCATTAACACATTGACGGTGAATCTCAGCCAGTTCTGTATCATCATCAACCATATGAAAGAGATTGAGAAGGAAAACAGGGCATTCATCTGGTTGCCCGCCCTGTTCTTTCTGCTCCGCAAGTGTCTGACGGCCACCGGTAAGTGCTGCCATTACTTTCTTTTTTACTGTGGTCTCGTCCTCACCAAATCCTATAATACTTTCAGGAACTGATGATGACATTTTACCCCCCTGCAAACCTGGCATAAACCGGTGAAACGTGGCTGATGGAGAGACAAAACCATATCCACCCTGTGCAATCTCAATACTTCGGACCGTTGTTCGTACAGTTTTATATGATGCCTCGAAAATATCAATGTGACCAGTATATCGTTTTGACTCTGGGAATGCAACTGCTATTGCATCCATTGCTGAAACAGGAGCATTCTTTGATCTGACGCTGATATGTTCTTTACGCTCTTCTACTGTAAACATTCTCATTTTGTGGGCTATCCCCCGGGTGAGTCTTATATGGGGATCCTGGTCAAGCCCGACCGGGACGACGGTAGGTGCAGGAGAACCGGCAACCTGTGGGTAGAGGATATCTGCGACCTGGGTTGTGACACTGATGGCATGACCCAGATCAGTATCAGGACCAAATCCATAGATTGCAGCAAGTTCAGAGAAATTTACCTTTGTTGATGCTTCAAAACAGAGATCCTGAAGATGCCTGTTCTTTCTTTGGCAGTAGGTCTCTCCGGTATAACCAAGTGCAAACAGGCAGGTGAGATATTCTTTTGCAAACCTGTCGCAGTCATCCCACGAGATATCCCTGACAGCATGGGCTTCGCGATCCGCTATGCAGATAGACCCGGTTCCGCCATTCTGTACATGCCAGACCACTTCTTTCATGACCATTAGATGTCCAAGATGCGGGTGACCTGATGGCATAAATCCGGTCATCACATAAAATGGATTTTTCTGCCTGATGGCATCTGTAATCAGATGGTAATCCCGGTGCCCAAATATGATACCCCGTCTGAAAAAATCAGGGGTTTTGTAAAGTGCATCCTGTACCCAATCGACAGGTTCTATTCCAAACTCTGAAAAAAGACGTTCGACTGAGAGACTGGACTCTGATGCCCAGGGATTTATTGATGATTCTTCCATGTATTCACAACCACAATTAGAGTTTTATCCGGGCAAATTCGATATATACGATGCCTTCTGTCTGTACGCAGGCAAAAAACATCTGTTTTTTAACACTATGAGCCATTCTGACGGATCGTGATATAATATTCATGGGAAGAGTCATCTGCGTTGGTATTGCCTGAACAAGCATCTCAGAGTGGACTTTTTTCCCTGAATACACCCGGAAATGATGTCCAAATTTATATCCGGTCTTTGGCGTATACCCCAGATTCCGAAGATCTTCATATACCGCAAGTTTTTCATACATCTCAGTATCTCCCTTCTCAAGTTCCTGTAGGAACTGATCTGCAGAGACTGGTTCATTATTCCGGTTGAGAAGAAGAAGTTGTGACCGCATCAGCCAGACTGCCTCTACATTAGAGAGCATGAGACGTTCATTGTCAAGTCTTTTTCCAAGAAATGCATCATCATATGATGACTCAGGTGAGACCTGAACCACAACTGAACGACCTGCAAGAGATCCTGTTGCCGGTTCAATTACTTTTTTCTCATCAATAGAGATTGGTTTTTGTCTTTTTATTTCATAATAGGTTATCTCGTTTTCATCATCAACGACACCAATCACGTGCTGTTTTCTCATATGTGCGGTTGCGCAGAGATCTGAGTGTATCTTTGAGAAATCAATCAGGTCGCGTTCTGATATGACTCTGACCATATACAGTGATTCACCCCGGCCAGGCCGGTGACCCCGCCTGAATACCCTGAAATCCTGTGGACCCGTCTGAATCGCATATCCCCGCTCCCGAATATCCCAATACACTAAAAATTGCCTGATAAATCCGGAATCCTGACTGAACAGTGTTAATAATGTATCAAACGTATGGTCTGGAACTTCAATCTTCCCACGATGGACTAGATAGAGCGCTTCTGCCGGACTCAGTCGAAGCCCGGTTCCAATCGGCCGACCATATCCGCTCTGCTCATATAGAAGTTTCCCTTCTTTCTCAAGCAGTACCCATTGCCCGTCAAGTCTGGCTTTCACTACAATCACATATCGTTTAGTCTTCTTTGATAAAGAAATGGTTATGAGAAAGATACGATTTTTTAGAGAATATCATTTTAATTGGTAAATCCGTGAACTGCACGCCATGTAGATGCATGAAATCCGCATCTGATATTGCATGGATGATACAGCACTTGATTCATGATACCTTCAATCAGAAACAAAGCCGGATAAATGCTATCTGAATAATTAATTTCACAGATAATTATTTATGGTAATAAAACAATGGAGATACAGTCACATGACAATGCGGGATGGTTATTATGATCTGCACCGCAGCAGAAAAAATAGAACAGTTAAAGAAAAATGCAGTTAGCAGATGCAATGAGAGACTTATGGTAGCAGCTGCCAAAAAAGGCAGAGATATAGATTCACTGGATATCGATTATCAGGATCATCATATTACTTCACGTCTGCGAAAATCACATGGATTGGGATGAAATACCCTGATCGTACTAAAAATCTGATGAACATGTGTATTATACCTGCATATTAGGTATAAGACTCCAGATATCCCTTTTTTAGCTTACAACTATTGATATTGGTATCATCTGATAATCATACATATCCTGTCTGCCAGAAACCGATTTTGATTAAACTAAAACCGGTTGAATTTTTCTCTGTCTTTATTATATCTTGTGTCATTTTGGATTGAATTGTATGTAATGGTTTAACTCGTTCCATAAGTCAGAACAAAGTATGGCACATTGAGACGATTATCAAAATTTCTGCAGTGAAAAGCATCCACATTAGTTATTGTAAAAGAAGCAATGGCAATGCCCGGATGAATCCCACGAGAAAAAATTAATGATTGGAATAAATTTTCTCTGAGTTTCAACCATTAAGCACGTTCAATAATTGATCTGATAACATTCATCCGCTCATTTGTTTGTGGTTGTATATTATCAGGCAGGGATGGTTTATTTACTTTGTACAGGATCCCAAGCGGGATTTTTGTATCATCATTGTAATTCCATTCCCGCGCTGCTAATGATGCCAGATCAAATGATTGACTGTTTTTCTCTTCTCTCTCATACACCAGGTTTTCATAGACTGAAGTTACGTTAAAGAAACTGGCACATATCTGAAGAACATCCACATGTGCAAACCCGGGATGGAGGATAGCTTCTCTTATAAGACGTTTTAACAGGGGGAGACGGCGGGAGTAGCCTCTTGCAATAAAGGTTGCACCTGCACTAAGAAGTACTTCAAGAACATTGAGCGGGTACTCATGGACTCCCAGAGGGGTTGATTTTCCTCTAAAACCATATGGTGATGTTGGGGTGTACTGGCCGGTGGTCAGCCCATAAACCCGGTTGTTATGGCAGATAACCGTAATGTCAATATTTCGTTTTGCTGCATGTATGAGATGAGCTATCCCTTCTGCATAGAGATCACCATCTCCTGCAAAACAAATAACTTTCAGATTTGGGTTTGCCATCTTTATCCCTGTCGCAACCGGAATGGTTCTTCCGTGCAGTGAATAAAAACTGTTCAGCTTCAGGTAATCTGCTATCTTTGCATGACACCCTATCCCGCTTACGATAACAATATTCTCCCGGGGAATACCTTCCTGTTCGAGCCCTGCAACAACTGCGATAAATGCATGCTGGATAGAGTAGTTACCACATCCCTGACACCAGGTGTTTTGTGCCTGTGTTATCAGAGTATTATCACTGGCCATGTTGTACCCTCAAAACTTCATTGATAAGTTCTTCAACCAAGAACGGTCTGCCGTCGTACCTGAGAATCTTTTTATGAACAATGAACCCTTCTGATGTAAGAATCCGGTCAAGCTGACCGCTGGTGCTTTCTTCTACAAGTATTATCGTTTTACTTCCCTTTATCGCATCTGAAAAAGTATTTTTTGGAAACGGAGCAAGCACAATCGGAGATACAATTTTCAGTCCCAGTGATTCTGCAACTTCACTCACAACTCCACGGGTTGAGCCCCAGCAGACTAAAACAGTTTCACACCCTATTAACCCGGCTGTATAAACTGCATCAGGGACATCTGTTTCTGCTGCCAATGCGGCTGTTTTGGCCAGCCGCTTTTTAACACTTGCGATGGCAGTTTCCGGGTCTTCCGTGGTAATTCCGGCTGAATCATGGGTATAACTGTTGACTTTTATAATCTCTCCGTGATATGGGGGGGCTAAAAATGGTGATATTCCGTCAGAGCCGTTCGCATACCGCTCGTAGGGAAACGAGGGAGAGGTGAGAGGTGCAGCAACCGGACTCTCCGGGAGGGATTCGCAGGAGAAATATCCTTCTGAAAAGTTCTTGTCTGAGAGGATGATTGAAAGGATCTGATATTTCCAGGATTTATTAAGAGCTTCAGCTGAAAAGCGATACGCTTCATCTGGTGTTCCGGGAGCAACGATGTACCTGGGGAATTCTCCATGTCCTGCATGACAGGCAAAAAGAAGATCGCTCTGGGCATTATAGGTGGGGATTCCGGTGGAAGGTCCGGCACGCTGTGCAAGAACGATTACCAGTGGTATCTCTGCCTGACCTGCAAGTGAGATTCCTTCTGTCATAAGACAGAACCCTCCTCCTGATGTCCCGACTGCAGTCTTTTTTCCTGCATATGCACATCCCTCGGCCATCAGAACTACGGCGATCTCACTCTCAGGATGATAAACTATGATACCTGTCTCTTCTGCCACATCCGCAAGGAAATGGAGTACTCCTGAAGATGGAGTCATTGGATAGGCAATATAGGCATCAAGACCGCCTGCAAGGAGACCCAGCCCTATCCATTCATTGCCAGAGAAGAGGGGATAATTGGCATCCACAAGAACCGGGATCTCAAACAGCGGGGTGGCAGATGCATAAGCTTCCTTTGCAATCTTAAGATTTTTATCTGTCCCTTTTGGAAACTTCTTCGTTAATACCGGAAGAACCCTTTCCCAGGGGATGCCTGCTATTTTACATAATGCACCGATAACTGCAGTATTTGCCATAATCGGTTTACCCTCTATTTTTTTTACAATAGCCTGAATTGCAACCCCCTGTCCTTTTGCGCGAACCTTTTCATTATCATAGATGATAACGCCTTTATCGTTTAATTTCTCTGCATGAAGATCCACAGTCTGCTGATCTAGAGCGAGGAGAAAATCGATTCCGGATCTATGGGCAGATATGGGTTTATCAGCAGCACGAAGGATACAAAAATTGTGTCCTCCACGGATCAGTGACTGATAATCGACATAGATGTACACATGATACCCCATACTTGTAAAGAGGGATCCGATGACCTGTCCAGCCTGTGTTATTCCGTCCCCTGCTTTTCCCCCGATAAGGATTGAATATTCAGTCATAATACTCATTTATAGTTGTTTTCATTCTTTTCCTGCCTTTAAAATTAAATCCGGTATCTTTTTTCATATCAGGCCAGAGAAAACCATTCCTGATAAGTACTATGGAAATATCATCCAATTCTGTTAATCCACGTATCGTAGGATGGTGTCACCTTATCATATCTTATATATCTGCTGAGCAGATGTCTATGATCCGGATCGATCTCTTATATAGTGCATACACTTTCTCATATTAATACTTATTCCGGTCAATTGGTATTCTGATAGCTTTTCTTTACCTAATGAGCCGCTTAAAAATCAATATGACTAAATCTGCTATGGATAGCAGATTCTCTCTAAAGTGGTTATTTCTGCTGAAAAAAAAGAGAATAATCAGTTCTGTATCGGATTTGAGATCAGCTCGGAAAAAAACCTGGCAATCTCTTTTATCCGTTTCATATCAAAAGAACCGGCAGCTTCACTAATGTCAACAGCAACCCGTTCTAAATCCTGACTGTTGTGCTCCTGTGCAAATTTCAGTATCTCATCAGCTAGCATTGCGGCCTTTTTTTGTGAAAATGCACCATTAAGCCGGTTTATACGTTCCCCAAAAATGGCCTGTGCATCTTCTGCCACATCTGGTAGGAGACCATGTTTTGTATATGATTGTTTTTCTGTTGCATCGGTATCATCTATTTTCTCTTGTAGTACCGGCAGATATAACAAAAGGATGTGGATTAGTTCTTTTGGAATTATTGGTTTATTTAAAACACTGTCAAAATTGCTCATATCCACAGTATTTCCTCCTGAAGAGAGAGCTGTAACTGCAACAATGGGAATACCTGATAATTCGTTTCTCTTTTTAATCTCTTTTAAAAGTTGATCCCCGCTCATTCCCGGCATTCGAAGATCGGTCAGAATGAGTGAAGGATGGGAATATGAAAGTAGCCTTAGTGCTTCATCTCCACACGATGCGACAACCGGGGTCAGTCCCATATGCTGTAAGAGGTCAGCAAGTACAATCCGGTTATTCTCCACATCATCAACCACCAGTACTGATGCGTCATGAAATCTGACATTAATGGCCATATCATCTAACCGGGTGGAATTAAACAGTCCTATATCTGCGATTTCGACATGATACAGAAGGAGGGTAAAGATACTTCCCTCTCCAGGTTTACTCTCTACTGTTATCGTTCCACCCATCCTTTCAGCAAGTCTTTTACTGATAGTGAGTCCAAGGCCGGTTCCGCCATATTGTTGCATTACTTCAGGGTCCTGTTGTTCAAAAGCCTGAAAAATTCGTTCCTGATCATGAAGTGGTATGCCAATACCGGAATCGTGGACAGATATCATCAGATTACACATAGTACTGCCTGCATCCTGTACGGTGATAACCAGGGATATATGTCCCTGATTGGTAAATTTAAGTGCATTTCCAATAAGATTTAAGAGTATCTGTTTTATTCTTGCTTCATCAAGCATGAGTTGTGGGGCTGATTCCGGCACTGAAAGGGTGAATAAAAGTCCTTTCTGCTGCATCTGCTGTTGAAACATCATCTGTAATTCATCTGCAAGAATATGGATATCTGTTGGTAATCGTGAAATCTCGAGTTTTTCTGCATCTATCTTTGAGAGATCCAAAATATCATTAATGAGGGAAAGCAGACCCTTACTTGAAGCATTGATAGAGTCGACATACCTTTTTTGTTGTGGTTGTGTAACCATTGATGCCATAAGGGCGCTAAAGCCGATAATGGCATTTAAAGGAGTACGAATTTCATGACTCATATTTGCGAGGAATATACTCTTCGCTCTGTTGGCAGCCTCAGCCTCTTTTTTTGCAGTAAGAAGATTCTGATGTGCGATGATAAGCCGGCTGACAAGATCTGATAGCACATGGGAGAATTCAGAGATTTCATCTCTCCCGGGAATGATGAGAGTATCAGGATCAATCTCCTGAGGATTCTGAATCTCAGCAAGGTTATGTGATAACTGTTTCATTCGTTTGAAAAAATCCCTGTTGAGTGTTAATAGGACGATAACAATGAACACAATGAAGATAATACCAATGGTAATGACGATATTATCTTTAACTTCAAGTATCTCCTGGACATTTGGCCGTAGGGCTGTTATAATCAGGATAACTCCTTTATCATCCAATATGGGAGTGAGTTGCCGATATGCAGTTATGGTTTTATCGTCAAGATATACCTTTCCGATAATACTGACGGAAGGAGGAGCAGGAAGAGGTTCTCCTTTCTTTAGATATGGTGCTGCTTCATGGTAGGGAATTATTTGTACATCAGCTTCCATGACTGAAGAGAAGTATTTTTCGTATTTTTCAGTTAAAAATCTGCCTCCTATCAGATATCCAGCCGGTTCAGTGTTTAATTCACGATAAATTGGTGTTGAGGCAACCATCATGATATCATCACCAAGATCTAAAAATCCGGATCTGGTTTTTGGAGTTTCTTCACTGATGAATTGCCGTGGATTTATCTGAATAAGACTTTGAAGTTGGTTTAATGACTGGTTATGCAGTAATTGAGATTTTTCTGCATCTTCATAAAAGAATATCTCTCCGTTTTTCGTAAGAAAACAGAGCATATCAAGATGGATAATATTTAAGGCATCATCACTGAGGGTTTTTTTTATATAATCATCCTGCTGTAATGCCCCCCCTGATGAAATGAACATATAGGTATCGCTTGAAAATGCCAAACCCTCCACTATTTCTTCGAGCGATCTGGTTTCATGATCAATGATATTCATTCCCTGGCTGATTGAGGCAAAGGTAATTGAATTTTCATTTTTAATTAGTTCTTCACTGATATAGTACGAAGGGATGAAGTATAGCAGGAACAGGGCAACAAGTGCGACAATACCCAGTTTTAATAGTACTTTCTTACGCAGGCTGTATCTGATTTGGCAAGAACCCGGAGGGATAGTACCGTTTATATTTTCTTTAAGGGTAGTCATGATGATGATGTTTGCGCAGATATTCCCTGATCTTGTCAGACTCGATAAAACCCTTGTCAATCTGATCAATAACTGCGTCGATTCGCTTTAATGCTTCAATAATGGACGACCCATTCTCAATTTCACTCATCTCGATCATGGCTACCGCAATAGTTAAGGGATTTCTGATCTGGTCATTAATTGCAGCCAACATCAGTATGTTTTTCTGGATTTGTTCATCCAGTGTCTGATTGAGTGTAACGAGTCGTCTCTGATACCGGCTTTTGTCTATATGAGATTTAAGACGGGCAAGGAGAACTTTCTCAGAAAACGGCTTTGTGACATAATCAGACCCGCCAATTTCAAGGCCAGTTTCAATGCTTTCATCCTCATCCATGGCAGAGAGAAAGATAACCGGGATATTACAAAGATTTTCATCTGATTGCAATCTCCTGCAGACCTCAAGTCCATCCATCCCTGGCATCATGATGTCAAGAAGTATTATATCAGGGTATTCTTCAGTGGCAAGCTCGAGTGCATGCACTCCGTTAGAAGCAAGGAGAACCTGGTATCCTGCGTTATGAATTACTTGTGCGGTTATCTGAAGATTATTTTCATTGTCATCAACGATGAGAACTACGATTTCTTCATCCTGTGTATCAGGTGTCAATTCTTTGGCACTCAATTCAGACAAATTCTTCCTCCTTTTTTAGTAAATACACCACAACCGGGTGTTATGTAGTAATGAGATGATTATGGGATAATCTTTATGTTTGCATATCAGGGTCTGCCTGGTAGTTACCCTGGAAAAGTAATCTGCGATGCTTCCAGAAACAATATCGGTATTTTTGATGTCTTTGAGAGTATGTGGTTTTTTTATTGTTTAAATATTCTGATGTATCAGTGTATAACCGGTATCATTCATGTATGCTGGTATGCAGGTTCTTGAAGCATATCAGTTTTTTCACTCATTGATACTATGGAAAAATCCAGGTTATCACTGATGTAATAGGTTGTATCCTGGTTACAGACAGAGATAATATTAACAGGGTAACTCTGTCAGTTCTATCATCGGTGATTGTGAAAGAAGGGTTTTTATGAGTATGCAAGCGTCAGTGTATGAGATGCAAGAGTTTCAAACCTCTTGAATCTAGGGTATAGTTCGTGCGTGCACCGGATTTTATACATTTATGTGCTACTGACTGGTATTCCTGATAGAATCAACAGTCCTCATACATGGTAACGATATTGCCGTTTTCGTTTTCAATTCTTTTTTATGTTCATTTTTTTTGAGATTGAATGCAGATTAATCCTGGCTTATCCCAGGTTGTTCAGGTCAGGTTTGTCAGCACTTGGAATTGGTAGAATATTAAGGCAAACCATTCTTATATTTATCATGAGATGCACCAGGTATAACCTACGCATTACGAGAAGAACGAATGGCAGGTCTGTAGGGTTTTACCTATGCTTACGATTTCGAACCAACTCAATTATGCGGATGATGGGCATGCATATCTGTGCAGTTGCCACAAACAATCGAAAGGTAATCCCTTCAAATTCCTGGGCAACATCCTGTAATCTCGCTGGAATGGGAATGTGTTGTGGGCAGGCTTGTATACAGGTATTACAGGTTCTGCACAGAGAAGCCCGGGATGTAGTGCCTAATGCTCCCCCAACCCGCCCGGCATAGGTAAACCAGGAGTGTTTCACATCTTTGAAAATGTGTCTTGTGTTATAGATCTCAAAACAGGTAGGGATATCAACACCAAATGGGCATGGCATACAGTATCCACAGCCAGTGCAGGGAATTTTCATAAGGGACTGATAGGTATCTGCCGCCCTTCTGATTAGTTCTACCTCGGCTTTGGACAATGAACCAGGAAATGCATTGGAAGCTATTTTCAGGTTCTCCTGTAGATGTGTTTCATCATTCATCCCTGATAATACGACTGTTATCTCCGGATGGTTCCAAAGCCACAAGAGTGCCCATTCTGCCGGTGTCCGCTTTATTTCGGCTTCGTTCCAGACTGCCTGCACTTCCTGTGGCGGGTCTGACGCGAGCTTTCCCCCGAGAAGCGGCTCCATGATAATGACAGCAAGGTTTTTTTCTGCTGCATACATGAGACCTTCTCTTCCTGCCTGATGGTACTCATCAAGGATATTATACTGGATCTGGCAGAATTCCCAGTTATATCCATCAACAATCTCTTTAAATGATGCAGTATCCTCATGAAATGAGAATCCTGCATTTATAATTCTTCCATCTTTCTTTGCTGTATCAAGAAAATCAGTCACGCCATAATCCAGTAACCTATGCCAACTTTCACGGTTGAGGCTGTGTAGAAGATAATAATCAATTGTATCGGTTTTCAATCTATTTAGTTGCATATTCAAAAACCGGTCCATATCTTCTCTGTTTTTCACCACCCACTGTGGTAGTTTTGTTGCAAGTTTCACCTTCTTTCGATACCCATCTTCTAATGCCCTGCCTAAAAAAGCTTCACTCTCTCCTTTGTGGTATAACCAGGCTGTATCCAGGTAATTTACCCCATTATCGATGGCTTTTCTGAGTAAGTGTATGGAACGTTCTTCATCAATAAATCCCATCTTTTCAGGGAATCGCATACAGCCGAATCCAAGAGCTGATAGTGAGTCATTTGTTTTTGGTACCGTTCTGTATTGCATAGTTACTCCATATTGATTGTTCTGTCAATCCATTCATGAGTGAGACGATAATCTTATTGGTACACCCGGCAATTCCTGTATCAGATACGCATATTCCATCATAAAAAGAATTCTCCGCACCCGATATCAATAGACCATTAATACTTTTTATTAATGGGCCTGTTGCATGGAGTTGGTTCAAAAGATAAGATACACCATATTATGATTAAATATATATCTTAATAATTAC
>Ga0268285_1001024_pt1 | contig 14435 bp, 17 predicted proteins | sample saktaG_2_FD_190144 | JGI IMG/M metagenome (GOLD analysis project Ga0268285, IMG submission 190144) | Saline water microbial communities from Sakinaw Lake, British Columbia, Canada - sak_2013_06_06_120m | ecosystem: Environmental > Aquatic > Non-marine Saline and Alkaline > Saline ... | reverse complement strand
CCGATGGAGAGCTTCTGGGGAATTATCAAGCAGGAACTGATTAATCACCGCCATTATCGTACCAGGCGGGAAGCAATTGAAGACATTACAGAATATATTGAGATATTTTACAACCGGCAGCGGCGGCAGGCTAAACTGGGATTCTTATCACCTGTAGCGTATGCACAGAAATACTATGCCGACTGGCTGGTGGCAGCATGAAAGGTTTGGTGTCCACTATTGACATCCGACCCCAGTACAGCCCACCAGGTTAGCCTTCAACATACCAAGATGGAACACCTGGGCTAGACTATGGTTGCCTCGATGGCAGAGGCGAAACTAACATTTCCTAACATCTTACATCTGGCATGGTAGGGGCTTGACAAAAATTAGAGACTGTGTCAATATTTGGTCTGGTCAACTAGGCGGGAAGAGCGGAAATAACTCAGATGGTTCCAGTCCAGTTTTTGCTGATGATACAATTTGCTGAACCGAAGCACACGCATCCCCTATCACAAAGAATAAATGAGGAGCTGAGCGGGAAGGCGTATAAGCCACCGCCTGGTGCTGCAATTCCTAGAGAATCTATGAGACTTCGGATAACCGAAGAGAAGGCGTTGATTCAGTGGAATACTACCTCATGCAGCATTACAGTCGAGGAACTGTCAAACCAAGAATACTCCATTGACCTGATAGGATCATTCTTGGATAGAATTGACGAGGTAGCACGAATAGACCAAATGAGCATGAGGAGATTTGGTGTGTACTGGATATTGCCCACACCAAACCATGATTTTAGTTCGTTGGAAAGGGTATATAGAGCGACCATGATTACTCAAAACGAGATCTCGGATACGGCCTACGACTCGAGTGTCATCCTTGATATTGGGGCCGCCGAGCGGACTCTACATCACCAAAGCGGTCCGATGGCTCCTGAACAACTAAAGCACGACTACCTGAGATTCAAGTCGGATAATGTGCCCAAATCTTTTCTTTTCCTGGAGACTGCTATCATGGACCTGAATGTAGTAAAATACTCAAATAAAGACATGGTTGAGTTTATGAGAAAATCACGTAATGATTGTATATCTCATAGTAGATTGTTCGAGAAAGTATGGGAGGGACGTTTATGAGTTCAGTAAAGTGGCAGGAGCTAGTTCTAGCTTATCCGGATACAGTCTATCTAGGATATGAGAGATTGAGTGAAGATGCTATTCCAAGTGCTGTGCTGAAGCCTAGACAAAAGCTAAGTCGTTTGAGCGTATATCCTCTATTTATCTGCGCTACAACTTTGCTTGCCGTGTTTTTTGGTATTTCGCTGATTCTAGCGCTTACTTCTCAATACTTCCTTGATTGGGGTAGTGCATTGATTGGCTTTTTGGGAACTGCTGGCTTAGCACTTGTCGGGTGGTTTTCAAAGCGTCAAATACGGGATTAGTTGGTGGAACCTAACCCAAATGTATTAACAGAGGCCTTAGCGGATATTGGGCGGGCTCTCGCGAGTAAGAATTTGGAAGAGCCCGCCAATGCTGAGGCTTTGCTGGATATTATTCTGTGGATAGCAACCATTATACTCGCTTGCGTTTTCACTTTACGCAACTTAGAAGGCGCATTGACCATGTGTTACATGGCATTTGGGTTTACTTTCATCTCCTTCACCTGGTTGATTTTTCACTACACAGTGCTGCGCACTACTCGCAGGCGATAGGGAGCAGTCGCGGCGGGCCTCAAACCGGGTTCAGCCCTCGCTTAGTTAGCATTGCTCGTTCGATACTAACGTTTCGCAAATGGCTTTACTATTGTTTCTATTAGTACGATTGTTTCTTCCTACTGTCTGTGATGTAGGCTGTGGTGGGGGATGGTTTGGGGTATAGATGATGGTAGTATTTTGACTGCCTATGAAGGGATAGAGTTGGTTATAGAATTATAGAGGGGTGAATATAACTGGGGGTTGTGTGTCGGCGGGCTCGCGAGTTTGACTAGAGTGTCAAGAGGGCTTAGTATAGGAGCGATGGACACTCGGAAGGTATACTTACTATGGGCGCTTGGGGGTGTGGGTTATGCTTGTGATCAGGTGGCAATCGCTGTAGGGAATGCACACGGGCCACCGTGGGAATCTGATGCAAGCGTAGCAGGTCGAAAGGGTAGGTGTAGGTTGGACGTTAATGTGCGAAGGGCTCGATACCCAGCGCTGTCATTAAGGCATTTACTAACTCGAAGGCTTCTCTCTGAACTCTGGCTCTCTCCTCTGGATCTTCAGTCTCCAGGAAATCGACTATCCAGGTTGGTCCTATCCCATCAACTGTGGCAAATTTCGCCTTGATCTTTCCCAGCCCCTCTCTTGCCAGACTGTTGCTCACCAGCGGCCTTATCGCTGCCACCAGGGCTGCCAAACCACCAGGATAATTCCTGCAACAATAGTAGATATCATAGGCGTCTTTTTCCTTCATCCGGTCCCAGAGAGCCATACCTTTGGTTACCAGGAAAGGCCCGATGGAAGGCACTTTGATGGTTACCGTGTTCTGAGCGCCGCTGGGTAAGGAACCAGTGAGGTTGACTTTCACCGCACTGTCAAAGACAAGGTCGGTACCCCTGGCTTTTCTAGCTTGAGCATCCTGTACTCTTTGGTGGCGATGTCGCTTGCCGGTGCCGCCGTATTCGCCAGCCAGCAGGTCTATCTGGACAGTGGTCTTGTTGCCAAGTTGATCGCCTATGTCTCGATAGAACACAGAGGGCTGCCCATGTTCCTTCTGGTAGTAGTCCCTAGCGGTCAACCTTTCGACAATCGTCTTGTAAGTGTCGTCCGTAATCTGGTTGAAATCTAGGGCTAGGTCTATATCTAGAGTACCTGGATGCTTCTCTTTGGCATCCGGAATAAGAAGTGAAGGGACATTGCCCCCTACAACGACGGCATCTTGTCTAAACTCACCCAAGGCTGTCATTAGTTCCAGCAAGACGGAAAAACAAGCCTGAACTTCCGCCTCCGGATAGTCACTTTGTCTTACCATTGACTCTTGAGCCTCTGCGTCAGGAGAAACTTGGCTGATTCCTCACCGCGGCCTCTAAACCCTACGAGATCTAGATAGAGTTGTACATCGGAGACTATCTCCAGCCCCTGAATAGTCCTACTACCATAGAAGACTTCCTCATCATAGGGCTGCAATATGCTGAAGTTCGGTCCTGAAGAGACCTCCTTCAACTCCACTGATTCCGCTAGCTCACGAATGGCTCTACCGACATATGCAAATCCCCTGGTGTAACGGGTAAATGGGGCTACTTGGGCAGCTCCAGAAAAGAGTGTCAGCGCATAGGGGATTTCATTCTTCCGGCAATACCGTGCGAGCCTTCGCTCTATCTCCTTTGGCTCATCAAAGCCAAAATAGTCATAGATCCTATTACTCCGGAAGGAATAGTTGTCAGCCCACTTATCCAGAAGCTCCCCTGGCCGGTTAAGACGGATATTCCTGTTTTCAGAACAGGCGTAATCTAGATCCAAAAGGCGTTCTTTGATTCTAGAAGCTAGACCAAGGCTTACCTTTGCTTCTTCTGCCAACTCTTGCACTCGCCAAGACCGCCCAGGGTTGGCAAGCATCACTCTAAGGATACGGCTTGACCTAGGCGTGAAGAGAGACCGAACCTGCCGTTTTTCTACAGTTGGATTTGGGTAATTCTTCTGTTCGACGTATATCTGGTCAAAGTTCAGGAAACAGTTCCCCGCTAGGTCTATATAGCCTACAGCATTTTCTTTGCAAAGGCGAGCGGTATCATTGCTGATGTATGGTGCTGCCACTACCCCGTAGGCGTTGTCAATCCGACCCAGGTATTCCCTCAATTGCTGTATAGCGTATCGTGCTTGTCGTGGTTCCCCCACAGACTTCACCTCTACTATGATTTTCGTGGAGCGATTTCTTGCCCTAACTTCAAATAGCAAATCGGGGCGGACGCCTTCCATAGACATTTCCGCAACAGTCTGCCTAGTTTTAAGGAAGGGAATATTATTCAGAAGGTCCTCAAATCTCTCTTGAATTCTGTCTATTGCTTCCGACTCTTTCATTTTGTTTCACTATTTATGTTACTTTCACCGTCTGTTGAAATTATATAATTTGGTGAAACTCTTGTCAATAGTTTTCACTTCGAAGTAGTGATTCACCAGTTGGTGAAACACCCTCTTTTGGTGAAAACCATAGCATCCAGTCTGCCAGGGCTCCCCTTGACTTGCTCGCTTCTCACCCAAGAGGGAAAGGATTGTTGTTGGGCTAGATTGGGAGTGTAGATTGCCAGGGTTGTTGGTCGGGAGAGCGAAGATTGGGGTCGAGGTTGAACCAGAGGCAGTGGAGGCAGAGGGTGCCGGCACGTTTCCAGGTTTTGCTTTTCCGGTAGTGAACCGTCTTGACTTCTATCACTGGTTATCATTACCAGTGCAAGGATTATATCCCCCTTAAGATGTCTCCAAGGCAGCATGCGCAACACAAAGATGTTAGGAAACCGTTTGTAATTTCCTCCATATCTGGTAGAATCAGGATAAGAAAATGGAATTTATAAATATCAAACAAATTGAACAGCTTATCGACCGGGCTCTGGCTGAAGACCTCGGTTGGGGAGATGTTACTACTGAGGCGCTGATACCCGATGACCAGCAAAGAAAAGCTTCAATCATAGCTAAGGCAAATGGAATACTATCCGGGACTGAAGTCGCCAAACAAGTTTTCCTTAAAGTCGACCCGGAGCTAAAGGTAGGCATCCTCATTAAGGACGGAGCTAATATCAAGCCCGGGGATATAATAGCTGAAATAGAAGGGAAGGTTGTCAGCATATTAAAAGCCGAGCGAGTAGCCTTGAATTTCCTGCAGCACCTCAGCGGCATCGCTTCAGAGACAGCCCGCTATGTCGAAGCTGTTAAAGGCCTCCCTGCCCAGGTCACCGATACCAGAAAGACTATACCAGGCTTGAGGGCGCTGGAAAAACATGCCGTTCAAGCCGGCGGCGGCAAGAACCATCGCATGCACCTGGGAGATGGCATCCTGATTAAGGACAATCACCTGGCAGTGCTTCGCAGCCAGGGGCTGAACATAAAAGAAATCGTAGCCAGGGCTCGTCAAAAGGCTTCGCCTGAGCTGAAAGTTGAGATAGAAGTAAAAACACCGCAGGGAGCTGCCGAAGCCGCCGAAGCCGGAGCCGATATTATCATGCTGGATAATATGGACATTGATGATATGCGTCGGGCTGTCCAGCTAATTAGAGGTCGTGCCTTAATCGAAGCCTCCGGGGGTATCACCCTGGATAAAGTTCGAGCCGTAGCCGAAACCGGCGTTGACCTCATCTCAATCGGAGCCCTCACCCATTCTGCGAAAGCCCTGGATATCAGCTTGGAGCTAGACTAACTTCCCACTCGGCGCTAAACCATGCGCCTTGAGCAAAGGGACATCATTCAGAATAGTTTCAGTGCTGCCGTCAGCCACTATTTTCCCTGCATCCATCATCACAGTCCGCTGGCATAGAGCCTTTACCAACTCCAGGTCATGAGCAGCAACGACCTTAGTCATCGGAAGTTGTCTTAATAATTCAATTAAAGACCACTTGCTCCTCGGGTCAAGGTTACTGGTAGGTTCATCAAGAACCAAAAGCTCAGGATTCAGGGAAAGGACAGTAGCGATAGCAATTCGTTTCTTCTCGCCAACGCTGAGGTGATGGGGCGAGCGCTGTTCATAGCCAGTCATTTCCACCCACTCCAGGGCTTGAGCTACACGCTGTTTCACCTCTGACTCAGAATAGCCCATATTTATAGGACCAAAGGCAACATCATCAAATACAGTCAGTGAGAAAAGCTGGTCTTCCGGGTCCTGGAATATCAAGCCGACTTTTCTCCTTATTTCCTTTAAGTTTTTCTCATCTACAGGCAGCCCGCAAATCTTTACCTTACTATTACCACGCAGGATGCCGTTAAGCTGAAGCAAAAGCGTTGACTTGCCAGCACCGTTAGGCCCAATCACCGCCACGGTCTCGCCAGGGTAAACAACCAGAGCAATATTTTTGAGTCCCTGCTGCCCATCAGGATAGGTAAAGGAAAGATTCTCAATCTCTATGACTGTGTCCATAATCTCCTTAACTTACCACCAGATAATGCCGGAAAAAACGAGCATAAGGCAAAAAGCCATGCCGAAGTAAGCGTCAGTTTGTCTGAAACTCAATTTGTGCGATGTGCGAATTTCACCGTCAAAGCCGCGGGACAACATGGCAGCATAAACCCGCTCACCTCGCTCATAGCTCCGAATAAACAGGGCGCCAATCATGTGGCCGATGGTCTTCAACTGGTGTAGCCGACTGCCGCCAAAGTTGCGGCTATCCCGTGCCTGCCGCATTCGCATCACCTCATCTACTAAAACAAAAAGATAGCGATACATAAAAGAAAGAATCAATATCATCACCTGTGGTATGCCCAGTTGCTTCAAGCCTTTTAACAGGTCAGCAAGCTTCGTTGTCGATGACAGTAAAATCAGACTAAAGATACAAAGCCAGGCTTTCACCACTACATTTGCCAGAATAAACAGGCCGCTGTAAGTTACCGAGACTTGCCACAGCCAGATGTTATAACTACCGGCTATCTCACCCTCCTTGAAAAAGGGGATGAAAATGGCAATCATCAGAACAAAGGGGAAAATTACCAGAGACCTTTTTAACACGTAAAGGAGTGGCAATCTAGAAATGATGAGCAGGGCAGCAATAAGACAGAAATAAAAGGCGAAAACTCGCCAATTACTGGCTGGAGTCAATACTACAGCCATGATGAAGACCAGGCTGGTAATGAATTTAGTTCGCGGGTCAAGCCTGTGAATAAAGCTATCTAAGTCGCTGTACTGGTCAATAAAGCTATGCTTCACCTTTTGCCTTCAATAGTTTTGCTAATCCATAACCAATGCCGAAAAGTACAAGGGTACCGATTATTCCAGCCAGAATTGTGGCTACAGCGTCATTCGCTATTCCCGGCATCACATAGTCAGGAATAATCTCATAGGAAGCCGCAAGGGCAGTGTCGATAAATCCTTTATCGTCAGCCACCTTCTCCAGGCCATCGGGAGACGAAGAAGCCAGAGGAGATAATATAGCCAAAAACAAGGCTAAAATCAAAGCGCCGTGCCACCACTTAAACCTCATTTCTAATCTGACCCCCTTTAAGCCTTTTGTAATTCCAGCAGGTCAGCTCTAGTAGCCAGCACTAAGCTGAGCACTGCTGCAGTTATCAAACCCTCACCGGTGCCAATCAGGGCATGAATACCCACCATTGCTGGCAAAGCCACACCCAGAGGTACGGTGCCTGAGATTCCCAGCTCAAGGGCGCAGGCGACAGATGCTACTACCACTGAGAACCAGGCAGCTAAGCCTGCACCGACAAGCTTCCCTCGTCTCTGGCCACCGAAGAGCCAGGCACCACCTTGGTAAACATAATAACCGACAAAACTAGCCACAATACCCATATTAAAGACATTAGCCCCCAGGGCAAAAAGCCCCCCGTCTTGAAAAATCAGGCATTGAACACCCAGCACGCAGGTCATTATCAGCACTCCCGCCCAGGGGCCCAATAGGATAGCGGCTAAAGTAGCCCCAATAAGGTGTCCTGATGTACCGCCAGCTATAGGGAAATTAAGCATCTGAGCGGCAAAAATAAATGCAGCCGATACCCCCATCAGCGGAATCTGCTTTTCTCCCATCTTTTCATTCGTTGCCTTGACGGCATAGGCTATACAGCCAGCAGCCACAACGCAGCCAGCCGCTGCTACCGGTGTACTAACAAATCCATCAGGTATATGCATGAGACTCCTTTAAATCAAATTTCTATCAACGAAGTGCAACTGCAACTCATTGCACTAATGGTCAAAAAATAAAAGCTGCTAAAATGTTTCTTTTTCAGTTCGTCACATCTCCTGCAGCCTATTTCTGGCAATCGGCGCATAGCCCGAAAATAGCCAGATGTCTTAAATCAGCCTTGAAATGATAATCATGAAGCAAGGTATCTTCTAAGGGAGATAGTGCAGGCTCAGGCAAATTAATTATCCTGCCGCACTTGTGGCATACAAGGTGATGGTGATGCCCCTTTTCCGCCGGGTGATAGCGGACACGCCCATCGCCCAGGGCAATCTCGGTAACCAGACCAAGCTCCTTCAACAATTCCAGTGTTCGGTAAACTGTGGAAATATTAGCATAGGGATATCTGGCTTGAACTTGAGCATAAATCTCCTCGGCGCTAACGTGCTTATTAGCACTGTGCAGAGCCTCAACCACCATCATCCGCTGCGGTGTTAACCGGTATCCTTTTTCCTGAAGTGCCTGGCCACAACTCATTCTAAAGCAAACTATAGCATAATTTGGAGCAAATTGCAACTAGTTGCAATTGAAATTGGTTGAGAATCAGGCGAACTTTCCCTTGCTGTCTAATGCTATAGTAACCGGGCCATCGTTATGGATTTCCACCAACATATGCTGTTGAAAACGCCCGGTTTCTACCTTGAGCCCACTGTTACGAACGAGGTTGACAAAAAGGTTAAATAAAGTTTCAGCTTGCTCTGGTAGCGCTGCCTGGGCAAAACTGGGCCGTCGCCCCTTACGTGCATCGGCCAGAAGGGTAAACTGGCTGACGATTAAAATCTCGCCTCCGGTTTCCAGCGCTGAAAGGTTGAATTTGCTGGCTTCATCAGCAAAGATGCGAAGATTGACTACTTTATCAGCTAGATAATTGGCGTCTTTCTCTGTATCCTCCTGAGCTATGCCGATAAAGACGACCAGTCCCTTACCGATTCTTCCAACTATTTTACCGCCGACGTTTACCGAAGCTTCAGTGACTCGCTGCAGTAATGCTTTCAAAGTATCTCCAATCCCTTGCCCTGACCGGGCAAGCCTCTCCTAATATTTTACGGAAGGAGTCCGATTAAAACAATGCAATGTACTCGTCCAAGCTGGATGATATGCTGGAAGGTATCTTTTTTACTTGTGGCTTAAAGTATTATTCTACCTTGGAGACAACATTAGGTAAGAAAAATTTATACTTAGCCTTATTGATGACGGTGTCTCCCCACTTCATAACTTTGCCTTTCTTCTGTGCCCGGAACATCAAACAGAGGCAAATGTCTATGCTTAACAACTCACCAAAATGTTCAGCCTTGTGCGAGGGGGGCTATTTAGCGCAGGTTAGAACCTGGTTTAATCCCGCTGCTCTAAAAATGATATTACTGCCTCGTTAAACTCAGCAGCCTTCTCTAGGTGCGGGCAGTGACCGCAGTCGGCAAAGACCTCTAACTTGCTATTGGGGATTAAATTACTGGCGTTCCGGGCATTCCCAACAGGAACTACAGGGTCATCGAATCCATGGATGATTAGAGTAGGCGATTTAACCAGGTGAAGCTTGCTAGTCATAACCAGTCCAGGGCGTGGACCACTTAAGTTGGCACCATTTCGTATGATGCTTAGCATCACCTCCTTTGCCCCAGGCATCTTTAGATATTGGCAATTCAGGTCGATCCACTCTTCCTTGACGATATCTGGGTTGTAAAATGCTCTCTTTAGTCCCCGCTTTATGCCAGCCTTTACCGTTGGCTTTATAAGAATTTCACCTAAAACAGGTAGAGTAGCCAACCGGTAGTGAATAGACACTTCGTCACCCAGGCCGCCGCTGTCTACCAGAACTAACTTGTCAACCTTATCCGGGAAATTGATAGCCGCATTTAGACGCGCGAGACCGCCAGCAGAATGCCCTGCCAGGCTGGCGTGCTCAATTCCCAGGGTCTGCATGAAGTCAATAATAAACTCAGTGGTGAAGGCAGCAGTGTAGTCAACCCTGGGTTTTCCTGACAGTCCATGCCCGGGAAAATCTAAGGCATATACCAGGCAGTGTTGACTTAATGGCTCTAGGTTAAACGACCAAATCTCCAGGAATTCTCCAAAGCCATGGGCGAGCAGAACAGGAGAACCAGCACCCATCGCAACATAGCGGGTGGTAATGCCTCTTACAGTGATATAGCGCTCTTCCATTTGCCTTGACCTGTTTCTTAATGATACCTGTCCCGGCCACTATAGAAAGAAAGGCCTACCACACCAGGACCACAGTGCACCCCAGCAGCCGGAGCCCAATCATTTATATAAATCTCAGCACAGTCGAAGCGGGAAGACACTTGAGCCTTAAGCCAGTCTGCATCATCAGGCACATTGGCATGGTCAATGCTCACATGCACTGAGCGTTTTGCCTCTACTCTCTCCTCCATAATGTGAGCAGCCGCTCCAGCGCCCTTTGCCTGGTTCTGACTCTCTCTAATGGTTCCACAACCCCTGTGGAGGTAGGTACTTCCAGGATAGGTTTGATATTAAGCAAGCTGCTTGCCCAGCAAGCTGCCTTGCCGATGCGTCCTCCCTTTTCCAGATACTTAAGGGTATCTAGTGCAGCTATCAGGTTGACTCGCATCTTCATATCCTCTGCTGCCCTGATTACCTCAGTGAGAGGTCTACCCTCAGCAGCAGCGCGTGCTGCAGCCAGAACTATAAAACCATAAGCTCCTACCGCAGTCCGGGAGTCAATCACCTCTATTGTCACCTGTGATAAAGACTCCCTCGCCACCAGTGCTGATTCCAATCCCATTTTGCTAAACTCTGAGGTCACCAGAATACAAACTATGCTACTCGCGTGCCGAACTGCTTTTTGGTAAACATCAATAAAATCTTGAGGTGACGGGGCTGATGTGGTAGGAAGTTCTTTTGCCTGCTGGAGGAGGATGTAAAAGTCCCGGGGGATCAGGTCTATGCCATCACGATAGATTCTATTCCCAAAGGTAATAGTCTCTGGCACCAGTAGAATGCCATATTTCTCTATCAACTCCCGGGGCAAACCGACAGAGCTATCAGCAACTATCTTAACCTCAGTCATACCTTCCCACCTTATTCCTTGACGGTATACCTGTCCACTAATTTTCTAGGGGAATTGGCGTAGCATACCGTCAGCTATAGCCACTGTGTTTATAGCTAGGCCTCACCATAAGAGCTAGCCGCCTGCATCAACCCGTCGATCATGGTGGAGAAATGATGCCAGTCATATGAGCAGCTGGCCAAAAATTGGCGTCCTTTCTCTGTTATCTGGTAATACCTTCGACCCCGTCGCTCAGTGGTCTGCTCCCATCTGGAGGCAAGCAATCCCTTTTTCTCCAGGCGTGTGAGTGCTGGGTAAATTGTGCCTGCTTTAAGCTTGAGATAGCCCTCAGTTTTCCGCTCCAGCTCCTTAATAATCTGGTAACCATACGTGGGCAGCTCGCTAATAACTGACAACAGAATAGGCTCTATAAGTCCCTTCAATAGTTGCTGAACATATGCCATTTTCACCTCGCCTTGCTATTGTATCACACTGCTATCTATTGTGCTACTATATAGTAGCAGCTTGTTATATCTTCTGTCAAGACTTCGAGCCCTTCGCCCTTTGTCATTGTGAGCGAAGCGAAGCAATATCGGTGGTGGTCCCCCCTTCGGCTAGCCCTGCCCCATGCCCGTCTGCCACTCCTGGTAACATTTACCTAATAAAGAGGGTAGCCTGGAGCATCTGCTCCAGGCGTTATTGGAGCTGATGCTCCAATGTACCCGGGGATGGCGGCGAGCGAGGCTGGGTTGCTTCGCTGACTGCTTCGTCACTTTGCTCCTCGCAGCTTCAGCTCGCAATGACATTCCTTGCACTACATGCCTCTCATTTTGCTGGTAGTGATACCATGTAAGCGTCACCCATCTATTTGAACCAGTTCGGTCTTCGAGTCACTCCGCTGTGGCAGTTGTGTCTATGTACGAAAGACAGCTAATGAATAATACCGCGTGAGGCTAAATAAAATTTATGTCGGTGGGTGTGCCCCTGGGATTTGTCGAGGAGGACTATTCCCGGGTTGAACAGTTCATCGAAATGTGGTTTATGTGGTGAGTACGCTAAGGCTATGATTTAGGTAAACGCAAAGGTTGGTCTAAAAGTTCTATATATGTATTGAACAACTTGGGCCACCAAGGGGTTTGAAAGTCAGACTGTCGAAAAAGGTAGCCTCCATCAAGATTATTGCTTTTTGAACATCATCTTCAGTTTATACACTCCGGCGTCACCTTCCTTTTCAACGTCGAGCATTTTTTCAAATAGGTGAAGCATAGGCTTGTTTTCTGCCAGCACTTCTGCAGTAAAACCAAGAAGGCCTTGGTTCTTTGCTAAATAAGTTAGATAGGAAAGCAACTCCGTGGCGATTCCTTTGTTTTGATAATCATCCCTTACTACGAATGTAACCTCTGCGATATGCGTAGTCTCGTCTATATAATATCGTCCTGTTCCTATGATTTTCTCATTTTCTGCCTCTGCTAGTACCGCAAGAATTGCCATTTCCTTGGTGTAATCGATAATTACAAATTCTTGCAGGCGCTCATGCGGCATATCTTTTCTCACTGAGATAAATCTGCGATACATACTGGTATCCGAAAGGGAATAGACGAAATCTTTTAATAACGGTTCATCATCTATTTTTATGGGTCGCAGGAGGATTTCCAGCCCGCTTTTTGTGGTTCTGTAAGTTTCCAGGTCTTCAGGGTATTCTCCTCCTTCACCTGATATAAATGCCTGGTCTTTATATATCAGATTCCGTTTTTTGGCCTCCTCTATAAACCACGGCCTGAATTTTGGATGTGCTATGGATATTAATTCCATTGCCCTTTGCCTGATGTTTTTTCCATGTAAATAGGCTATTCCATATTCGGTTACAACATAATGTATATCTCCTCTGCTTAAAGTAACGCCTGCTCCCTCCTTGAGAAATGGCACTATCCTTGATACTTTGCCTTCCTCAGCGGTTGACTGAAGAGCTAGTATAGTTTTACCACCTCTTGCCATAACTGCGCCTCTCATAAAATCAGCCTGCCCTCCAATGCCGCTGTAGAATGTCTTTCCGATGGACTCTGCAGTTGCCTGTCCGGTAAGGTCTATCTCCAGAGCACTATTTATCGCAGTCATGTGGTCATGTTGAGCTATAACCAAAGGATTGTTTGTATAGTTGATAGTTCTAAAGTCTACAGTTGGATTGTCGTGAATATATTCATAGGTCTCCTTTTTGCCCATACAGAATGTTGCCACTGTTTTCCCGCGGTCGATGGTTTTTCTCGTGTTGTCAATGACGCCTTTTCTCATCAACTCTACGATGCCATCACTCAGAAGCTCTGTATGTACACCCAGGTGCTTTTTATCATGAAGGCTGGACATTATTGCGTTTGGTATACTTCCGTATCCAACCTGGATAGTATCCCCGTTCTGAATCAGGCGTGCAACGTATTTTCCAAGCTGCTGGACAGTTTCATCGGGTGCGTTTGTCTCATATTCCAGTAGGGGCTCATCATGGTGAACAATGAAATCCACGTCTTCTATATGTATAAACCCGTCGCCATGCACACGCGGCATATTTGAATTGGTCTGGGCTATGACCAGTGAGGCATTTTCTATCGCTGCCTTAGCAATATCTACACTTACACCAAGGCTCATGTAACCATGGTCATCTGGAACCGAGGTTTGTATTAGAGCCACGTCAATGTGTATAAGCCCTCGATAAAACAAATCCGGAACATGCGATAGGAATATTGGGGTATAATCTGCAGCTCCCTTGTTAACTGCCTCCCTGGTGCTGTCCCCGATGAAGAAAGAGTCATGACGGAAGTTGCGCTTGAATTTTTCCTCTGTGTAAGGAGCGACGCCAAGAGTCCACACATGGATTATCTCAGCATCGAAGAAAGCCTTTGGATGACCTTCTACATAGTCTATAAGGGCACCAATAAGATATTGAGGCTCGCCGCAAGCTGTGCTGATAAATATTCTATCACCTCGGTGGATGTGCCTGAATATCTTATCCTCTGACACAAACTTTTCTGGATAGTGCCTTCTTATCTCATCCAGCTTATAACGCTTTTCTTCTAAGCTCATCTACCATCTTCCTTTTAGCCCTATGCCTGTAATCTCACTGCCAGCCACATGTAAAAGTTCAACCCTTGCCCAGCCCAGTGTAGTTCCTCTATAGATTCTAACATCGGTGATGATTCTCAACAAGTGTGTGTGCTCATCCATATGATTAGTCACATTGCCTCCCCTTTTGTCATTGCGAGGGGTATTGCGAGGGGCATTAGCCCCGAAGCAATCTCAAGTTTCAGTTATTCGGGCAACTTCACCAGGCAAAAGCATGTAGCGCAGGGCAATGTAGCGCAGGGCTTTAGCCCTGCACCATGCCACTCCTGGTAACTCTTATTTAAAGAGGGTAGCCTGGAGCATCTGCTCCAGGCGTTATTGGAGCTGATGCTCCAATGTAGCCGGGGATGGCGGCGAGCGAGGCTGGGTTGCTTCGCTGACTGATTCGTCACTTTGCTCCTCGCAGCTTCAGCTCGCAATGACATTCCTTGCACTACATGCCTCTCATTTTGCTGGTAGT
>Ga0268285_1001022_pt1 | contig 14440 bp, 26 predicted proteins | sample saktaG_2_FD_190144 | JGI IMG/M metagenome (GOLD analysis project Ga0268285, IMG submission 190144) | Saline water microbial communities from Sakinaw Lake, British Columbia, Canada - sak_2013_06_06_120m | ecosystem: Environmental > Aquatic > Non-marine Saline and Alkaline > Saline ... | reverse complement strand
TTTCGATGCATCAGGAACCGGCCCCGCGTTCCCGACCCCCTGGGGTTTAGGAGTAGCGATGTGAAACGCTCCCTCAGAGGGCTTTCGGGGCGGGGCGGACTACTTCTCCAGCCCGAGCGCCTCAACCTTCAGCGTCCTGGCCCCTCCTGCCGAACGCAACATCAGGACTATACCAGCCCCTTCAGCTTCTGTATGCTCTCCATAGCTTCGGCATGTTCCCTCAGCTTTTCGTCCTCGACCCGCTTGATGATATCGTCGATGGATGTTCTCAGAGTATAGACCAATGAAGGTCGACCTTTACCTCCAGTCTTGACCTCGCGCTCGTCGATCCAGTTCTCGCCTCGAAGATCCCGAATCGTCACGCAGACCTCGGGCTGACTCAGGCGCGTGGCCTGCTCGATCTCCCTTGACGATGCCTCACCTGCATTTGCCAGGTATGTGACGATGATGGCCACTTTGCGCTGCATACCTAAGCTATGGAGGATGTTGGCAAATTCGAGATCCCTGTCGTCCAGCACCTTTAACGCGCTCTCCTTCATATCGATCACCACCTCTTAACCTCAGGCTTTCCCTTCTCGGGCTTGTCCTCGTATTCGATCGAGGATATGGCACCCTTGAAAACAATCAGTTTCTTGCCCTGACCCAGATCGAGCAGAAGCTCGTGATTGTTGTAGGCTTCAAGCACTCCTTTGATGGGACGACCGTCCATCATCCTGATTATGATGACCCGTTTCAGAAGTTTCGGCAAGAACTGAGGTGGGCCGCCGCCCGTCTTCTCGACCTTGGAATCGTTCTTGGTGGCTGCAACTTGATCATCGGCACTTCGATCTACGTCGACGTTATTACCCATCGCTAGCTCCCTCTTGAAGTAAAATGTGTTATAGAGATATATATTTTTTGACTTGTAAAATCAGATCCGAAGCCCACACCAAGAACGCGATTCATCGGAGCGCTAAAGCCTCCGCCTTCAGCTTCCGGGCCTTCGCCGTGGCCGCCGCCCTGTTCATCTTCTTTGTAGATCCAAGGTACACATTCTTAACCTTCTCACCTTCTCGCCAGCTCGCATACCAGTAAGTGTAGGTCGCCTCGCCCATCTTCGTCTTCTTCACCACGTCGCCCTTGTAGACCGTCAGAGCCTCCAGCCGCGCCGCGTTCCACAGGCCCTCCGCCTCTTCCGCCTTCGCCCTCGCCGTTGCCTCCAGCCCCGCCACGATCTCCTCAGCTTCGGGGATAGCCTCCAGCTTTCGGGCCGCCTGCCTGGCCCGCCGGGCCTCCGCCTTCGCCGCCTGGATTTTCCCGCCGCTTGCGGTTTTGTAGATGATCCTTTGCCTTGCCATGTATCTTAGTTATGTGACTATCCCATATATAGATGGTGGTTATAGTCACATAACTAGATCAGACGTACCTCCACACCGCGGCTCTTAAATATCAAGAAGATCATTGACTTCCTTAGTGAGTAAGTCCCTCTCGAAAGGATGATGCTGCTTATTAGCAGGTGGGACAATTAGAGAGGGGTTCACTAAATCTCTTCTGGGAACTCGAACGCCACCGTGATCTTATGCTGAATCCTACTGTAAAATAAGTCATCGTTGTCCCTATATTTACGGGCTATGGCTCCGACAACGAAGTCTGCAACCTGTAGACAGGGGCATTGCTTAGAGTCCAGATGAGAGATGTGTACGTCCCTCGACAGTCCATCTACCAGGTAGCTATCAAACTTTGCCCGAGCCCCTCCGTAAAGGAACCTGTCTATGACGATCTCAATTGCTCCTTTGAGGTCATAGCTGAGGATCACCCGCTGCAATAACTGCTTACATAGATCGTTGTAAAGCACCTGAGGCTCTACACCGAGGTAAGGAGTCAACAAAGCCGGCTGGTCTTTGCGCAAAAAGACATAGGAGATATCATTGTTCGTCTCTGCTATGCACTTCAGGATGCGTCTTTTTGTTGGATCATCGGATTCTTTGAACTTGAGCTCGGACTTTACTTTGTACCTCTTCCGGAGGGTCTGCCTTACATCCTTTATACATCTCCGGATGGGGATCTCCTCCCTGGCAACCAACGCTACAAGAACGAAATAGGGGTCCTCTTCTGAGATCTTAGACCCTATACCGCCCAAGTTGCCAGATTCGTCTATGTAGATCCTCATTCTAGCCCTAGATAAAAAGGGTGAAGGATATACCCTTCGCTATATCCCCATCTGGGGGATGTGGGCGAGGTAGCTTTCGCGGAGTTCTTTTCGGTCAATGTGGTCGTAGATATCTATGGCCTCTTTCCGAGCGTCCCCCCTCAGCTCCTGGATGAACTCACGGGCCATTCCCGCCCGCCTGAGGTGGGTGGTGAACCAGTGCCTGCAACAGTGAGGCGAGAAATGGTCTTCCATCCGGTCCGAGTTGGGATCATGCAGACCAACTTGGGTGGCCACCTTTTCGACCATCCGGCTGACTCCACTGCGTTGGATTCTCTCGCCACGGTTGTTTATGAAGAGGGCCTTTGAGCCATCCTTGTTACGTGATTCTCTGACTCTCAGCCACCGCCTCAATATGAAAGAGGTCTCGTCGTCGAAAAATACCGTCCTGTTAGTCCTTTTCGCCGTCGGCTTGAGCCTGATGCTCTGCTCCACCCAGCCGATGTCGTCGATGTCCAGCTCGATGAGTTCCTTCCGCCTTATGCCGGTCTTTGCGAAGAGGGTGATGATCGCCTTGTCTCTTGCATCGAGGGTTGAATTGATGAGACGGGTCATATCCTCCACAGAGATGAGCTGGCGGGTCTGGCCGTCGTCGTTGTCTTTATAGCGCCGAAGGTATCGTTTCCGCACCTGCAGGACGGGGTTCATATCGAGACGCCCTTCGTAGGCGAGATATTCGTAAAAGCTGGATAGGGTGGTGAAGTTGTTCTCCACCGTCTTTTGAGACAACCCCCGCTCATATCTCTGATATTCCAGGTAGTCTCTCAATATGTCCTTATCCACATCCAGCAGATGAACGCCTTGCTGATCGAGATATTCGCGGAACTTTCGGACGTTATAGACGTAGCTCTTGACCGAAAGGGGAGACATCCCTCGAATTGAGCAGTCTCTTTCGAACCTGTCAATTATCCTGTCTTCGGACGGCTCTTTCCGGGCATCGGAACCCATCCCTGATGGTTTGCCGGGGGCTTCGATCATCCAACCCACCTCCAGCCCCGCGGGGTGGACTCTACGAGCCCGTAGGCCTCCAGGTTGTCAAGCTGAGAGGAGACCGCTTTCACAAGATCAGCTTCTCGGGGATCGATCCCTAGCTCTTCAAGTATCCTGTAGCTATCAATAACGGTCTTCCGCTTCAGCAACTCGACGAGTTCCTGGTTGTACTCACGCGCCCCCTCAAAACCGCCCTCAATGAAAGTTGCACTTCGATAACGCTTCAGCTCGCTCTCATACTTATCGATGACAATGTTCTTGAGCTTGAGGTCGTCCCGAAGCTTTCTCACTTCATCTCTGAGACCCCCCAGCTCCTTTATCATCTCTGCCCGAGGCTTGAACTCCGACTCCTCCATCAGGGCGTTTTCCACAATCTCGATGACGAATTTCGTGAGAGGTACTCCTGCCTCGTTGGCCAATTTCCCCCAACGCTCCTTATCCTCAGCGGAAGGTAAGTAGAGATATACATAACGAGACTTGTCAGGCTTAACCACATTGCCCACCAGGAAATAAAATAGACCTTCCAGTATTTAAGCATTACTGGTAAAAGAGCGCCGAGGGGGAGATTCGAACTCCCGCGACCCTTGCGAATCACAAGCTTTCAGTACAGAATTCCAGGCTTGCGCCTTACCACTAGACTACCTCGGCACGATTACGACTTTTTGGACCAAAGCCTTGGATAGGTTCCCGGAGCCATGACGACCCTCGACGTCTTGGCAACTATCCCTGAGGAGGACTTCATCATATCCTCGCTCGACATAGCCGCAGCGGCCACGGCAACAGCCTCTCCTTTCAGGGTATAAATAACTACCTTCTCGCCTTCCTTGATATCCGACTCAAGCCGGAGAAGGCCCGGCGCCGCCAGGGGCGCTCCGTGACAGATGGCGTCGACGGCGCCATCGCTGACGACCAGGGACGGCATGTGCCGAAGAGCCGTCTCCACCGGCTGAATCGCCCGCCGCAGGAGGGTTTCGTCGCCGGTCTCTTTCCAGATCTCCTTTGCGTCCTTCAGGTTGTGGAGGGTCACCAGGGTCTCGTCTTCGCGAAATGGACCGCTTTTAGTCCTTCTAAGCTCTTCCATGTGGGCTCCGGTCCCAAGGGCGAGTCCGATGTCGTGGCAGAGCTTTCGGATGTAGGTTCCAGCCTCGCAGCCGACCCGCATCAATACGCTCGGACCTTCGATCTCCAGGATCTCGAGGTAGTAGATCTCCCTCATCCGAAGCGCCCTCTTGACGCTGGACTTGAGGGGAGGGCGCTGGTATATCACGCCCTGGAACTCGGAGCAGACCTCAAGAATCCTCTTTCGGGGTAGGGTCGCGTGAATTCTCATCAGGCAGACGTACTCCTTTCCCGCGCTTAGAAGAGTCTCCACGACCCTGGTGGAGTCGCCGAGCATCGTCGGAAGAATTCCCGTCACCTTGGGGTCGAGGGTGCCGCTGTGACCTGCGCTCTCGATCTCAATGATCCTCTTCACCCAGGCCACCACCTCGTGGCTGGTGGGGCCCGGGGGCTTGTCGAGGTTTATGCAGCCGAGCCTGATGTGAAGGTCGAGAGGCCGCAGGTTTGGCAGAACTCCATAAGTGGGGTCGGCTCTGCCCTCCCTTCGGACGAGAACCTCACGGACCCGATCAGAGGGAAGAATTCCTGCCATCTTCAAGAGACCTCACTGCTGCCAGGGCGATCGCTACGACCCCCTTCTCGTCCCATGTCTTCGAGTCTATGACGAGGTCGTAGACGGAAAAGTCGTTCAAGTCTATGTTGTAGTACTTCTCGTACCGTCTCGCCTCGCTCTCCTCCCGGACCCTCGACTCCCGGATGGCGTCCTCCACGAGCTTGTTCTCGCGGGCCGCTATCCTCTCGGCCCGAACCCTCCGGTCGGCCTTGAGCAGGATCTTCAGGTCGGCGTCGAGGATGTGGCCTGAGAGCCTCCCCTCGAAGACGCCTCCAGCCTCTGCCGCCATCGCCTTCTGGGCGTCGTCTATGAGATAGTCGATCTCAGGGCTCTCCTCGGCGATCCGCCCCAGCTCTCTGACGGATTTGCCGCGATCGCTTGCGATCTTTCTGAACAGCTCGCCCGAGTTGACCCAGCGAAGGTCCAGAGCCTTCGCCAGCTCTCGGGCCAGTGTACTCGTCCCGGTTCCTGGAGGCCCGCTGACTGTGATTATCATCCCATACCGCCGATGTCCAGAGCTTTCCTTATGATCTGCGATATCGGTATCGAGCAGATGAAGTACCAGTAGAACCAGTAGAATATGGGGCCGATGACGGTCTCAGCGATCTCGTGTCTCCCCCAGAAGGGGAAGTTCAGGTAAAGGGCGTTCTGATCGATGTAGAGGTAAGCCCACATGAAAAGGGGTATCGATACGATCCCGATGTAGGCCATCGGCTTCAGCTGCATCTTCATCATCTTGCTCTGATCGCCCAGCATCTCCCTCTGCTGGACCTGAAGCTGCTGCTGGCGAGCCTTGTCTCCTGCAAGCTGAGCCTCCCGAAGCTCTCGCTGGAAGATCTTCATCGTCTCCTGCTGCTTTTTGAGGTAATCCCAGTCCATGGTGTACTTCTGGATGAGGCTCGCATAAAGGCCGGTTATGGCGGCGAGGGCGAAGAGGACCATGTGGAAGGGGAGTATCTCGGGCAGCCACCCGATCGCCGCATCCATCACCACTCCCACAGTGTGCCTGAACTCCTGGCTCACCATTATCCCCACCATCAGAGCGGTTCCGACGCCCAGAAGGAGGGAGTCCAGGGACCTTGCAAGATTCCCGTTCTTCATACCGACTCACCGAAGAACTTGCGCATCATCGGATACATCTCCTGGATCTGTTCGCTGGCGATCTGCTCGTAGAGCCTGTAGACGATGCTCACCGTGAGGAGAAGACCGGTACCTCCAGCACCGCCCAAGGTTCCCATGAGGCTTGCAACGAGGGTGAGCAGGCCGATAATGACGCCGCCGATCACCGTCACCTTGGGGATGTATCTGGAGAGGAGCTTCTCGATGCTGACAGGGCTTCTCCTGTGACCCGGAACCTGGAGGCCCGAGGCGTGAATCTTGGCTGCAACGCTTTTTGCCCCCATGCCGGTGGTCTCGATCCAGAATATGGCGAAGATCACGCCGCCCACGATCAGAACGGTGGCGTCGGTGAAGACGTGGAGCCATATCTGCCAGCCTGCTATCGGCGAAATGCCGAGAAGCTCCATTCCCGGGTTGCTGCTGGAAACCAGGCTCGGTATCCAGTCGTAAGGGCTGTTTATCGGCGAGAGGTAGTACATCAGGCCGGATATCGGCTGAGGCGATGTGGCGCTCACCAGGTCTCCTGTCACCATGTCGTACCTCGATGTCGATGTGAAGGTGCCAAGGAGGCTGGAATAGGCCGTATAGACGATGTTCAGTCCGGCGGCCGCATCGGTGGTGCTGGCCGTGGTGATCGTTCCGATTTTACCCGCGAGTAGGGTTCCGATCATCTGGATGTTGGCCTGAAGAGCTCTCACCAGGATCATGGGAAGAACGCTGGCGTAGACGAGCTTGACCGGGAACCTGCCTCTTGCGCCCCTGACGGAGCTGTGGGCGAGAGGTATCTCAACCCTCGTGCTCTCCACCAGGACGACGAAGAGGATGATCACTATTGTGGATATCAGCGCCAGAACCCCACCGTCTATGAAGACCCGCTCAAGGCCGGAGGACGTGAAGACGTCCTCGAGGCCCAGAACGTTGTTTGTGAATATGTAGATCCATTTCGGGATTATCCCTATGGGCAGACCCTTGTCCCCGATCGTCCAGTTGAAGATCCCTGTAATCAGCTGCTGGCTGACTCCGGCGACGATGAAGAGACCGACGCCGGACCCAATACCCCACTTGCTCACCACTTCGTCCATGAAGAGTATGAGAACTCCGCCGATACAGATCTGGAGGAATATGATAAACGAGATCAAGCCGAGGGATACGCCGAGCGACGAGGCCAGTCCCTGATCCGGCAGGAGGTAGCCGCCCGTCACCTGGGGCAGGGCCTCTACGATGATCATGACGAAGACCAGAAGCTTTTGAGTTCCCTGGAAGACCGCCTGGTCACGCGGCTCTTTCAGGTCGAGCTTTATCAGATCGGCCCCGACAAGGAGCTGGAGCACGATGGAAGCGGTGACTATCGGCCCTATTCCCAGGAGCATCAGGGATCCGAAGGATCCGGCAAAGAAGGCCCGGTACATCCCGAAGAGGTCCCTGGATGCCGAGGAGAGGCCGAAGAGAGTGACGTTGGATAGGGCGAAGTAGAGGATGAGTATGCCAACGGTCCAGCTGAGCTTCTTCTTGAAGTGGACGTGACCTTCGGGCCTCTCCACCGCCGGCAGCCTCCTCACAAGAGGCTCTATCGCGTAGAAGAAGCTGTGCTGATTCATGATACCACTACTTCACCGCCAGCCTCTTCGATCTTCTCCCTGGCGGCAGCGGAGAAGCTGGCTGCACTGACGGAAAGCGACCTCGTCAGCCTGCCGCCACCGAGCACCTTCATCCTTCCAAGGTCGATCCGACCGTCCTCGCCTGCCATCGAATCCAGTTCGCCGACGTTGACAACTTCTACATCCTTGGCGTTGTGCTTGTAAAAGCCGTACTTGCCCATCGTCCGGCCTCGCATCATGTCCCTAACGAAATGATGCTTGCATCCTCCCGCATTGCCGCGGCCGCCTCTCGACCCCGCGCCTCTGCGGTTTTTGTGAGTGCCGCCCCCAAAGGTCCTGCTACCCCGAAACTTCTTCAGCTTGCTTTTAGGCATGGTCCTACCTCATCTTCCAGATAAGATCCGCGATCGATTCGTGGTAACCGAGCTCTCCGCCTTCCTTGACGGTCTTCTTCGTACCACGATGTCCTTTTCTCGGCGGGTGAAGCCTGAAGACCGGCTTTATGCCGACGTCTTTGAGGCTTGCTGCCCCCTGGGAGACCGCCGAGGCGAACTCCTTTATGGTCTTGTAGGAGGTGTTCTCCTTTATGAACTGGTCAGTCAAACGCTTGTTGCCGTTCAACCTGCCGCGCATCTCGAGCATCGACGCCAGAGCTTCCTCATCGATCTCTCCCCAGGCTACGTAGTCCTTCACCTTCTGGATCATGCCTCTGTAGTGCGGACTGTCCGGCACCACGACGCAGTGATTAATCCTGTGAAGTCGGAGCATCTTGAGGGTATCCTTGATACCGGGCTTGGTGTTGACGCTGCCCCGAAGTCGCACTATCGCATACATCGTCATACCCTCATGGTGACGGTATTACGCAACGCGTTGTACGTGGCCTTGGCGAAGTTGAGGGTGGTTCTGGTGTTGCCCGAGGACTTCGTCCAGACGTCTTGGATTCCGGCCATATCCATCACCTTCTTGGCGGTCTCTCCCGCCGCGATCCCCAGGCCCCTCGGGGCTGGGATCAGGGTGATCTGGACGCTTCCAGCCTTTCCCATGACCTTGAAGGGGACGGAGTGACCTTCGCCGCAGCCGCATTCCCAGCTGCCACAACCGCGCTGTACCTTTATGATGTTCAGCTTGGCCACATCTATGCCATTTCTTATGGCGGGCCCGACCTGTTTGTCTCTGCCCTGGCCGATGCCGATGTAGCCGTCCTTGTTTCCGACGATGACCGTGGCCCTGAACTTGACCCTTCGCCCCGAGTCGGTCATCCTCTGGACCATGTTTATGTCCAGAACCTCATCCTCAAGACCGGGCAGCAGGGCGTCGACCATTCCCACCTCTTTGATCGGGAGCCTTGAACGGAGCGCCTCGTCAAAGGTCGTGATCTGCCCCTCGTAAACGAGCTTGCCCAGCTTGGTCTTGGGGACCCATTCCTCTCTGTATTCCATCCTCATCAGCTCACCCCAGTATCTTCTCGCGGGCGGCCTCGAACTGAGCCGTGAACTCCACGCCCCGGTAGGCCTCTATCTTCTCGCCACGGATCCGTTCCTCGTCCGGGAAGATCTCCGGGCTGTGGGGCACCTGTATCCCGGCGTCCACCACGCCCTTCAGGGCGGAGTATATCCTGTTGCCCTTGGTGTTGGCGTGAATCCCCATGTCCAAAATCGCCTCACTCTTTCCCATCGCCTTCATCCTCTTGCCGAAGAGGAGGCCGGCCAGGTACGATGCCGGGACGTTCCCGGTGTTCTGATCATAGCCGAACTGTTTCAGCTCCAGAGAATTGACCGTGAGGAGCGTTCTGTCGCCGGCGGGCTCTGCAACGATCAGCTGCAGGGTGATGTTCTTGTTGCCCTTTCTGACCACAAGTCTCGGCTTTCTGGAAAGGATGAGCTTGTATCTGAAGTGATAATCAGTTCTGCCCTCTCTCCGCCTTCTGAAGGGCACTTTGTATCGCGGTCCGGTTGCCATCAGTCACTCCTCGTTAGACCTTTTGCTTTGATGTACGCGTTGAGATGGGCTGTGCTGCGGTACTCGCCGCCCTTTGCCTTCCGATAAAGCAACCTGTAGGTGTGACGGTCGATATCGCCCTCTTCCCTCAGCTCTTTCAGCCTCCGGCGAAGAGCCCGGATCTTGGTCATCCACATCTCTTTCCTCGGAGACCGTGCCCCCTGAGCGCCCTTTCTCCTGCCCTGACCTTTCTTGTGGCCGTAGGCCCTCTTGGCGGCTCTGACCCTGTATCTCGCGCGGCTGTTGCCCTTCTTGGGCTTGGCCTTGATGTTTCCCGCCTCGATCTGAGACCTGATGTCCTCTCTCGTAATGGCGTCGGTGATCTCGCCGGCGGCGTCGGAATCGGGGGTTATCCAGACCCTGCTCTCGCCTACGTCAAGAACGCTAGCTGCAAGCCTCTTCTGCGTTGAAAAGTTCGGCAATTCAGTCGCCTCCAGAGGTGGGGTTGAGAACCTTCAGGTTCATCTCCCGGGCCATCGCCTCGATCTCGTCTCTCTTCTTCATGCCCACAGTTCCGGCGATCCGGACAGCACAACCCTCGGCCTCCAACAGGTCGCCCGGGTTCCTCACGAGAACCTCTTTCATGCCGCAGGGATGGTATCCCCTGACGCTTTTCGGGCTCCCGTATCCCGCCTTGACGAGCTTTCCCTTGGCTGCGATCTGCTGTCTGAGTTTGTTGTGCAGGCCACGGGGCCGTCTCCAGCTGGGTGAGAGCTTCTTCTTTTTGTGTGAATCGCAACGGTTGAACTCGGGCTTCTTTTTCTTCTGCCTCGCCCGAACTTTCATCAACCTCTCAGTTTCGGAAGTCAATTCCGTCACCTCTTGTCCACCAGGTATATTCCGTCCTGGAATACTCTGATGTCGAACCCTCTGACCTTGGTCGCCTGCTCGATGTTGGCCATCGTCTGACCAACGCGTTCCTTATCGATTCCGGTGACGATCACGGTGTCGCCCTTGACCTCCACCTTGGAGTCGCCCATGATCTTGGCGGTGCGAGGCTTCCTCTCGCCCAGGAAGTTGCTGATCAAAAGCTCTCCCTTGGCGGCCTTCAGCTGTATCGGGAAGTGAGAGTAAACGGCCTTCATCCTGTACTCGAAGCCCTCGTTCACCCCTTTGATCATGTTGTTCAGGTGGGCGGCCAAAGTTCCGACCATGGACCTGTGCCGCTTCCTGGTGATCTCGGCGTCCACGACCAGGCCGGACTCGTCTTTTCTGATCTCTATACCAGGATACCAGAGTCGTCTTGAAACCGTCCCCAGGGGACCGGTTATTGTCACCGTGGCGTCGTCGCCGATCTCCACCCCGACGCCCTCTGGAATTTCTATACGTCGTGCCAACTCCTTGACCATCGTGACCACCTAATAAACGTAAGCCAAAAGCTGGCCGCCGATCCCGCGCTCCCTGGCATCGACGTGAGATACGACCCCCTGGCTCGTGCTCATGATGAGCACGCCGAAGTTCCTGGAGGGAAGGTACCTCTTCTCCCACTTCTCCAGGTCCAGGACCTGAGTGGAGAACCGAGGCTTGATCACGCCGCACCTGTTGATCTTTCCTTGCAAGTCGACCTTGAACATGCCGGACTTGCCGTCGTCTACGAACTCGAACTCACCGATGTATCCAAGATCTGCCATAACCCTAAGGGTGTTGCCTATGAGCTTGGAAGCGGGCTGGATGATGCATTCACTTTTGCCGACGTCTTCAGCGTTCTTTATGATGGACATGGCATCGGCAAGCGGATCTAAAAGTACCATTAGTCATCACCTACGAGTACTTCTCAAAACCCATATCCTGGGCGATTTCTCTGAAACACTGCCTGCAGAGGTAGATTCCGTATTTTCTGATGAGCCCCGGCTTTCTGCCGCATCGCTTACAGCTGTTTGCGCCTCTGCCGAAGCTCTTGGTATTGGTCTTCATGCTGCCTCCACGATGTCTACGCCGTATTTATTTTTGACGTACTCCGCGGCGTCATCTTTGGTGACCCTGTGCTTGGAAGCGATCTTCGTTCTTGCGACGCGTCTTCTGGCCACTCGATATCCGGGCCGCTTGAGGGCCACGGAGACGTCCATGCCGAAGATCCCGATGTCGGGATCGTACTTCATCCCGGGAAAGTCGGTGTGTTCCTCGACTCCGAAGGAGAAGTTGCCGGTATCGTCGAACTGGCCTTTGTGGAGGGCGCCTCCCGCCACTTCCAGGGCGATTTTGAGGAACTCTTCTGCCGCATCGCCCCTCAGGGTCAGCTTGCACCCGATCGGCTCGTTCTTCTTTATGCCAAAGCCCGGAAGGGTCTTTTTGGCGGTGGACCTGACGGGGACCCGGTTGGTTATCGCGCCGAGGATCGTCTCGGCGTTGACCAGCCTCTGGCCGCTCTCGCCGGTACCTATGTGGACTGTCACCTTTTCGACGCGCGGTTCCAACATGACGTTCATATCTCAGCCCCCAGCTTGATGGCGGGTTTGTCTCTGCCGATCATGAAGACGTGATCGACCGTCGTCTCGAAATCCGATTTGCCGGAGATAATCACTCTGTTGGGCCTGGAACTCCTGACGACCTCGATCTCCTTGATCGTCCCGACCTCGCCGGAGTGGGATCCTCCCACGACCATGGCGAGGTTTCCCTCTTTGAACTCGATGACGTCTGCGATCTCCTTATCGGGTATCGAGAGTATGACCGAGCTTCCTGTCCCGTAATCGCCCTCGGCGAGAATGTTCGTCCCGTCGTTGAGGTTAAGCTGCAACTTGCCGCTTCTGAGGGTCGTCTTGTTCTCGATCCTGCAGAGCTTTCGGGCTTCGCCCTTCTCCAGCTCGTGAAGGTTGAACCTGCCCTTGGCGTCCTGAAGCAGCCTGTACTTCTTGTCCAGAGCTGGGACCGATATCACGTCGAAGATTCCCACGGGGAACTTGATGTCCTTTCTAGCCTTTCCGTCGACGAGAACCCCGCCCTCGTGGAGGACGCGCTTTGCCTCTCTGGAGCTGTCGACCAGCCCCAGAAGATCCCTGACCACGACGACGAGGGGGATGCTCCCCTTTGCATAGTGGGGGCCGGGTTTGCTCTTGGCCACCCACGTGTGGATCTTCCTTGCGATCGGCCAGCTTCTGGGACTCGCAACCCTCTTCTGATGTCTGCTCACCTAAATCACCTGGAAAAGATCTTCTTGCGTTCTTCGTCGTCCAGCTCCATCTTGGTGATGACGACGTTGGAGGGCTGGACCGATCTTGGCACCTCGGTTCCGTCGGCCCGGAATACGCTCACTCCGGCGACGTGGATGGTGGCGCTCTTGAGGTCCACCTTCTGGACTTCGCCCTCGGTTCCCGCATGATCGCCGCGCATCATCTTGACGGTATCGCCCACTTTCACCTGGGCGCTGCGAGTCTTCATCTCCTCGCGAAGCTCCTTGCTCAGGGCGGCGTGAATGTACTTCTGCCGTTTGTGAAGGGGAGCGGAGAACCTCTCTTTGCGCTGTTTGCGTGGCTGTTTGCTCTTCATGGTTATCACACTATTATCGACGCGGCCGAGGCGATCTTTCCGTACCGCTCAGCCACTTCTCTGGCCACTGGCCCTTTTATCTCCGATCCCTTGGGAATTCCGGCAAGGTCGGTGATGACCGCCGCGTTGTCCTCGAACTTGACCCTCATGCCGTCGGGCCTTCGGAACTCCTTCTTCTGGCGGACGATCACCGCGGTCATGATCTGCTTACGCATCTCCGGGGTTCCCTTCTTTACGGATACCACGATCATGTCGCCGACTCCGGCACAGGGCATCCTGTTTTTAACGCCCCTGTACCTCTTCACCGATATGATCTCGAGCATCCTAGCGCCGGTGTTGTCGGCGCATTCCAGGCGCGCTCCCGCGTTGATCGGCCTTGAGATACTGGCCTTGATCCCCTTCATCTCACGACCTCCACCACGACGAAGGACTTGGTCTTGCTGAGGGGTCTGCACTCGGCGACCTTGACCACGTCACCGACCTTCGCCTTCAGACAGGGGGGGTTGTGGGCGTGAAGCTTCGACCGCCTTTTTTCGTACCTATCGTACTTCGCTATCTTCCTTTCGAACTCGCGCAGGACCACTACAGTATCGGTCATCTTGTCGCTGACCACCTTTCCGTCAAAAACCTGACCGCGAACGGAAAGTTTTCCGTGAAAGGGACATTTTGGATCGTCACAGGCCTTCTCAGGTGACTTGACGCCCAGTCCGACATCCCTCATAATTTCCACCTCGATCTCCGTATTTTTTTGTTTATCCTGTTTTCGGGTTGTGAGACTAAAACTGAGCCCTCTGCCTTCACCTTCAGGCCCTGTGACAGGGTAAAAATGAAGCAGTTGCAGGACTTGGGAACGCGCTTATCTCCACTCCTGGTCTCGATCAGAAAGGTGTTCCGGGTTTCATCAACGACCCTGCCAGATATTCCCACCTGAGAGGGGTTCGTGCCTTCGACGACCTCCACCGGCAGGCCTATCAGCTCGTGTCTGACGAGATTCTCAGGAGTCATCATCACGCTGCAGCACGCTCCTTCTGTATGGTCTTGATCCTGGCCATGGACCTCTTTATCTCCCTTATCCTGCCAGGGTTCTCCGGGGCGCCGCCAGAGACGACGAGCCCCCTCTCCCGGATCAGCTCGCTTTGGAGCGTTTCAAGCTCCTCTCCCAGCTCCTCGGGGCTCATATTCCTCAGTTCATCGACCCTGAATATCGCCATGTCAAGTCACGCTCTCGTCTCACACTTCGCTCTTCGGCTCTTCCTCGACGGCCAGCTCTTCGGTGACCGTCTCTGCAGGAGTCTCCTCTTCAGCGACGATCGGCTCCTCGGAGACCTCTTCCTCGACGGCCGGCTCTTCGGTGACCGTCTCTGCAGGAGTCTCCTCTTCAGCGACGATCGG
>Ga0268285_1001016_pt1 | contig 14463 bp, 11 predicted proteins | sample saktaG_2_FD_190144 | JGI IMG/M metagenome (GOLD analysis project Ga0268285, IMG submission 190144) | Saline water microbial communities from Sakinaw Lake, British Columbia, Canada - sak_2013_06_06_120m | ecosystem: Environmental > Aquatic > Non-marine Saline and Alkaline > Saline ... | reverse complement strand
GATTTGAATCCAATAGAATACATATGGAAAAGTATAAAAGCAATAATTTCAGAGTCTAAATTTGAAAATACATACGAATTAAAGGATTGTGTTAAGAAAAATTTTATGGCATTTTCTTGCTCAATTTCTTATGCTTCATCATGGTTGAATAAATTTGATCTCTCAAATTGGCAAATTTAATTTAAGAAAGTTATGTTACTGACTATAGGTGCGCCTTATGTATCTAAAAAAGAGATAAAGACCTTAATATTTTGCTAGTTGGACGATTGCGTGCATTCCATAAGCTAAGACCACAAAACTATGGATATGGTAAAAATATCATGGCATCTCAAAGTTGGTCTGATATTTATTTTCTGCTCTTGTACCGTCTACTTCATCAAATTAGTTAGTATTGGTCATATTGACGATACGATTAATTATCTCTTTAACGCGGTGGGATTTTTATTTCTCAATGTCCTGATGGTCACCCTTGTTATCAACGAACTTATGCACTATCGGGAAAAGAAGGAACGGCTGGAGAAGCTGAACATGGTCATTGAAGTCTTTTACTCAGAACTCGGTTTAGGTTTGTTACTGATTTTTCGTGATGCAGATGCCGGCATTGAGACTCTTAGAAAAATCCTTACGATAACACCCGCATGGACTGATAATGACTACGATACCAGCATAAACCTGGTAAAAAAATATGATTATCACATTGATCCATCTCGTATCGATCTAGAAACTCTCCATTCATTTCTGCACGAAAAAAGATCATTTATGTTGCGGCTCTTTGAAAACCCTGCATTGCTGGAACATGGTTCTTTCAGTCCACTTCTCCAGGCAGTATTTCACCTGACAGAGGAACTACACAGAAGAGATGATGTATCATCACTTCCGGCATCAGACATTGCACACCTTACCGGTGATATCAAACGGGTATATGAACATCTTCTTCTTGTCTGGGTTGGATATATGAAGCATCTACAAAAAAATTATCCCTTTCTCTTCTCGCTTGCATTACGGACGAATCCATTTGACAAAGATGCACATATCATAGTTTTAGAGAATGAAAGCAAAAGGAAACCCTGATAGTCTGTGAGGGTGACATCAGGTAGTTTGAAGAACGGGAGGGGTATATATCCGCGTTGCCAATTCTTTATCCAGCATGAATAATACTCCGGTTTCTTTTTCTCCCTGGATAAGTATTAGTTTATCAAGGATATCACGTGCATTTTCCTCTTCTTCAACTTGTTCGTCGACAAACCATTGTAACATGTTATATGACGCATGATCTTTCTCCTGCATTGCCAGGTTCACAAGATTGTTGATGCGGTCGGTCACCTTTTTTTCATGTTCCAGTTGGTATCTAAAAGCTTCAGCAGGTGAATTCCACTTTGTTGGTGGAGCCTCTATGGGTGTCAGGGTTACTCTGCCACCTCGTGCAAGGATATAATCATAGAATTTTAGTGCATGGTCCCGCTCTTCCTGAGCCTGAATTCGCTCCCAGTTGGTAAACCCTTTGAGTCCCTGTGCACTATACCACGCTGCCATTGCAAGGTATAAATATGCAGAATAGAGTTCTGCGTTTATCTGATCATTGATTGCCGTTTCCATTATAGTGTTCATTATAATCACCAGTCACATCTGTAATGTGTATCTCTTCTGACGATACTTATTTATTTTCATCTATATGATGGAAACTAATTTCCTTCTATACTTTAAAAATTATCGTAACATTCTTATTAATATACAAGATAGAAAGAAAGTGTTTATAACCTTTCCATATTAAAACTAGCTTAGTTTGGGGTACCCCGGACTATGTCATATGTACTTGATTATAGTGCATAGGAGAGACATTCATGAATTTAAGACAACCAAATGCAAATGAAGCTACTCATACCAGTAACCGTTCGAAGAGTGTGGTGCCCATGTCGGGTCTTTGTACCAGATGTACTGATGGGTGTAAAGGGAATTGTGAAATCTGGCTCTCGTCATTTCGTGGCAGAGAAGTTCTGTATCCCGGGCCTTTTGGAGAGGTCACCGCAGGGGCAGACAAAAACTATCCTATTGATTACTCACACCTGAACATTCATGGATATGCAGTGGGTGCGAATGGCCTTCCCAATGGTATTGAAGCAAATCCTGACACTGCAGTATTCTATGATGTCAATACTGAAACTGAATACGGATGGGATATTAAAGTCCCCATGCGGGTTCCCATCTTCACTGGTGCATTAGGATCCACTGATATTGCAAGAATTAACTGGGAACACTTTGCCATCGGCGCTGCAATTGCCGGTATCACTCTTGTATGTGGTGAAAACGTCTGTGGGGTGGACCCTGAGCTTAAGATTGGTTCTGATGGCCTCGTCTCATCTTCACCTGAGATGGACAGAAGAATTAACATATACAGGAAATTCCATGAGGGCTTTGGAGAAATTCTTGTACAACTCAATGTCGAAGACACCCGGCTTGGAACCGCGGAATATGTCGCATCAAAACACAATCTGGAGACCATTGAACTGAAATGGGGTCAGGGTGCAAAATGTATTGGTGGGGAGATTAAAGTCCGGACCCTTGAACGTGCAGCTGAACTTAAGAAACGTGGTTACATTGTTCAGCCGGATCCTACAAGAGCTGACACCCAGGCTGGATTTAAGGATGGTGCAATCAAAGAATTTGAACGACACTCTCGTCTTGGATTTGTTGACAAAGAGGGATTCCTTGAAGAGTGTGATCGCCTGAGAAATATCGGATTCAAACGCATCACCTTAAAAACCGGTGCATATTCAATGAAAGAATTGGCAATGGCTATCAGATGGGGTTCTGAAGCAAAAATTGATCTTCTTACCATTGATGGTGCACCAGGTGGTACCGGTATGAGTCCATGGCCAATGATGAATGAATGGGGGATTCCGACCTTTTACATTCAGTCACTTGCCTATCAGATGGTTACCGACCTTACAAAGAAGGGAATGCGGGTTCCTGACCTTGCGATTGCAGGTGGATTTGCTGATGAGGCAAATGCATTTAAAGCTCTTGCAATGGGCGCACCATACTTTAAAGCGGTTTGTATGGGTCGGGGTCTCATGATTCCGGGAATGGTTGGTAAAAATATTGATAAATGGCTCAAAGCAGGAGAACTGCCAAACACAGTTAGCAAATACGGAAAGTCTGTCGAAGAGATCTTTGTCTGTTATGAAGAACTCAAAGAGAAATATGGCAGCCGTATGAGTGAGATTCCACTCGGTGCTCTTGGTATCTACACTTACAGCCAGAAGTTCAGGACCGGCATGCAACAAATCATGGCAGGAAGCCGCAACTTCAGTCTAAAATCCGTCACCCGTAACGATTTGATGTCTCTCACTCCAGAAGCTGCAGAAGTTTCCGGTATCCCATATGTCATGGAATCATACCGTGATGAAGCCTGGGACATTCTGCTTGAGTGATAAAACCGTATCTTTTTTTTTAATATTGCTTCATTTGTGCATCGTAATTTTCTAAAGGCAGGTTTTCTGTTTTTTCCTGATAAATCATACCTGGTGACTATGTAATACTATAGATTATCCCTTGGAATCTGGAGAGCATAAGGAATCAGGGTCTCTATTATGTCAAGTGAGATACTTGTGCCAAGTTGTGGCTCAAGAGACTCAAGCCAGAGAAAAAAACCCACTTTTGGAGGTGTCCGTCGTTCATATTTAAACACTCCCGGATGATGGTAGACAAGTTTATGGTATTCCTTTTTCTGACGGAACCGAAGATAAATAAGTGGTGTGTAGTCTGGAAGGTCTGCAGCCAGGATAATCTGTGAATATCGTTTTATCACCATCTCATATGAGAGATCCTCCCCTTTGACCTGAATAGTATATTTTTTGCAGATCTGTTTGAATGCTGATGTATATACTGAACCAAACAGTATCTTCTTAACAAGTGATGCTGTTCGTTCCGGTGATGGAAGGATAAGTTCAGATTGATTTGAATTGCAGATCTGTTTTATTGTCCAGTCCCGTTCTGTAGCATGGATGGTCTGGTAATGAAAGGGTGCGACTATTTTTAGATCACTCATATAACAGGTGTTTGCATCCGGAACCCGTGGTTTGGTACCTTGTTTCGGCCAGTTCCCTGCTATATATGGTCGCAAATCTGCGCATGGAGAAGTAGAGATACTGATATGTTCATCAGATCCAAGAACTTTTCTTCCCCCTTTGTAATTTGAGAGGGGAAATGAAGTTACCAGGATAAAAGTAACTGCTTTCTGGTTAAAGAGGTATCTGATAACCTGTTTTTTGTAATAGATCTCCTGAAGAAAATCTTTGAGATCCGCAGGTGAAGTTACCACCTCCACAAAGACGATGGATCCATCTTTTTTCTGTAACAACAGATCGAATTCGGCAAGATCCTGTCCATTTCCCCGAAGTGTCAAATCGCCGTTTCTGGAGTAATAAAATCCATTCTGACCCATTTTAACTGGTTGCCATCGAAACGGGGCATCAGCACCCTTCAGAACAACTGCTTTTATTGTGTCTGTCTGTGTTGCAAGATCCAAGAAGAGTTCATACGCCATCATCTCAAACCAATGGCCTTCAGCAGAACGCATAAATGAGATGTCCGGGGAAAATAGTTGTTTCTTTTCCAGACGGTTTAGATGACGCAATGCCCGTATTGCATGTTCTTTAGTTGGCTGACAGAGCACATCATTTGCATTGAGCCATGCTTTAAGCTTAACCATGGGGGAATCCTGTAATGCGTCTGTGCGCTTTTAGAAAGTTCCGGTTTTTAGTATTATTCATAGTTGCCATAGAGAACGATGATGAGGTTCAGATGAATTGAGATTCTTCTCTGATAATTTCCTCAACTTGAGTATTTTCAGAGGGAATATTGGGGGTAATGCAGACAAAATACAGAATGAATGAGATCGTTCTAAAGATTTTGTCGGTAATCTGCGAAAATTCTTGGAACACGATATGATATTGTGGTTATTTTGAACATATACGCAGATGTAATTCCTGAATAAAGTTGTTAAACTTATATCAGAATACAATATTAGTCAGGTTCCTCTTTGTAATATAATTTATTGCACGCATGCCAATGATATACAGTATTTCTATAATCGCTCCACTTAATATGTTGTAAAGCAACTATTTTTGCGTAAAAAATGCACCTTGAGCAAAACTTTATAAGTACACGAATCCTTTTACTACTGCTACAAATTCTAAGTTTGTAGGGGTTCGTAGCTCAGTTAGGTAGAGCGCCTGGCTTTTAACCAGGTGGTCGGGGGTTCAAATCCCCTCGAGCCCGTTTGCTACTGTATCGTAGTTTTTCTGTCAGTAATCTGGCGAATGCATTCCACAGAGGGGGTTTTTGGCGTTGATCGCCCAACAATTAAATGTGCTTAAACATGAAATGGTACCTGAACATAGTATTATGAGTGACGAGGAGGTTCAGGCGCTTTTTTCTCGTTACGAAATATCGGCAGAGCATCTGCCAAAGATATATCATGATGATCCGGCTGTTCTTGCAACGAATGCCAAGATCACTGATGTTATAAAAATTGTTCGAAAAAGCAGGACGGCTGGACGTGCTGAATCCTACCGGCTTGTAGTAAAAAGACCCAAAAAATAAAATTGGGGCTGATTCATCTGATAGACAGGAGTATTTTATCTCAAGCCTATTTTGCCCGCGATCATGTAGCCCGCCATCAGCTTGATTCATACAATTATTTTCTGAAGAATAATCTGCAGAATGTTGTTGCAGAACAGAAAGTCATTGAGACTGATATTGAACAGCGTGGAAAAGGGAATGATGCGGTTTCTGTTGAGCTTGGAGAACTCACCGTGCTAAAACCACTTGTGCGGGAAGCTGATGGTTCGCAGTCAGAACTCTTCCCTTGTGAAGCACGGCTTCGTAATATTACCTATGCAGCACCTATCCAGTTACAATTAACTCTTGTACAGGGTGGGGTCAGACAGGAACCGGTAACTGCCACCATTGGGCAGCTGCCCATAATGGTTGGTTCCACTGCCTGCAATCTGTATGGTATGAACGATCAGGAACGGACAGAACATGGGGAAGACCCCCTTGATCCCGGTGGATATTTCATCGTAAACGGCACAGAACGCGTTTTAATGACGCTGGAAGATCTTGCTTCAAACAAGATAATGACTGAATATACCGAACGGTATAATGAACGTATCTATGTAGCAAAAGTATTTTCACAGTTTCGTGGATACCGTGCCCTGGTGGTCGTTGAGAGGAATCGTAAAAACCTCCTTGAGGTTACGTTTCCATCAGTTGCTGGTCACTTGAAATTTGTTGATTTGATGCGTGCGCTGGGTATGGTAAATGATGAAGAGGTTGTCAAAGCGGTATCAACAGACGAGGAGATCCTCACCTTTATGATGCAGAACCTTGAAGAGAGCGAGTGTGAGACCATTGAATGTGGTGTCATGTATGTCGGTAAGAAACTCGCTCCTAACCAGACCCGTGAATACCAGCGGAAACGAGCAGAATTTGTACTTGATAACTATCTTCTTCCTCATTTAAACTATATGATGCCACGTATTGTTGATGAAGAGGATGAAGAGTGTATGCGGCAGGTTCGCGGTGTGCGTCTTGCAAAAGCTCATTTCCTTGGAAGAATGGCTGAATCATGTTTTGATCTGGTACTGGATCGCAGGCGTATTGATGATAAGGACCATTACTCTAACAAACGGCTTAAACTGGCAGGAGATCTGATGGAAGATCTCTTCAGAATATCACTCAACCGGCTTACGCGGGATATCAAATACCAGCTTGAGCGTGCCAGTATGCGGCACCGTGATCTCTCTATTGCAACAGCTGTACGTGCTGATGTTCTTACGGAGCGACTGTTACATCCACTAGCGACTGGAAACTGGGTCGGTGGAAGAACGGGTGTTTCCCAGTTGCTGGATCGTATTGATCATATGAGCGTCCTTTCTCATTTAAGGCGTGTAATATCACCACTATCACGTTCTCAGCCACACTTTGAAGCGCGTGATCTCCACCCGACACAATGGGGTCGAATATGCCCGAGTGAGACTCCTGAAGGTCCAAATTGTGGTCTTGTAAAGAACTTTTCACAGATGGTAGAGATAAGCAAAGGGGTTCAGGATGACACTGAGATTATCCGTCTCTTATATACAATTGGAGTTGACCAGATTCGGAGTGAGATCAAATGATAGCCAGTAAATCGCGTGTATTTGTGGATGGTGCATTAATTGGTCTCACAGACAATCCTACAGAACTGGTTGAGCGTGTCCGTGTAATGCGCAGGCAGGGGGCTATCTCAACTGAGGTAAATTGCTCATATAAAGAGTTCAATGGCGATGTTATCATCCATACAGATCGGGGACGTGCAAGACGACCGCTTATTGTTCTCCAGGATGGCAAACCGGTTCTTCCTGAAGATGAAATAGAGAAGCTCAGGATTGGTGATACTGATTACAAACATCTCATTCAGAAGGGATATATAGAATTTATTGATGCCGAAGAGGAAGAAGACCTCTTACTCGCAATCAATCCTGAAGATATTACGCCTGAACACACTCATCTTGAGATTGATCCTTCCCTTATCCTTGGACTCGGTGCGGCTCACGTACCTTTCCCTGAACATAATGCAAGTCCGCGTGTTACCATGGGGGCTGGAATGGTCAAACAGGCGCTTGGATTTGCATCGGCGAACATGAAGCTTCGTCCTGATACCCGTGGTCACCAACTGCATTATGTCCAAAAACCACTTGTTCATACCCAGACATCAAAAGTCATAGGTTCAGATGACCGGCCGGCTGGTCAGAACTATGTTGTTGCTATCCTGAGTTATGAAGGATATAATATTGAGGACGCACTTGTTTTCAATAAATCCTCAATTGAACGTGGCCTTGGAAGATCTCATTTTTACCGGACATACGAAGGAGAAGAGCGACGGTATCCTGGAGGTCAGCTCGACCGTATAGAGATCCCTGACGAAGAGGTAACCGGAGCTCATGGAGCAGATTACTATGCAAATCTTGATGATGATGGTATCATTAATCCAGAGACTGTTGTACGGGAAAAAGATGTTATCATTGGCAAGACCTCACCACCACGATTTTTAGAAGAACCAACGAGTGAGCTTATTGCCGTTGAAAAACGGCGTGACACCTCAGTGACAATGCGTAGTAACGAACACGGGATTGTCGACACAGTTATTCTGACTGAAGGAGAGAACAACTCAAAGCTGGTTAAGGTGCGTACCCGTGATCTTCGGATTCCTGAAGTCGGTGACAAGTTTGCTTCCCGCCACGGGCAGAAGGGAGTGGTAGGATTGATAGCTCCTGCAGTCGATATGCCTTTTACCGCAAACGGAATGACTCCAGATCTTGTTATTAATCCCCATGCTATTCCCTCCCGTATGACTATTGGTCATATGCTTGAGATGCTCGGAGGCAAGGTAGGGTCGATGGAAGGACGTCGTATCAATAGTACTGCATTCTCCGGGGAAAAAGAGGAAACTCTGAGAGCATCGTTAAAACAGCATGGTTTTTCGCACACTGGCCGTGAAGCGATGTGGGATGGCATCACCGGGCGGCGTTTTTCAGCAGACATCTACATTGGTGTCATCTACTATCAGAAACTGTACCACATGGTCTCATCAAAGATGCATGCACGATCGCGTGGTCCTGTTCAGGTTCTTACCAGGCAACCGACTGAAGGACGTGCCCGTGAAGGTGGTCTTCGGTTTGGTGAGATGGAGCGTGATGTGATGATAGGTCATGGTGCTGCCATGGCGTTAAAGGAACGATTGCTTGAAGAATCTGATAAGGTAACTGAATATGTCTGTGCCAGGTGTGGTATGGTCGCCATGCTTGATAGGAAACTGAATACAACCCGTTGCCTTACCTGTGGTGGCGATACTGAAATCTACCAGGTAGAGATGAGTTATGCATTTAAATTATTACTCGATGAGATGAAGAGTATGGCTATCGCACCACGGATGCGTCTTGAAGATGTGGTATAGGGAGGTTAGGAAGATATGCCAAGCCCAAAACGAATAGGAAAAATAGATTTTGGCCTGCTCTCCCCAAAAGAGTTTCGGCAGATGAGTGTCAGAAAGATCATCTGGGCAGACACGTATGATGATGATGGATTTCCCTATCCACAGGGATTAATGGATCTCCATCTTGGGGTAATTGATCCAGGTCTCAGATGTAAGACCTGTTCCCAGAAATCAGGGGAATGTCCTGGTCATTTTGGACATATAGAACTTGCGAAGCCTGTCATTCATGTCGGGTACACGCGGTTAATAAGAAAACTGCTTCGTGTCACGTGCCGTGAATGTGGCCGACTTCTCCTTTCATCCGATGAGATTGAAAAGATCATCGGCACTGAGGTCTCTGCAACAGGAGATTCGCTAACCGAGAAGGATATTAAGAAAGAACGTGTTTGTCCACATTGTGCAGAACAACAACTCAAGATTAATTTTGAGAAACCAACGACGTTTGCTGAGATTGCAACTGATGAACGTGGGAAAAAAGTAGAGAATAAACTGACTCCTGCTGATATCAGAGCACGGCTTGAGAAGATACCTGATGAGGATCTCCGTCACCTTGGAATAGATCCTGATGTTGCCCGTCCTGAATGGACCATCCTAACCGTGCTTCCAGTCCCGCCTGTCACGATGCGCCCATCCATTATTCTTGAGAATGGTCAGCGGTCTGAGGATGACCTGACGCACAAGCTCGTTGATATCATCAGGATTAATCAGCGGTTTAAAGAGAACCAGGATGCAGGGGCACCTCAGCTTATCATTGAAGATCTTTGGGAACTGCTACAGTACCATGTAACAACGTATCATGATAACGAAGTTGCTGGGTGTCCACCTGCACGTCATCGAAGTGGCCGGCCCCTAAAAACACTTTCTCAGAGATTAAAGGGAAAAGACGGGAGATTCAGAGGAAGTTTATCTGGTAAACGTGTAAACTTTTCTTCCCGTACTGTTATCTCTCCAAATCCGAACCTATCAATCATTGAGGTTGGAATACCATTAAAGATAGCAAATGAGATGACCATTCCTGTCAGGGTAACAAGTTTTAATATCGAAGAATTACGTGAGATCGTGAAAAACGGTCCTGATCGCCCGAATGTAAAGGATCCGTGTGGTGCGAATTATGCAATTCGTCCTGACAAACGCAGGGTCAGACTCACTAGTGGTTCAACTCCGGAAGATGGGAACCTTGAATTCATTGCTGAACAGATGGAGCCTGGATGGACTATAGAGCGTCATCTGCGTGATGGAGATATTGTACTCTTCAATCGTCAGCCATCACTGCACCGGATGAGTATCATGGCTCACCGGGTCAAGGTAATGGATGGCAAGACGTTTCGGTTAAATCCTGCAGTCTGTCCTCCATATAATGCTGATTTTGATGGTGATGAGATGAACTTGCACATTCCTCAGACAGAAGAGGCACGAGCAGAAGCATTTTTGCTTGCAAGTGTGCAGGAAAATATTCTATCACCACGGTTTGGCGGACCGATTATCGGCGGTATCCATGATCATATATCTGGAATTTTCCTTCTTACTCATACGAAACGCTGGTTTACAAAAGGGGATGCTATCAGTATGCTCAGGAATTTCAATTTTGATCGGATGGGTGACCCTGATAAAATTGAGGATGGCATTCCGTACTGGACCAATAAACAGATATTCTCTAAAATACTCCCAGATACACTGAATATGGTGTTTCAGGCATCTTCATGTGAAGGATGCGATGAATGTCTGAAAGAAAATTGTGACCGTGATGCCTATGTCAAAATCATTGATGGGATATTACAAACAGGTACAATTGATAAAAAGGCTATCGGTGCATTTGATGGTGCCATCGTTCATCGTATCATCAGACAGTACGGGCATGCACGGGCAGTGCAGTTTATTGATGATGTCACCCGCCTCTCAATTCGTGCTATCATGTATGACGGGTTTACGTTTGCAATTGATGATGAAGATCTCTCTAAAAGTGATTATGGGCAGATTCGTGAAGTACTTGAACGGGCAGCCCATGATGTAAAACGCCGAATCCAGATCTATGAAGACGGACAACTAGAGCCGATGCCGGGAAGGACCGAGGAAGAGACACTTGAGATGCAGATCATGCAGGTGCTTGGAAAAGCCCGTGATAATACAGGAGAGATAGCCGGACGGCACCTTGGTCTTTCAAACAGCGCTGTTGTTATGGCGGTATCAGGAGCTCGAGGTTCTATGCTGAACCTGACACAGATGGCAGGCTGTGTCGGTCAGCAGGCTGTTCGTGGTGAACGTATTATGCGTGGATATGAAGATCGGACCCTTCCACATTTCAAGAAAGGAAACCGGGGTGCAGAAGGTCATGGTTTTGTCATGAATAGTTACAAATCCGGACTCAATCCAACTGAATTCTTCTTCCATGCGATTGGAGGGCGTGAAGGTCTTGTCGATACTGCAGTCAGAACCAGTCAGAGTGGGTATCTGCAGCGGCGGATGATAAACGCGCTTCAGGATCTTAAAGTAGCATATGATGGGACTGTCAGGACTACCGGAGGTCGGATTATACAGTTCAGCTATGGGGAAGATTCTACAGATCCGATGAAGAGCAGTTTTGGACAACCGGTTGATGTCAAGGGCATTGTTGAGAATATCCTCAAGGAGGCGGTTTGAATGTCTAAAGGACTGACAACCAACCAGGCAATTGCAATTGAAGTACTCTCCTACTTTGCAGATCGTAAGATTACCAAGAAATTTCCAGATGATGTACCTGATCAGATTCGCGAATTTCTTTTGACGATGTATGAAGACCAGAAGAAGGTAGAAGATCCTGATTTTATTCTTGATGATGCCGGGTTTACTTCAGAGATGGACAATCTTATTGTATCAGGCCAATTTAAAGACTGGTTAGAGGAGGTCTTTCGTCCTCTGGCAAACGAAGTATCAGATGATGACAATGAGTTTGAAACTGAAAAAACCGACTTTGTAAAACCCCCTATCATTCCAGTTACAAAACCCTTTGTACCTGATAAAAAATCACAGGAAGTCAGGGATTTTTTTGCGATTCATCAGGTTATGGGATCAGAAATCCCTGAACTCCCAAAGAAGATCGAGAAGATCTTAAAAGATAAAATACGTGACATAAAAAAAGAGGATAATCCCACATTCCGGCTTACTCAGAAACAATTTTCTCTGTATCTCAATGAGATAGCAGGAAGTCTGGGATTTGATGCATGGCTCTGTGTAACATTTCCCCTTTCAGAAAATGAATCTGGTGCAGCCAGAGATGATATGAGTGCGGGTGCTATGTATGCTGAATTACATGTCCCCCTCCCTGATTGGGTTGATTCCGACCGTTTTAACAGGCTTGAACGGTTTAACCGGGATAAATTTGGCTGGCTGATGCGTGATCATGCTAAAGAACTTGAGGAACTCTTAGAGCATCCTTCTGTTATTTCCCGTGTTCATGAACGAATTTTTTCCTTAATAGAAAAGGATCTTCCGCATCAGACAAATACGGATTTGGTCACAATCATACTAAACCGGGAACTGGAAGGATTGGAAAATCCGTCCCGGATAATTACTGATGATCAGTTTGATCGGATTCTCATACAGATGGTGGACGAATATGAGCATACTCGCATTGAGCCATGTGAAGCTGTTGGCGTTATTGCTGCCCAGTCAATAGGTGAACCAGGTACACAGATGACGATGCGAACGTTTCACTATGCTGGTGTAGCTGAGATCAACGTCACGTTAGGTTTGCCACGTCTCATTGAGATTATGGATGCGAGGAAAGAGCCATCCACACCAACAATGACCATTTACTTAAGGAGTGGCTATGCAACAGATCGTGACAAGGCCCGGGAAGTCTCCTGGCAGATAGAAGCAGCGCGTCTTCAGGAATTCGGGGATATTACAACAGATATGGAGAATATGCAGATTGTTGTTACCCTGAATAAGCAGGTCTGTGATAAGAGGAAAATTTCTGTCGCTGATATTCTTGATGCGGGCCCTCGCAAGATTAAGGATCGTCGTCATTACCGTGACTTCGAGTGTGATATTAATGAAACGGATGCAAAACTCACATTTATCCCTAAAGATCGGGAGAGTTATCAGAATCTGTTTCAGCTTAAAGAGCATGTCAGAAACGTCATTGTGCAGGGTATTGATGATATTGAGCGGGTTGTTGTGAGAAAAGAAAATGGTGAATATATCCTCTATACCGAGGGTTCGAACCTTAAAGATGTCTTTGCCGTAAACGGGGTAGATACCACACGAACGAGGACGAACAACATCAATGAGATTTCACATGTTCTCGGGATTGAAGCTGCACGTAATGCCATAATTTATGAAGCTCTAGCCACACTTGGTGAACAGGGTATCATGGTAGATGTTAGACACATCATGATGGTAGCTGATATGATGTGTATGGAAGGCGAGGTCAAACAGATTGGTCGCCACGGTATTGCAGGAGAGAAAGAGAGTGTCCTGTCCAGAGCAGCATTTGAGGTCACGGTTAATCATCTGCTGGATGCAGCAGTAGCGCATGAATGTGATGTGCTCTGTGGTGTGACAGAGAATGTTATCGTAGGCCAGCCGATTCAGCTCGGGACTGGAGATGTTAAATTAGTTGTAAAACATAGATAATAGGAAGAATTGATATGGATTTCAATACATCACTTCGCAGAGCAATTAAGACAGGGAATGTAATTCTTGGACAAAATGAAACCAGTACCTGTATTGAAGAGAATAAAGCACAACTCGTTGTAATGGCTCAAAATTGTCCTGCAGCGTTTAGAAAAGTGCTAGAAGAAAATGAGAAAATTTCTCTGCATATCTATGATGGTTCGAGTGTTCAGCTTGGACGTGCATGTGGTAAGCCTTTCATGGTCAGTGCCCTTGCAGTTGTTGAACCAGGAGAATCAGATATCCTTTCTCTCATCCGGTAGGTCAGCATATGGGGGTGGTTCTCAACGAAGAGAGCATGGCTCGTATCGCACAGTTTGAGAAAATGACAGGTGCGGGGAGCAGAGACTGTATCATGGATGAAGAACATGAGCGGATGATATTTGTCGTGAACACCGGGGAGATGGGATTTGCCATCGGTAAAAAGGGTGTTAATATCAAGAAAGCAGCGGATGCTTTTGGAAAAGAAGTGCAGGTGGTTGAGTACTCTGATGATGCTGCACAATTTTTGAGAAACTGCTTTCATCCGGCACAGATTAAAGAGATACAGTTCACAGAAGTTGATGATGGCAGGATTGCCCATGTCATGGTCAGAGATGATGATCGGGGAATTGCTATCGGAAAAGCCGGTCGTAATATTAACCGTGCTAAGGAACTTGCCCTAAGACAGCATCAGATTGTTAATGTAATTCTTGAGTAATACTGAGTGTAAGACTCAAATCTATTTTTCTGATTTTTTTTAATTCCTTTCCCTGAGTCCCTTCTAAATGAAG
>Ga0268285_1001011_pt1 | contig 14521 bp, 17 predicted proteins | sample saktaG_2_FD_190144 | JGI IMG/M metagenome (GOLD analysis project Ga0268285, IMG submission 190144) | Saline water microbial communities from Sakinaw Lake, British Columbia, Canada - sak_2013_06_06_120m | ecosystem: Environmental > Aquatic > Non-marine Saline and Alkaline > Saline ... | reverse complement strand
AGACATATTGTGTTTGTGTAATAAAATCTTGTTGTGCTGCTTCAGCAAGTTTTTCTATTTTTTCTTTATCATCAACTAAAACAAATTTTAAAGTGAAATTATCTCCTGCCATTGGGACATAACGCATACTATCAATGCAATCTAAGATGTCTCTCCAATCTGGTTTATTGTTCTTGAACTTTTTAACACTTCTTCTATTTCTAATTGATTTGTCGAGTTCCATAATTAAATTTAGAAAGAGAGATATATAAATTTAAGGTTTTTTATTTATCTTAGATTAAAACGACCCCGGTAGGACTCGAACCTACGACCTGACGGTTAACAGCCGCCCGCTCTAACCAACTGAGCTACGAGGTCAAATTATTAATATCTATTAATAAGTTATTATCTAAAATCTTGTATTTACTATATAAATGTTTTGGGATTTTGAAAGACAATTTATCTTTAATCTTTTAAACCTAAATCTAAAACAGGTTTTGGTTGATTTTTTTCTAGATGGCTATAAACATTTGATTGTTTTGAGCCTTTGATAATTGAAATCACTGATTCTTGTGCATTTTCAATAAGTTCTGGAGAACCAACTATTCCCATTTGATTATCTTTTAATTCAAAATTACACTTTGTTAATTGATTTAGGGTTTGTAGAGTTTTTCCTCCTTTTCCAATAATCCTTGCTCTTACTCTTTCTAAGTCTTTTCGTGTTGTATGGTCTTTGATATTTAATACTTCGAATTCCAAATCTTCTTCTTTAATAGAAATTGCAACTGAAAAAGGAAATCCAAAGTTTAAGGCATCAATTACTTTTTCAGCAATATATTCATCTTCTGGTTCCCCTGCTATTTGAATTTCTTTTCCTCTGTTTGAAATTACTATGTTTAATTTCTTTTCCAGTCTTTTCTTGTTTTTTAGAATTCTTGGAGCTTTTTCAGATAGGATTGTTTTCATGTTCTAACAAAGATAAGGATATATTATAAATTTTTGGTTACAATAATCCTTATAAAGGATATGCTTTAAGTTTGATTATGGTTGAAGGTTTTGTTTTGAAAGATTGGATGGTAAAAATTCCTTGGAAACAACAAAGTGTTATTTTATCTGCTTTAAGAGGTCCTGATTTATCTAGGCCTGTTGCAGTAAAAAAGATTAATAGGTGGTTAAGAGATGTAATTCAAAATAATGCAGATCCCTCTTCAGAATATATGAAAGATAGAACCCTCCCTGAGATTGAAGATTTAAAATTGGACATGGGGTATTGTACAATGCATTATTTTACTCATTTAATGCACGCTTTAGAAATAATAGGGTATAAGCATCCTGATGAATCTGTTTCAGATACTGCCAAAAGATATTATCTTGGATTAGTTGATTTTGTTCATTTAAATCCTGAAACAAGAGAACAAATGGATAAAAGATTAGAAGATAAAGTTTAAAATTCAGTTTTTTCTGTTTCTAGATAGTTATTTTGTTTAAGCCAAGCAATTTGATTTGGCCTGTATTTGAATATTACATCTCCTTTTGCATCATCTAATTCCCATGGCTCAATTATTACTACATCATTTGGTCTTAACCATAATTTTCTTTTTAATCTTCCAGGAACTCTACAATTTCTATTTTTACCATCCAGACAATTAACATTCATTTTATTTCCCCCATATCTTTGATCTATAATTCCAATTACTTCTTTTCCTTTTGGGAGTCTTGCTCTTTGTATTTTTGGTTCTTCTTGATTTCCTTTTCTTGGTTTATAGTATGCCATTTTAAAGAAAGCTTAGAGAGCTTTATAAATCTTACAAGAGAATTATTAAATTAAAATCAATGCAAAGGGAATATTAGCAATCCTTCCTATTCCTTCTTGTTTTATTATTCCTGCTTTTAATGCAGCATTAGTAGATTGTTTTCCAATAATATTAAATGTGGCATCTTCTTTTGCCAGATCTTTCATAATTTCTATTGTTTTTTCTTCGTCTGTTTCATTTCCTTTAAAGAAAGATTCCTTGACATCTAATTGAAATTTCCCTTCTTCAAATCTTTTTCCTAGAAGCTCAGAATCACAAATAGCAACAACATCCCTATAAGTTTTGATTATATTCACTATCATTGTAAGACTCCTGTTAGTTTCTTGATTTTAACTCTTTTTTAAGTTTAAGTCAAGTTTGATTAAATAAAAAATAAAAAATAAAAAATCTTATTAAAATGCTTTCTTAGCTTCGCCACTTGCAATAGCTTTTTCTGCATTATCTTTAGACATCATAGCACACATATTACATCCACATTCAGCGCACTTTCCTTTTGCCATAAATCCCCCTCTCGCAGTTTGATTTATTGCAGCATCTTTCATGTCTTGTCCTTTTTTCTTACACTTTACACAATATCCTTTTACCATTTGTTTTAGCCTCCATTTACTTCTTTTTTTAAAGAGCTTTTGTTTTTTAAACCTTCTGACTAAGGGATTTTCTATATTTTGTCTCTTACAGAATGTTTGGCTCCAACTTTGTGGTGTAACCAAACTAGATTTTGCCTCTTACAGAATGTTTGGCTCCACAGGCAAGGCAATGAATAAATGTTAATCTACCTTCCTTAACTATTTCTGTATCTGGTTTTTTGCATTCTTTGCACAATACAAACTCTTTAACATAGTCTTCTATCTTAGAATTTATCTTTGCACTTGGGATTTTATTATTTAAAACAAGCCTCTCTCCCTCAACATGCCCAGAAGTTGCAAGTTCTTTTAAAATAAATTTTTGAAAATGTTCTGGTTTTCTTCTAATATGTGAGGCGATTTGCAGAAAATTAGTTAAAAGTGTTTTTTTCCCTTCAAAGTGGCCTTCTATCTTTGGAATCTCAAATCTGTCCCCATTAATACCTACTTTTTTTATTTTCTTATGTGCTTCTTCTAATAATTTTTCATAATCTGTCATGTTTATGAGTAGAATAAAGGGTTTTTAAGATTATCCTAAATATCTTACTTTTCCTGGTCTTGGTTCAAATACAATTCCTTCTTCTAAGAATTTTTGTATTTCTTGATTAATTATTATAGGCGAGATATCTTTTAAACTCAGAATTATCTTTTCTATTTCTATTCCACCTTCTTCTTCTGCACTTTTTATTGCTCCAAGTATTTTATCTTTTACAGCAATTATCTGATCTCTTGGAATTGGTTCTGCTTGAATCTTATTTTTGTCTGTTTCTAATTTCCTTATTAAAAGGTATTTTGCATCTTGTTCCTTCATAATCTCAGGATTAAGATATATTTCATTATTAAAAGATCTTAACAACCCAATTACTAAAACTGTTTGTCCTTGGGTTATGTCTTTGAACTTCTCAACATCGTCTGCAAAAACTCTAAGTTTTAGTTGTCCAGAACCATCATCCAAAGTTAAAACAGAGAATCTCTTTTCCCCTTCACTATCAAATTTTTCAATAATATTCCCAATTACATTCACCCTGACTATTTTTTTATCTCCTAATTCAAGAAAGGAAAATCTTTCTCCGTCTAAAACAGGTTTTCCCATTAAAATGTCTCCTATTCTTAGTTTGAATGCTATGTTTCTTTTGAATTGTTCGTCTGCCATTTTTTTAATAAAAAACCTCTCTGCTACTTTCCACGAAGCAGCTGAGAGATTAACTTACAAAACTTTGAGAGATTTATAAAGTTTTGTTATAATTTTTGAACATAACCTTGTCTTGGTTGATAGATTACACTGTTCTTTATCAACTCATTTATTGAATATTCAACCTCATCTTTTGATAATTTATCTTCTAATTCTTTTTCTATTTCTTCTATTGGAATTAATTCCCCTAGTCTCTCTTTAAGCCTAGTTATTGCTTCTCTAACTATTAATACTTTATTTCTTGTTGAAGTTGTCATCCCTGTATAAATTTTGTCAATATCAAATGTTTTAGATTCATAATCATAACCAACTTGCATTAAATAATATTTCATTAATTCAATTGCTACTTTTGCATCATCTTTTGTAACTGTTTTACTAAGCCTTATTTTTGCAGATGCCTCTGACATACGAATTAAAGCTTGTAATTGTCTTGCAGAGATTGGAATTGGTCTCATTGCACTTTCAGAAGAAACAGGTCTGTTTCTTAATTCAACATAGAAGTTTTTAAGTTCTTCTACTGCTTCATCAGTTAATAAAGGTTTTATTCTTTGTTTAGCATAAGCAACATATTTTCTAAATATATCTTTAGGAATTAACATATCTTCACCTTCTTTTCTATGCTCTAATAAGACGTGGCTTGCAATTTTCTCATCTTTTATCTTATCAGGAATATCTCTTAATGTGAATATAACATCAAATCTATTAATTAATGTAGGAGGAATATCAATTTGTTGAGCTATTGCTTGATATGGGTCGAATCTTCCGAATTTGGGATTTGCAGCTGCTAATACAGATGTTTCTGCACGAAGGGTGGCTTGGACATTAGCTTTACTAATTGTAACTGTTTGTTGTTCCATTGCCTCGTGCATAGCACTTCTATCTTGAGGGTCCATTTTCTCTAATTCATCTATACATACTAGTCCCTTGTTAGATAATACCATTGCACCTGCTTCCAAACTCCAACCTCTTAAATATTCATCTCTAACAACTGTTGCAGTTAATCCTGCACCAGATGCTGATTTTCCAACCACATATCTTCCTTTTGGAGAGATTTTAGCCATAAATCCTAATGTTACTGACTTTGCAACTCCTGGGTCTCCAATTAATAAAATATGAATGTCTCCTCTACTTGTTTGGCCATCTGCATGCACTTTTTTTACACCTCCAAATAATTGAAGAACTAATGATTTTTTTATTTCTTCATAACCCCAAACACTTGGAGTAATACTTCTTGCGAGTTTTTCAAAGATTCTTGGGTCTTGAGCAAGTTCTAATATTTGTGTTTCATCTTCATCATTTATATCTAATTCTTCAAAAGTTTCTTCTAATGGGATTATGTTGTTTACCTCAATAGCTAATTCAAATCTTGTCGATAGACCTCCAGATGCTAGGGGAACAGGAACTTCTTTTAGGACACCAATAATTTTAACTCTACTTCCAGGAGTTGTTTTTTCTTCCATTTTTGGTTCAACTAAATCTTCTTTTAAGAAAACATTTATTCTCTTTGGTTGTTCTCCCCCTGACAATGATTCTGGAGATTCCTCAATAACTAATCTTTGGGTGTCAACCATTTCTTTACTTATTAATCTAAATCCTCCTTTTCTTCCACATGAACATCTTGTTGGTTCTCTAAACTTCTTTTCTATTTGTAAAACCCCTATAACTGTTCCACAACTAGGGCATTCAAATTTAGCATTTACAACTTGGGGTCTTACATCAGAAGCTTGCCTAATTATCCCTTCAATAATAATCAATTCATTTAAATGTTTTGACCGAATATTTCTTACTTTTATTTCTTGAGTTTTTGGAAGATTTATTAATCTTATTCTTGCATCTTTGACTAAACCTAGTTCTTCAATAGCTAGTTCAAATAAACGTAAGGATTCTTCTGGATCTGAGAGGATTTCATCTGATAATTTGTTAGAAAATTCTGTTAATTTAATAAAATCAAGATGTACAACATTATTCCCTTTTCTAATAGATTCTCCTAGTTCTTTCTTATGAAACTCAAAGAAATTCTTTGCTTCTATTAAGGATTCCTCTTTTTTTGGTTTCTCTTCTTTACCAGTGTCTTCAGGCATCTCAATCTCTTCGACCATACTAGAAAATAGAGCTTGAGTTTTTATAGATTTATATAGATTATAAAGTAGTTTTAAAATTAAAGTATTATTTTGGGGTAGTGAATTACTTCTTATAATTCTTTAGAGCTGCTTTAACATTCTTCAATAATTGGGTCATGCTGTCTTCAAGTTGTTGCTTGTTTTTTGTACCTGTACAAACTAATTTTCCATTACTAAAAAGTAAGAAAGTGGCGTTTGGTTCGATTAATTTATATACTAATCCTGGAAATTGTTCTGGTTCATACTCTGTGTTTTCCATTTCTAGTGCTAAAAAATTAAGATTAAGTTTTAAATCAATAGTTCCAGAAGCAACAATATTCTGAACCGTGATCTTTGGAACTGTAGTTATATTTACATTAATTTTTTTTAATTGCTTTATAACAGCTTGGATAACCTCTCTAACTTGAGAAACCGATTTTGTACCTGTGCATACCAAATTTCCAGATGAGAATACTAAAACAGCTGATTTTGGTTCTTTTACTCTTAAAACTAAACCAGGAAATGTTTCTGGATTATACTCTGTGTTTGGTTGTGTTCTTGCTAATTTTGTTAAAGGAATAGGTTTTTCTAGAGAAGTTGTTGCAACTATGTTTTGAATCTTGTAATTGCTTGCCGATTTTACCATGTTATACTAGTAAAATATTAGGAAAATTCATTTATAAAGGCTTCGTCGATAACTATTTTTTCTTTTTAAACCTTTTATCTACATATTCTATTAATTCACTACCTACAAGTTGACTATTTGAAGGGCCAACTCGCGTATAAAATTCTTCTTCTCGTGGAGTTGGTTTTAGAAATACTTCTTTACTAGCTTTTTTGCAAGTAACTTTCATAATTGCTTTATCTTTAATATGCAATATTTGGAAGTTAATCAAATGCAAGTGTTTTTTCCCTATTTTCTCCTTTATTATATTTGTTAAATGTAAATTAAACTTATCATTGTCTTCAAATTTGTCTGTATCAATGCCTAAAATTTCTCCTTTATTTGAGATTCCAATAAGAAGATTTCCCCCATTTGAATTTAAAAAGGCAACAATCGTCTTTAGAACAGAATATTCAATTTTTTTATCAAATTCTTTTGTATAGAGATTTGTTCTTAAAGTTGATTTAAATTCTAACTTTTCATCTTCTCCTTCTGAAAGAAATTCAGAGATTTCTTCTTCGTCTGTTTTTCTTAAGAATTTTGGATTTAATTTTAGGAAAGCTTTGGCAACTTTTCTTATTCCTATGTATCCCTTCATATAAATTAAACCTATAATTGCTGCTATTGCTGCACCAATTATTACAAATAAGAGGTTTCTCATAGTGTAGATATATAATTCTCCTGATATTGTATGTCCTGCAAGAGTCTTTAAAAAGAATTTTAAAAGTTCTAATACTGCTCCAAAAGCAACAGCAAAATTAAAGGAAAAGAGAGTTATTAGAAAATAATTCTTTTTTATCTGGTTGCTTGAGTATAAGATGGCTAAAATCAATAAACCAATAAATGCTACGGCTATACCAAAAACTATTGGAGCTACTATTCCTCCGGCTTTTCCTAAAAACAATGTAAGGATTACAAAGAAGAATAATGCCCATTCAAAGGTTGTTGGGATTTCAATCTCATACTTTTTTACAATTTGTGGAAGAAACATTAAGATTAATAAGAAAATATTTGTAGACATTATATGCCAAGATTCGTTATAAACTGAATTAAGGATAGATAATACAAGAACTAACTTTATTACAAGGGAAAGGTAATTTTGCATAAAAGGGGATTTTTTCATGGAAAATTAAGGGGGTTGGAGTTTAAATTTTTAACCATATCTATAATTTTCATGCTTGGAATGCTTAAAATCTTCTTCTATTTCTTCAAGAGTTGCAATTTCTGAAAGAGGTTTATCTTCTCTTAAAAGGGTCATTCTTGGAAATCTTAATGCCCATTTAGATTCATAATTTGGAGAACGTTGAACATCTTGATATGTTACTGTTACTACAACCTGTGGTTTTATTTTAATCTTTTTACCTTTTTCTTCTGTGATTAAAGGCCTTAATAATTTTGTTAGACTTTCAAAAGTTATTTTATTATCTTCTGTTTCTTTTTCTAAGATGCCTGTTCCAACCTTTCCAATTTCTAGATATTTATTTCCTTTTTTACATGAGAGAATAAATGAAGAAATCCAACCTGCTCTTTTTCCTGCTCCCCATTCTCCCCCAGTAATAACTAAATCTAATTCATTTTCTTCTGGTTTAAGTTTTAACATATGTCCTACTCTTCTTCCTGGTTTATATTCTGCTTCTAGACTCTTCATCATAATTCCTTCTTGATTGTCTTTTAGGGCTTTTTTATAAAATTCTTCAACTTCTTTATTACTTGAGGTTATTTTATGTTTTGAAGAAATTAACTTATAAGGATGATTAATTACAATCTTCTCAATTAATTTTCTTCTTTTTTTGAAAGAAAAATCTATTTGTGATTTTCCATTGTAATATAAAATATCAAAAACATTTATTTCAACTGGAAGATTTTTTTGTAATTTGTCAATATGATATTTTCTTCTAATTCTTTGCGAAATCTTTTGAAAATCACTATATTGTTTTGTTTTCTTATCATATCCTACTGCTTCTGAATCTAGAATAAAAGAATTTCCTTTTATGAATTTTTTAATATATTCTTCTACTTCTGGAAATTGTTTAGTTACATTTTCCAAACTTCTTGTAAAAAGAGTAACTTTATTATTCGATTTATGTATTAATAATCTAAATCCATCATATTTATACTCAATTGCCATTGGTTTCCCAAGTTTTTTAAAAGCATCATCAATATTTTTTGCTTTTTGAGCAAGCATGGCTTTTATAGGTTTCCCAACTTCAAGATGTATTTCTTCTAATTCTTTGATTTTCCCTTTTATAGCTATTTGAAATACAACTGCTAAGTCATTTGAATTATCTATTGCTCTTTGTATTTTATCTTCATATTCTTTATTATTTTTAAAAAATGCTTTGAGAAGCCCATATTTAATTGTAGATTCTTGAACCCCAATTCTTAAATCTCCTATTACTGTTCTTATTAAATATAATGCTTCTGTTGGAGAGGCGGAAGTTAAAAGTTCTGTAATTAAAGCAAGTTTTTTATTTACTGTTCCTTTACCTTCAAGTTCTGGAAGTTTTCTTAAGTTTTCTAGAACTTTTTCAGTTGTTAAAATATGGCTATGTAGTGTCGATTGTTTTTTGTGTTTTGTTAATTTCTCAGCAACTTTTCCAATGTCTCCTATTGTTTTCCATTCTTGAACAACTTTTTTTGAATTTGTTCCTGTAGCTTTTGAAATCGCTTTTATTGCTAATTGATTACTTATCCCAATTTTTCTTTCATCATAATTAGGATAAATGTTTCCTTCAATTAAATAAAGAATATCTGAATCTTCTTTTTTTAAATTCTTTAAGAATTTAGAAAGAATATCAATCTTTTCAAGACGTTTTGTTGTATTTGACGCCTCTTCATAAAATTCTGCGAGTTTTAAATACCTCATGAGAATACTAGGAAAATAATGTTTTTAAGAGTTAGGATTGGAAAGAATTATTTATTTTCCCAAAATTTCTCAGCTTCAACTTCCATCTTATCAAGCCTATCATAATAATCTGCAAATTCATTTAAATGAGCTAGAGCAATTTTGCCTGTTATTAAAGAATCATCATTTGTTACATTTGTATTTGAATCAACTGTTCCATGTTCTAATTCAACATCCATACCTTTTCTAAATTGTTCAATATCAAATTTATCCCATTTAATTCCCAATTGTTCACCAATTTCTTTTGCTTGTTCTGTTGTAAAATGTTTTTTGTTATGTGTCATAAATTAAATAAGAAGAATTTCTTTTTAAGGGTTTTGGTGAGATTAGATATTTTTCCAATTAATATCTTTGGAATCCACAATTACTTCATCTAAATTTCGTGAGACTTTTTTTACTTTCCTAACAGGGAGATTATGTATTCCATAGTTCATCCCACATGTAATTCCTGGAATGAAGACATCTAATCTAAGAATTTCTCCTTCTTCTGGAGTCTTTCCAGTATAAAAAACGCTTTCAATTAATTCATCTTCTTTATCTACAGTTAAGCAAGTCAATTCTGTATCATAAGGCCCTTTTTCCTGGATTGTTATTGTATAATGATTTTCTGGAGAAATTCTTGCTGCTATTTTTTCTCTTTTACCTATTTCGTAAGAAATTTTTGGTAATACAAAATCTCTAATTTTAGTTCTTAAATTATGCAGTTTAACCATTGCATTCTTATTAATTTCTTACTTAAAAGAATTATTATAATTTAATATCTATTTCCCTCTTCTTTTTCCTGCCCTTACACTAGGTCTAACTTTTGAAGTTGGATGTTTACTTCTTAATCCTCTTGATTTCTTAGCAGCAGAAGTTAAACCTCTCATTGCTCTTTTCTTATTTGCACCTATTCCAATCCAACTCATTGTTTTATCACTTTTGATTTCTGGTTTATCTGCATCAATACAAATTACCTCATAAAAATAATGAATACCATCTTTTCCAATTAAATATGAATTTAAAACTTCTAGATTTTTGTATTTTCTTTCAACTCTTTGTTCTGCAATCCACTTATAATTCATCTTTAGATTTTTTCTAGTATGTAATCTTTTACTTCTCCTTCCTTTGTTTGGTCTTGGTCTTTTATGGCCCCCTCTTTTAAGTCTTATTCTAATTATTACAAAACCTTTTTTAGCCTTATAACCTAATGATCTTGCCCTGTCTAATCTTAAAGGTTTTTCAACTTTTGTAAAAACTCCAGATTTTCTCCACTCTATCATTCTTTCTCTAAGTGTTTTTTTGTCTGGTTTTTTCCAGGCTTCCCTTATTCTATGATACATTCCTTTTACCATTTTAATTCGAGATTTTTTTAGTATTTAAATCTAATGAAGTTTTTGAGAGGATGAGGCTGCACGGATTTGAACCGTGGACCCCTACCTTATCAGAGTAGTGCTCTAACCAGGCTGAGCTACAGCCTCATGAATATTTGATTGAGAAGGATTATTTAAAGGTTTTTATCTAGTTTTTTGCTTCAAGTTCAAGGATTAATTTCCCTTTTTCTAATTCATAATCTAATATTGAGAGATTTACAGGAATTAACTTAAAATATGCTTTATCTTTTGCAACTGCTTTAATCTCAATACTATTTTCTAATTTAACAATTGATAAATCAGCTAATGATTTAACTCCGGGTAGATTTATTTCATATATGACAGTATTTGAAAGTCTTTTTACACTTGTTTTTGGTTCTTTTCTTGGAAGTTCTGAAAATTTTTTTAAACTTTTTTTTGGGAAATCCTCTAGAATTTTTTCTCTTTTTTCAACTTCTTTTTTTTGATTAACATTCTTTAGGTCTATTTCTTTTCCATTTATCATTAATCTAACATTTGTTTTAGGTTGGATGTTTTCTTTAGATATTTCTCTTTTCATTTCTTGCTCTAACATCTTCATAGCACTACCTAGCATCTTGTTAAACATATTTCCTGTAAAACCATCTAAAAGAGAATTTGGAGAAGGATTTTGTTCTTCAATATCATTTTTTCCAAGCATGCCCCAATCTTCTGAATTTACTTTTTTAAGAGGTGTTCCACAATTAGAACAGAATTTACTCCTAAAATTTACTTTTTCTCCACATTTTTTACATTTTTTCTTTATCATAGGTATATTTATGAGATTTTCTTTAAATAATTTGTTATCCTCTTAAATAATGCCCCAAAGAACTAATTTGGTGTGCTTCTTCTATTAGGGTAGGTTTTATCTCTCTAAGAATTGTTTTTTCAAGTTTTCTTGTACTTAACTTTTTTGTTTTCCTTACTTCTTTTAATTTAGGAACCCACCAAGCTACTGCAATCATTCTCACTATTGTGCCTAAGATGAAGATTAAGATAATAGGTTCAAAAATCCAAACTGGAAGGTATTTTATTAATAATGCTGCAACTCCTGCTCCTGCAAACACCCCCATCCCCCATAACATGTTATAATAAGAAACTGCTAAACTCCTTTTTTGTTTTCCAACATTGTCATAAATAAAATTGCCCAGAGCTAATGCAAATCCTCCCCATGCAAGACCCCCAATCAAAGCTGGAACAAGTATTAAGTATATTGGAGAAACATGTAAAACCCATAAGATAGGGGTTATTGGAAGAATTAATGTAGTTATAATTAAGACTTTATAATTTCCATATTTATCTGCTATTTTCCCCCATAATCCAACAAGTAACAAAGAAAAGACAATTTCTGAAATTAAGATTATCATATAAGTAAAATAACTAAATCCTAAATAGCGTAGTAAATATATTGCCCAAACTGCTCCTGTAATACTTGCTGCAAAAGCATATGATGCTCTAAAAAGAGCGAATTTTCCAAAGTTATTTTTTGGAGCTTCTTTTAGAAATTGCCAAAATGAGAAGTAGTTTTCTTTTTCAAATTTGAATTTGGGTTCATATTGTTTTTTAAAAATAAACCAAGAGATAAGTCTAGAGATAAGAGCTAATGAAAATAATACTATAAATCCAACCATAGCTAAATCAAATCTCTTAAAATAATCTAGGAAAAGAGAAGCAAGAATAGCGAGAACTACTGATGCAACACCCATTAATAGATTTCTTTTTGAAAACCAACGTCCACGATATTTTTCATCTACAATATCTCCCATCCAAGAAAACCAATGAGGATTTGAGGCATTAGCCATTATTATATAAATTGAAAATGAAAGTAATAATAAGATTGGAAGAGCACTTGTTAAAATTCCTTTTGAAAATAAAATAGCAATTGTAATAAAAGGTAACCACATAAGGGATTCTAAAAGAACAGAAAGCATGACTACTTTTTTTCTAGAAAATCTCTCAAACTTTTGAGCACTTATTAATTGACTTAAAGGACCTAATAATCCAGATATAGAAGTTAATAATGCAACTAAAGGATTGCTAGCATTAATCGCTATTGCAAAAGGATGTATGAATCTGTCTCCAAAAGACATTTTCGCAGATGCAAAGACACCTTCTTTAATGCTATATCTTCTTGCTTTATGTTTGAGTTCTTTTATGTTTGTTTCTTTCACCATCTTTTTCACCACAATAATTTTTATATAGCTGATAAAGTTTTAAAAGTTATGGGAAAGCTAGGAATAGAAAGAGATGTGGAAAAATTAATAGCATATAAATTAATAACAAGTCTAACAGGGACTATTAGTGATAGGGCTAAAAGAAAATATGATAATCTTGGAAAAGAGGCTTCTGAACGATTTAAGAGAAAGCAAGTAATTCCAGAAACTTCTAATTTAGTAGGAAGATTAAATTGGGATGATAAAGCTGTTAGCGGGGCAAGAAAGGTTTCGTTAGGGATAGAAGAATTTAATAATAAATATCCTAAATACGGAAAAATATTAGCAGAAATAATACAAAAACATAGGGAAGTTAGGAGGGCTTATTTAGAATTTGGATTAAAAAAAGGAAAAGAATTAGATGAAGAAATTTATATAGAAGTTATAAAAGAAACTATAGCGGGAATTAGTGATGAGAACGCATTAAAATTCTATAATATTTTAGTAGATATAAATAAAGACTTAAGCAAAACTAAGAAAAAAACACAAGGATTATATACTCTGCTTCTTCCTGAATAAGTTAACTTTTTATATCTGGTTATTCTAAACAATTCATGACAAAATTTTATGTAACAACACCAGTATATTATCCAAATGATGTACCTCATATAGGACATGCCTATACCACAATTGTAGCAGATGCTTTAGCTCGTTGGCATAAATTGAAAGGAGATAAAGTTAGGTTTTTGACTGGAACAGATGAACATGGTAAAAAGATGGAGAATACAGCTAAAGAAAAAGGAAAAAAACCAAAAGAATTTGTAGATAAATTAGTTCCTAAGTTTAAAGAAGCATGGAAAAAATTAAACATTGAGTATGATAGGTTTATTAGAACAACAGATAAGGACCATGAGAAAAAGGTTAGAGAGATTTTGCAAAAAGTTTATGATAAAGGAGATATTTATTTAGGAGAATATGAAGGGTATTATTGTACTGGTTGTGAAGCATATTATACTGAAAAAGGATTAGAAAATGGTTGTTGTCCTATTCATAAGAAAAAAGTAGACAAATTAAAAGAGCCAAGTTATTTTTTTAAATTGAGTAAATATTCTGATAAGTTACTTAAATTATATAAAGAAAATCCCAAGCTTATTTTACCTAAATTTAGAAGAAATGAAGTTATTAATAGGATTAAGGAAGGATTGCAAGATTTAAGTATTTCAAGAACAAGTTTTTCTTGGGGAATTCCTCTTCCTTTTGATGAGAAACATATTGCTTATGTTTGGTTTGATGCTTTGTTAAATTATGTTTCTGGTGCAGGGGATTTTTGGCCTGCAGATGTTCATTTAATTGGAAAAGATATTTTATGGTTTCATACTGTTATTTGGCATTCAATGTTACTTTCTGCTGGATTAAAATTACCTAAAACTGTTTTTGCACATGGGTGGTGGACTTTTGATAAAGAAAAGATTTCAAAATCCAGAGGAAAGGTAATAAATGTAGATGAATTAATATCTATTGCAGGAGTTGATAGTGCAAGATATTTCTTATTTAGAGAAACTCCTTTTGGAGATGATGGGGATTTTTCTGAAAAAGCTTTAATTGCAAGACACAATAATGAACTTGCAAATAAGTTGGGGAATTTAGTAAGTAGGGTAAGTTCATTGGTAGAAAAGTATGATTTTGAAAAGAAGACAAGAAATCAACGTTTGCCAGAACGAT
>Ga0268285_1001007_pt1 | contig 14542 bp, 10 predicted proteins | sample saktaG_2_FD_190144 | JGI IMG/M metagenome (GOLD analysis project Ga0268285, IMG submission 190144) | Saline water microbial communities from Sakinaw Lake, British Columbia, Canada - sak_2013_06_06_120m | ecosystem: Environmental > Aquatic > Non-marine Saline and Alkaline > Saline ... | reverse complement strand
ATGCCCATCACATCGCACAAGTTTGTTTGCCATACTTGCCGCAGGAAAATTCCCATCTCCAATAACAATTTCGTCCCTATGACCCATTTCCATTAAAATTTTCAACAGTTCGGGTGTAAGTTCATTGGGTATTCCATTAAGCATACAATAGCCTCCTTAAAATGCAAATTTTTACTTAAAAACATATTTTCTAAGCATTCTGCTTGCGGCTACAGCATCAGAGGTAGCCAAAATACTTTCCACTTCGTTTTTATCCATTTTGTTTACTACATTGACCATTGCCGTCATCCACTCAACACTTTCACGAACTGCTTCAAGGCTATCTTCTCTATATGGATACTGGTCAGTTGAGATGTAACCTTCATAGTTGGTTTTGTCAAGCCAATAGAAAAACTCCATATAAGGAATTGTGTGAATTGTGCCGGTAATCATATCATCGTCCCACAAGGTATAATTGTCATTCATATGGACATGAAACAACTTATCTCCGTATTTTTTTAACAAAGCTACCGATTCGGCTACATTTTCATATGCAACCAATGCATGTCCGAAATCTATTGTAACTCCGCAATTTTTTTCGCCGATATCCTGTGTCATTAAAATTGTATTTGTTACATTTGAAGCATAACTTCTATTCCTTGGCTCTTTTGGTTTGTACTCAATGGCAATATTGATATCCTTACGATAAGTGCAACATTGCTTAATGGCATCAATAAAAAGTTCGCGGTCTTTCAAATAATCAGCTTGGAAAAAATAATCGTATCCATCCTGACCGGGCCAAAGGCTAACAGTCGGACAACCAAGTTCTGCGGCGGCATCCATCATTTCTTTTGTATGGACTATTGCGGAATTTCGTATTTCTGCGTCCTTAGAAATGAACGCTCCTTTGCCGTATTTTCTTGCCGCAAAATGTTCAGGAATGATAGAAACTAATTTTAGATTTGTTCTTTCGAGTTCATTTCTAATTTCGTTTACATTTGCTGAAGTAATGTGAAATTCACCAATCAACTCTACCCCATTAACATTTTCAATAGTAGATACCCTGTCAAAAAGTTGATGTAAAGTGAACGGTGCACTGTAACCCTCAGTGCAAAAACGGTCACAACAGTTTCCTACATTGGAAAGAATTACAGAAAAATTTGGTTTGAACATAATTAACTTCCTCCTAAAATAATTTATTTTTATAAAATTGCAAGTTGAGTTGAAAATATATACCCTTGATTGTCAACTAAGTTAACATAGAACATTTTTGCTTTTTCTGGAGGTGTAACATTAATTTCATTGTTTATTATTTGTAAATCAATTCTATTCCATTTTTCAATTAAATAATACATAACATTATCGTTAGTTGCATAATTTAATTCATCAGTTCTGTAAACTAAATATGCTGATTTTATTTCTACACCTTTAGATACAGAAAAGGCTACCTTCATATCGTCCTTTGTTGGTTGCTTTGTAATTGTTGCCAAGGCTTTATTAGATTTTAATATTGATAAGGCAAAAGAATATGCTTCCAAAACATTCCAACCATCTTCGTGACTATGAAGCAAATTTGGAATAATACACAGATTAGAATTAGGGGTAACTTGTGCTGTCTGAGTAGTAATATCTAAAGAAAATGCAACATCGGAATCACTGTTAATCCATAATGTAGGTGTTTTACACAATGTTAACCACTTAGATGTTTCTGTTTCCCATGTAGTTTCCATAGTATTTGTAAAAATATTATCTGGATAATTTCCTATCATCAATGATTTGGATTCTTTAATATATGCACACCCATAAATTGGTATTGCAAATGCAAAACAATTAGAATTTGAGATAGCCACACTTGTTATGATACCACCCCAAGATATTCCACAAATGCCTATTTTACTACTGTCCACTCTTTGGTCATTTGCAAGTAGCGAATGAGCTAAATAAGTATCTGCAACTGCGTGATACATCCATTGATTTTTAGGTGAGGCACTTGAGCCATTTAAAGGTAAATTTGAAGGACCTCCCATTATTTTGTTTTGCTCATCCACAGGTTGTTTGTTTGAATAATATGAACCAGGGCTGTCCGATATATTTCCTTCAAGGTCCATAGCAATAGCGGCAAAGCCCTTTTCTACCCATTTTTCTACCCATTGGGGATAGGCCATTCCTGCTCCCCCATGGGCAAGCACTATGGCAGGAACTTTATTGCTCTTTGACGCACTTTTTGGAAATCCAATATAAGCAAAAACACGAGTTTTATAATTATTATAATCCAATCCATCATAATAAATAGCTTTCACATCATTGTAATCCATATCTGGCACATTATATATGCGAGGAGCTGTCCATACTTTGCTTTCAAATCCCATTTTATTCATATTAAGATACATTCCTTTCAAACTATACTCATCCTTTTTTTTAAAAAATTAATCAATATTTATTCCTTAATGCCAGCCGAAGCCATAGTTTCAATAACCTTACTCTGTGTAACTATAAATGTTGTTATTGGCACAATCATCATTACAACTACAATAGCAGTGGCAACTCCAGCCCTTGCAATTCCAGCCAACATAATTTGACCTAATGCATAGTTTAGCGTTTTAAGATTTTCAGAATATATCATATTTGTTGAAGCAACAGCCCACAAAGCTTGCACAGAAAACACAATAAGTGTAAGCCAAGCTCCTTTAACTAATGGCATAACTATTTTCCAAAATGTTTGCCACTCGTTTGCTCCGTCTATGCGTGCGGCTTCAAGCATTGAATCATGAATCTGTTCCATAAACTGTTTCATTAGATATAAACCCAACGAACTTCCGAAAACAGGAACTATTAAAGCAAAATATGTATCTATCCATCCAATTTTCGCCATTGTAAGAAAGTTTGGTATTGCTGTTACTGCTGGACTAAACATAAGTGATAAGATAATTATTTTAAAATAAATCTTTGCTCCGGGAAATTTATGCTTTGCAAGAGGGTACGCACACATTGATGCAAAAATAATTTGACCAAAAGTACCCACAGCAGTAATTAACACTGTATTAAAAAGATATCTTGAAAAAGGAATAGTAGAATTACTCATCATTGTAAACAAATCAATATAATTTTTAAATGTAGGACTGATAACATAAAAACGCGGAGGAAATACCCACAATTCGTTTAACGGTTTAAAAGAATTTACTATCGAAAGGTAAAGTGGGAATGCGGTAAATACCCCTAATAAAGCAAGCAAAGAAAATACAAAGATATTTCCTCCAACCGATCTGCTTTGTTTAACATGAAATAGTTTTCTTCTTCTTTTTTTTATTACAACCTCTTTCATATTAATTACCTACCTTTGAGAGGATTATTTGTATTATTTTATTTATTCCAACCATTGTCAAAAACAATATTGTTGCAATCGCACAAGCATAGCCCATTTCAAATCTAATGTTGCCATAATCCTGTAAATGATTCATAACTGTATGTGCTCCATAAAAAGAACTCGGGAAACCACATAAAGCCGATATAACATCACCAATACCAAAAGAAGCGGTAATGCTCATAACGGCAGAAAACATTAGTTGCCCTTTTATTGAGGGTAAAGTAATATACCAAAGTTCCTGATACCTGTTTTTTATTCCATCAACTGCACCTGATTCGTAAAGCGACCTATCAACATTTTGAAAGCCCGCAATAAATGTAAGAAACCCAACTCCCAAACTCGACCACAAAACAACTATAACTATAGCTGCCTTGATGTAAATCGGATCAATAAACCATTGAATAGGTATATTTATTATTCCAAAATCTAAAAGCCACGCATTTAGGTATCCGTATTGGTCTCCGCTAAAAATTAATGACCAAATATAAACCACACCCGAAAGTGCAGGTGCAAAAAACAGCAAAGTCATAATTGAACGAATTTTTGGCGAAAGTTCATTAACAAACCAAGCAACAATAAGGCTAAGAAAGAAACTAACAGGTCCTGTTATTGTTGCAAAAATAAATGTATTTTTTAATGCAATCAAAAATATTTGGTCATCAAATAGTAATTTCGTATAATTATCCCAACCAATAAATTTTGGTGGTTGCAGAATGTTAAAATATGTGAAACCGTAATAAATGGCGTTAATGACAGGAATTACAGTAAATGTTGCAAAGACTATTGTAAAAGGCACTATAAACAAATATGATGCTTTATAATCATATATTTGTTTAAATAGATATCTAAAATATCCACTATTATTAACTTTTTTATTCAAAGTTGCATTATTTTGATTCTTTGAATTAGCAGAAATTTTTGTTAAAGGATTCATTTTTTCATCTCACTTACTACTTTAAATTAGGCAAACCAAACTCTCTTCTTTTATCTGTAATCTCATCGTTAATTAATTCCACTTGGTCTTGCAGTATTTCACCTGGGTCTGTAAGGTTATTAGAACTCAAATTACTTGAAGTTACAATATAAGCACGTTTAAAAGCGAAATCAAGATATCGAGAGGTCATATAACTGCCGGGAACTTCAGGAATTCCCTTTGTTAGTTGCCATTGTTCCATTAAAATTTTAAAATCCTTAGTGCTCCATGGGATATGATAAAGTGCTTGTATGTTTGCTGTCTGATACCTAGCCGCAATACCCATAATGCTTTCAAGTTCATTGCCATATTGCTCCTGAGTTTCAGCTGATGAGAACCATTTCATAAATTCCCATGCATCATTTTTGTTTTTAGAATTCTGCATCATTATAGTGGCAGTTATAATAGATGCAATGGTCCTGTCAATTGTGCCGTCAGCTTTTTTTGTTCCAGGGACAAGTGAAAATTTCCACATTCCATCAAGTTCTGGAGCAAATACCGAAAGAATATTGTATGTCCCGTAATCGGCAATTCCTATAGGAACTTCACCAGATCTGAATCTTGTGTTAAAATCATATTGTGCAGGCAAAAAATATTCATTATAAAACTTTATCCATTTAAAAAACGCATTAATTGATTGATCACTATCAAGTGCTGAACTAATCCCGCCTTCATTATAAAATTTTCCATCCATTTGATAAAGAAATGTTGCAAAGGAGTGCATACCCATTCCAAGTAAATTTGGCATATATGGCTGAGGCAAACCAAAACTAAGATTCTTTTTTTGGAGTATTGGAAGCATACCAATTACATCATCCCATGTTTGTGGCACAGAAATATTTAGTTCATTTAATATATCGGTCCTATAAAATAGCATAGGAAAGTTTTGAGTTTCAGGCAGTCCATATACATGTCCATTAAAAGTAAGTGGCTCCATAGCACTATTTTGAAATCTTTTTGCAATTTCAGGAAAATCATCAAATTGTTTAAGGTCAACAACTGCACCTCTAATAGCATAGTTAAGAGGATCGTTTTGAAAGTTTGATAATACAACATCAGGCCCTTTATTTGCAATTACTGCCGTCAATAACGAACCGTATGGAACAAGCTGAATATTCACATTTATTCCTGTTTCTGAAGTAAAGAAATTTTTTGTCAGTTGATTAAGTGAATTAGCCTGGTCTCGACCAGAAGTTATCCAAACTCTGACTGAAGAAGTATTTTTATTTGTTGCACCTATATTTGAATAATCAATAAAAAACGATGCAAAAAATTGCTGTATTGAGTAAACTATATTTGAAATTATGCCCAAATCAGTATTTGGAAGTTTTACATTTTTTGATGCGACCGAAATATAATCTATTTCTAAAGGTTGCTGTTTGACAGTTGATACCCATGACCCAAGTATACTTATATTAATAACAAAGTCATAGAACAAACTTGCAATTTTTTCAGGATTATCGCTCATCTTTTTCAGTTGTTTTGAAAGGGTTAATAGTTGAGTTGTCTGCGAACTGCTTACTTCGTTTAATTTAATAAAATCATCATATATTTGATTAAGCACGATACTTTGTTGATTCATTTTCTTTAAAACATCGGGTATAATCTTTTCAAAAGAATAATTTCTATCTTTATCAGGTACTGGCCCAGTTACCATAAGCAAATCCATATATATTTTGTTAAGAATATTAACTGAAGCATTTACACTCTGAATAAATTCAGTAAGTTCACCTAAAGAAACTTTCATCTTAATTGTGTGCATACCCTCTGTAAGATAAAACTTGTATGGATTTTCATCTCCTCCTAAGCTAAATGCTTTCCAACTTGTGTCATATGGAAACTTATAAGCATTTAGTTGGGCACATGGTATTTCACCATCTATATAAATACTTCTGTATGATGCCTGACCGGCAACAACATTTTGTCTAGCGGTAACTCCAATTTTATAAAGTCCGGTTTTAGGAACATTAAATTGCCATGATACCCATTGCCCAGTATTTTGCCACTTGCTACCGCCGATAGTATTTAATAGAATCTTTGAATAACTACTTGGATGTGTTGCTGGCGAGGAAAAATCTGAAATAGGATAAATAGCATTATCCGATTTCAAGTCAGCTTGTTCACCTTGAATTTCAACATATTCATCTATTGTATCAAGGTATCCTTTTTTTATGTAATCGCTACTTAATTGTGAATAATCCTTAAGTTTAGGGGTTTGATAAAATTTCATAGCACTAATGGTCATAGGTTCTTTAACAGTTTCAAATCTGATTTGATGTAAACCTTTACTTAAATAAAACTTTAATGGTTCATTATTATATCCCAACGAATCAAATATATTTGTAGTCATCCACATAGGTTTTTCAATCTGTGTAGGACGAATCTGATTTCCACCCATATCGTTTATTATTTCGTTGGCATTTGTAAAGGACCTTGAAAATGTTAAATTACCCGCTTCATCAAATGGTAGTTGACCGTCAATTAGTAGCGACCTAATAATTGAAGAGCCCTTACCTTGCGAAGGGTAGTATTCTAAACAAATATTATATAAGCCTTCGTTTTCAATGTTAACTTCCCATTCTACATATCCTTCAACTCCAGTTTCAATACATTTGCCTTTTTTATCGCCTATATTTTCTGCAATAGTGGCATAATCACTGGAGCAATTAAAGTTAGTAATATCAACATTTATCTCCACTTGTGGTGAGGGTATTGATTTATATTTTATAATATAATTTTTATAAGCATTTTCCCCCGTCCCATAAACCGAGCTAATATTTGCTGTAGTTGCTGTATCGGCTTTAACATTAATTTCTATTTGAAAACAGGTAGGAATTAACATACATAAAGTAATAAAACAAATTGCTCTTATACCATTTTTTTTCATAAACTCACCTACATTCAATGTATATTTTAATAGCAGATATAATTATCCCACTATGCCACTTCTTTCAATGCTTTGGACAAAAAACTTTTGAGCAAAAATGTACAATATAATCAACGGAATCATATGCAATATCATTGCACAATTATTATATATTCCTTCAAGTAAATAATCAAATGAAGTTCCACTCACACAGTTTATACGATAACCAATATTATAAATTCGTGCCGCCATAATATCCATTGATTGAGCAAAAAACGCAGTATATAAGTAATCATTCCATCCCCAAACAAATGTAAATAAAAATATTGTAACTAACATATGGGTAGCCCCGGGAAGCATTATTCTTCTAAATGTTCCAAAAATACTACAGCCATCCATATATGCGGCTTCTTCAAGTTCTTTAGGCATATTTCTAAAATATTGTCTAAGCATATAAATAAGTAAACCGTTTTTTGCTCCCATTGCTGAAACAGAAAGCATAAAGAAGGGCCAATAAGAATTTAATAAATTCACACCATTAGGTGGAGGAACAATAGAAAATAAAGTTACAAGACTAAAACTTTTGAATTGAAGATACAAAGGAAGCATTACTGTTTGTGCAGGAATAGCTAATGTTAAAATTATTAGTGCAAACAATAAATTGCGTCCTTTGAATTTAAATCTCGCTATGCCATATGCTACTAATGTGCAAGAAACAGTTTGTAATATTCCATTTATTGTTGTAAACATTAAGGTTCCAAATAATGTGCTCCAATATTGTATGAAATCCATAACTTTATTATAAAACTCTAAAGTAGGCTTTTTTGGTATCATCCATACTGTGGGGTCAAAAAAATCTGTAGTTGATTTTATAGAATTGGATAACTTAACGATTACAGGATTAAGTATTAAAAAAGCAATTCCTATTACCAAAACTAACCTTAGTAACGAAATTATATACTTTTTTATTTTATCAAGAGTTAAATATTTCTTTACTAAATATTTAACTTTTCCAAATTTTTCGTTATTCAATACATTGGGTTTTTCTAATAACATTTTTAAACCTCATTTCTCCGCCTATTTAACATTTAATTAACAACAAAATTCTCTTTATGCTAAATGGAGTTTTGCAAGTAATAAAGGCAATAAAACAAATAATAAATTCATTATTATCTATCTTCATAATAAACCATCTTGTTTACTGCAAAAACTATTATTCCTAATAATAGTAATATGAGAACTGAATATATCCAGCTCATTGAGGCAGCTAAACCAATATCTCCAAGTTTAAATGTTGCGTTATAGATTGATTTTGTAACTGTATTTGTTAAACCATTACAATAATCGACAATTGTATAAACAGCATTTACAATAATTAACGGACTAATCATTGGAAGTGTAATCTTCCAGAAATTTTCCCATGAAGTTGCACCCTCAATGCTTGAAGCTTCATATAGTGATGGTGAAATCGATTGTAATCCTGCTAAAAAAATTAATATTTGAACACCTGAAGAGATGGTTATTTGATATATATTACTGACAGTTCCTGTAAGAAAACTTACAAAAAAAGAGTTTACATCAAACGGCAAACTGCTAATGATAGTATTGGCTAAATTGATGGTATTTGCCGAGCCATCTCCACCAACACTACTTAAGGCTACATTTGCACTATTCAAGAAACTATCATTTTGCATAACGGCAATAATACCTGATGTAATAATAACTGGTAAAAAGAAAATAACTCTTGCAACTATTCTACCTTTGAATTTTTGGTTTAACATTACTGAAATAAAAAAACTGAATAATAAAATAGAAGGTCCAATAGTTCCTAAATTTTTAAGACTATCAATTACTGTATCTCTAAAAATAGGGTCAACAAATAATGAAAAATTAAAATTATCTAACCCTATAAATGAAATATCCATTCCACCGGTTATTCTGCTAAAACTAAAAACAATTGACCTAATCAAAGGTGATATATAAAAAAGTAGAAATCCAACAATAAACGGACAAGAAAACAATAAGCCCGCAATGGCTCTCTTAGTTGCCATTGACTGTTTTGGTTTATGTTTACTTAACAATTTTTTCTCCTCCTTTAACAAACAAATAACTTTTTGCACCAATGGTTAAATTATTATTTGTTACTTCGTTATCGCTGTAATTCACATAGATTGAATTTCCATTTTCAAAGCTTGTTTTAAACACATTATTAGATATCTGTTCGTGACTTGCTATTTTTGAAGTTTGGTTTTGTGCTAAAACAGCATTAATTTGTTTGTAAGTTTTAACTGCGTCATCAAACCAAGGTAGATAGTATGTGCTGTAATAGTCATAATCGGTGTTTTTAAGATCATAGTTTGGGGCATAAGTCCATTCAAATGATGGTGATGCACCAATCTCTAATGCCTTTAATACCGAAAGCTTATAATCTTCTTCAAGATTAATAGGTGTACTTGAGTATGGCATTATCCCATGTAACACTATCTGATAAAAAGGAATTGATTTATCCATCAAATAGTAATCACTTGATAGCATTGGCATATTATTTATATAAGTTAAATTTTTCAAAGTATAAACATTAGCACAATCAGATACTAAACTAAACCCCTTGCTTTTAAGATAATCTAACTCATTTAAGATGATGTTCTTAACTTCTTGTCGATGTGTTATATTTTTTTCATCAAAATCAGAATTTAAATCAGTTGCCAGTATTCCAACTGATAGAAAAGGATTATTATATTTTTCATAATCATTTATAAAACTATTAATAAAATAATGATATTTTGTTGGTTTGATAATAAACTTTTTAGTATTCCAAATTCGTCTATTAGTAGATAACGCATAGAAAAATGTATAGGCATACTCGCTTGTAACAAATCTTGAATCGTCCCATCTTGCAATAAATGCATCAAATAAATCATTTTTTGTAACATACATAAAATTTGCTTCTGGATATAAATCTATTCCATTTTGCTTTGAATAGTCAATAAGTTCATTGAATTTTTTTTCTCCTCCTAATTCACCTATTAATTCAACATTTGAAAAAATCTTGTTGCCAACTCCATTGTTAGCCCATGCAAGATATTTTGCAGAAATATTTGATATTCCAGATGATTTCAATAATTCGAGAATTTTTTTGCTTTCATCATAACTCGTAAGAGGCTTTATACTTTTGACTGGAATTCCTAAAATAGATGAATCAAAATCAACTGCTCCTAAAAAAGATAGCATAAATGGTATATTGTCTTTAAAACTACCTGTTTTAATAAGACCATTATCTAATAAATAATTCTGATATGCTAAAGCCATACCAGTATAATTTGCATCATTATTATATAAAAATGTATATTTTATTTGAATTGGATTGTCATTTGGTTTCGATTGATAAATATTTATTCCTGTTTTACGCATCCAAGAAGCACTATTTACTTCATTATATACATTTATAGTAAAGGAAGAAAACACAGTGTTGTAAGAATTATTTTTTCCACTTACACAAGCATTAATGTTTGCATATGCATCACCTTTTTCAATTATTGCTAAAAAGGCGGAATTGTTTTGTTTGATACCAAACACAGGTAGAAAACATTGCTGTTCAATATTGGGGATTATTTTAACATCAGTAGTTCTATCGTAGCCGTACAGTTGTTTTTTATATGGTTTATATTGAGTTTTGCCATTATTTAGTTCTATCAATGCCCCACAACCGTCCGGAACAAATATGTAACCATTTTCATCGTTCCCTGCCGCACCAAATGTACTTAATAATTTAATGTTTGTAAGTTTTAAATTAGAGGGGCTATTTATGTGAGGTATTTTTGCTATTAAATTATCCTTTTCAAGAGTATATTCAATAGGCACAACGAATCTTTGAGGCTTTTTGGTAGGAGGAACATTATTTTCTTTTTCATCAAACGCCAAATCATTTTCGGTATAATTTGCTTTGATAAAAATATCACTTAGTTCAGTTTTTATAAAATCCGGTATAGGAGCATTCAAAACATAAGCAACCTGATTTTTTAAATATGGATATAATTTTTTAATTACTTCTTTTTCAGTAATATCCATATTATTTGGTGAATATAATGTATATCTTGTAACAATAGCTTCTTTATCCTCAGAATTCATTTTTGAAAGAAATGCATCCATTCTTTTTTCGCTTATTACCGTAGGAACTAAATATATTTCCTCGACATCTCCAATTGTATATGTAATTCGAAAACCATTATTTATTTTACAAAACTCATACTGGTTTAAAGAAATGCTTTGAGTGTAATTATTCATAAATATTATTTGATTAGTGGTATCAATACATTCAAGTTCAATTTGAGAATTCAAATTATCCATATTAGAGCCTGATGCAATTTTATCATTTGCTCTATCTTTAGGATTTGAATACCATATTTTATCAGTTCTTTTATCTTGCACAGATATTTCTGTGGTTTTTCCATCTACATACAACTCTAAATAGTCGTTTTGAAAAACCAAAGAAAATCCATTGGATGATTTAAGTTGAGCATCCAATTCATCTTTAGTAATAAACTTTTCAGATGATGTGTTAGTATTAATATCTTGACTGCTACATCCTGAAAAAATGGGCAAGGTTAAAGAAATTACAATAATTAAAGAAAATAATTTTTTCATCAATATTATTTTCCTTTCTAAATATTTCTAAGAGATATTTCTCTGTAAATAAGATATGCCCAATTGTAAACCTGTGAAATTAATGCAAAAAACAATAATATAATAAATGAAATTACAAGCATTCCAACAATTGCAATTAAAATGGTAATTAATGTTTTTGTAAGTGAAAATTGATGGATAGTCATTATTCCTGTAAGCAATAAAAATGCAGACCATATTAAAGAAATCGCAAATAATAAGTCATACATTTGAGATTCTTCAAATGTAATAAAACGACTCATTATTATTAATGGAATGGTAAATAGTATTATAGGAATAAGTGAATATGCGGTAGTAATAGCAATGTCTTTAAAGGTTCCCTCTCCGTCAACAAGTGTTGTAATACTCCAATTAGAAACGCACCATAATAAAAAAGGAATAAGCACAATTTCTATCTGCAAAATTAAACTGAAAGGACTATTGCCAACATTAGGATTTAATATAAAACCTGTAAATTGCTGTTTTAAGCATAATAAAATAATTAATGTAGTTAATATTATAAAAACTGACCAAGGACTACCTTTTTTTTCTCTCTTTAATTCCCAAAATCCATTAAAAGGATGAAATATTACATATAATGAATACTTTAAGCTATTTTTTATCTGCAAAAATATTCCTCCTTTTCGCACGCATTTTTAATATTTTACAAATAATAATAAGTAATATAATAAAAATAATTACTATTGTTATTGTTTGCCCAAAATATTTTGACATCAATTCTTGTCTAAAATATGAAAAAGCTATAGAATAATAATTCACCACTTTACCTGTTTCAAAATATGTCATTGCCTGAGAATAATCTTTTTGACGGAGCAATGCTTTTCCTGCTCCAACATATGCAACAGCAAACTTTGAAGTATAATTTATTACTTCAGACCATTTTTCTCCTGCCTTTACATATTTTCTTTGGAATTGCATTTGTGTTGCTTCGGTAATAAGTTTTCCATACTGTGTTGGAGCAAATACAACTATTTGATTTAATTTACCATCAACTACAAGAAATCTATCCCCTTTAATTGAATCAATAGCGGTTGGCAAACCAAAAGTACCTGCTTGTTCTCCATATCCGCCAAATATATAAAGTAAATTGCCGTCATAATCGTATGTAAATATTCGTCCATGAGTAGCATCAAGCAAACTATACATACCAAATTCTTTTGCACATACATCAACAATATTTGAAGATTTATTTTCAAAAGTTTCGTTATCCCATAAAAAAGGGTCTCCACAGGGCAATATCCTTCCATATCGTCTTAAAATATCCATACCAGAAGGATTTAGTCGAGCAACAGGGTAATGAGCTCCACCTTCCAAATTAATTGTTCCATAAATAAAACCCTCATTGTCAATATCTAAATTATTATAAACGGTTGGGATTGCTAAAGCCGCTCTTTCTCTTTGTTCTTTCGTTTGAAAAAATCTCCAAATATCAGATTTATCATTGACTACGGGAATAGCACCATAAAAGCCCATAAAAGAACCATCTTTTTCTAATTCAATTAGTCCTGCTGTCATACCAGCCACCACTACATTAATTCTTTTTTGGAAGTTGGCCGTTACCTTTAAAGGTTTATACTGTAATTCAGAACTAATTAAAAATGTTTCTGGTTTACCGAATACTGACAGCAATTTTCCGTCTTTGTCTAAAATAATAATACGACAATTATCAGTGTCGGCAATGTAAAGAGTATTGTCCAGTGCTACAAATACACCCTTAGGATTATTAAACTTATCTATTTTTCCATTATTATCAAATTCACTAATTATTTTAATAACTTTGAAATTTATATCAATTACAATAATTCTGTTATTACCAGAATCAGCAATATATATTAAGCCATCATTTGATACATAAACATCTTGTGGACTTGATAAGTTGCTAATTCCTAATGTTTTTCCGTTAATTAATCCTTCATATATGTAAGCTTGAGGTTCTACTCCTGTTCCTCTATCATTATAAGTATAATTCTGATAAGGAGGAGTAGCATAAGCACAGTTAAACAATGATAAAACTACAATAATTAATAAAAATGCTGAAACTAATTTATATCTCAAAATGAGCTACTCCTTTCTTACTCGTTTATATTTTTTTAATAAACATATACCTTAACATAAACTAAAACAATAAAGTAACAAGCAGTTGAAAACATTGCAACAACTACTTGCTACCTATAAAATTAATTTATTGTGCAAACTGCCAGTCACTAAGAAGAGCAGCATTATATTGATTGATATGTTGTTCAATAACTGCCGCAGGGTCTTGACCTTGACCAATTGCTTCCATACCTTTATACCAACTTGAATCATCAAATGCACCTAAACCGGTAATTACATCCCAACCTATTTGGTTTTCTGACATAACTTGATGTTGTTTAATTTGATTTATTGTATCCAAGGAACCTTTATCTCTAACAATAGATTCTTTTTGTAACTTTTCAATGGTACTTGCCTGATTGACTGGCAACAATGGATCACACCATAAATTAATAAAAGCGGCAAGTCCTTTAGCTTTTGTTCGATTTGTATCGTCATCCCTTAAAGCATTGGCAACAATAGCTTCTGCGTCATAATACTGAAGTTGTGATACATAATCGGTAGCTTTTGGTCCTTTTGGCATAAATAAAATTCCATAGTCATCTTTCATACCCATTATAAATCCGGGTAAAGTTGTGCGGTT
>Ga0268285_1000996_pt1 | contig 14651 bp, 13 predicted proteins | sample saktaG_2_FD_190144 | JGI IMG/M metagenome (GOLD analysis project Ga0268285, IMG submission 190144) | Saline water microbial communities from Sakinaw Lake, British Columbia, Canada - sak_2013_06_06_120m | ecosystem: Environmental > Aquatic > Non-marine Saline and Alkaline > Saline ... | reverse complement strand
TCATTTTCTTAAATCTTAAATCTTAAATCTTAAATCTTAAATCTTAAATCTTAAATCTTAAATCTTAAATCTTAAATCCTTTCTCCTTTGAGGCCGAAGGCCATCGCCTTGGTTATTTTTACTTTTACAATATCGCCGGGATTGATGATGCGTCCGGCAATGGCGAACTTTACGGTTTTATAGTGCCGGTTTTTGCCAAAAGCAAAACCGTTTTTTATGCTCTCAATCGCAACATCAATGATTTTTCCAATGAATTTTTTATTATGATTCAAGGCGGTGGTTTTGACAATATCGTTTAAAATTTCCTCGTACCGTTTTTTTTCTTTGGGCGGCACACTATCATCCAAAAGCGCGGCCGCGGTGTTTGGGCGCTTTGAATAGCGGGAAATGTAGGCCATATCATATTTTATGGTTCTAAACGCTTTGGCGGTGTTTTGAAATTGCGCCTTGGTTTCGCTTGGAAAGCCGACGATCACGTCTGTGGAAATGGCAATTTCTTTTTCAATGCCTTTCCGATGTTTTTTGAAAGCGGTACGGATTTTTTTGACCAATGTTTTGTATTGCGCCACGGTGTATGGCCGCTTCATTGCTTTCAAAATCACATCATCACCACTTTGGATGGGCAGATTGAGATAGGGTGTTATTTTTTGGCATTGAGCCATCGCCAAAACTGCCTCGTTGTTAAAATCTTTGGGATGCGGCGAAGTGAAACGAATCCAAAAATCACCGGGGATATCGTTGGCAAGCCGCAAAACATCGGCAAAACCATAACCTTTGTGATGGTAATTGTTCACATTTTGACCCAAAAGCCAAATCTCTTTGGCGCCGTTTGCAACTGCGTTTTTTATTTCATTTAAAATATCTTTGATTGGCCGCGGTGCCAGCGGGCCGCGGGTGTAGGGGACCACGCAATACGAGCAAAAATTATCGCATCCTTTTGATATGGGTATTAAAGCGGAAAATTTTGACGAATGTTTTGGCGGGATTGCAAAATAATCCTTGATCAATTTTTTGCCCTGTTTGCGTGGGTTGCGTGGGTCCGACCCACGCATAATGTTTGCGTGGGTCCGACCCACGCTGAATTTAATTGCTAAAATTGCGGGCCATTGGGAAAGGGTTTTAATGTCCAAGACGTGATCAAAAATTTCGGCAAAATTATTTTTGTCGCTTTCCACAACGCAACCGGTTAATATTATTTTTAATTTAGAATTTATTTTTCTGGCCTGCTCAATTTTTTGCTCCAAACCGAAAATCCGATCTGTTGCCATTTGGCGCACCGAACACATAACAACAATCGCGATATCTGAAGATGCCATATCCGCCGCCGTGGCAAAACCCAGCGATTCAAACAGACTGGCAATTCGTTCGGCATCGGACCGGTTCATCTGGCATCCAAAAACAGCAATGTGATATTTTTTCTTGCTTGCCATACTTGCTTACTTTATCAAAAAAAATATCAAATTAAAACCCCGCCGCGGCGGGGTGGAAAAACTGCTTGCTTTATTTTTTTGGGTATCTTAAAATTAAACCAGAATTGGAATATAAAAATTCCACAGGGTTAGTGTTGCCAAAGGCATGAAGCGCGAAAAGCGCTGTGTGCCAGGTCGGCTTGGCAACAAAAAAGATTGATAACAATTGATACAAAAACAAAAAAATAAAATTTCAAGAATAATATGTGTAAAACCAAAAAAATTATTGTGGCATTCCTTTGCGCGTTTGTGGCGGGGATCGGCGTTTTAGCCATAAATCCGCAAACTAGTTCAGCCGTAACATTGCAAGCTAATACGCAAACCACGACTACCGCGATATCTTCAATGTCGCTGGAGCAGCTCCAGCAGATTATTGAGATGCTCAAACAGCAAATCCAACAGATTATTGTATCGCTACAGCAAAGGGCTCAAACCTGTGTCGGAGAAGGCGAAATATTCACCGATGGAAATCGCCAGTGTTGCGCGGGGCTGACCAGGCAGACAACTTCCTCTACCGATTGTATAATTTCTGGCTCTGGGGATTGTGGTGTGTCGATTGTAACATATAGTTGCGTTAAGAGTTCAACATGCGCAGAAACTTGCAAAACCAAGGGATATACCAATAGCACTTGCGCGGCTTGGGGGATAACTCAACATTCGTCTGCGGGCGGATGCGCGTCCGGGCAAACCAGTGTTGGTTGGACATCCGATTGTACCGCGGCGCAGTTGGCTGGCGGCGGCCGTGCTTGCTGTTGCTACAACCAAACAACAACTTGTGCCAAGGAAGGGGAGAATATTTATACGTCTTCTTTGGCCAATGGCCGACCGACGCAATGTTGCTCGGGCCTGACGGCGATTTCTTCTTGCACCGCCGATGGTATTTGCCCGAATGATGGCAGTTCCATTTGCGCTTACTGCGGCAATGGCGTATGCGGCTTGGGGGAGAACAGTTACACTTGTCCGGCGGATTGCGCTGTTCAAGAAGCAAAGGAATGCTCAGCTCGGTTGTCTGCGGGGGATTGCAAGCTTGCGGGAGGGAATTACGTATGTTCTTATCTAACGGTTGTGAGTGTTTCCGGCACTAATAATACCGGCGCGTCAAGCGTTCTGGCTCCGCGATTGAATTGTTATTGTTCTTGCCCCATTTGCAACAAAAAATTATCCGGTTCGCCAACTACGGCTGAAAAAGATGATTGTGAAAAAGCCGAAGGAACGATATATTGCGGCAATGGCTGGTGCGAATGCGCAAAATGTGGCGCGCTTTCAATTGTTAAACCTGAGAAGAAAGAATGCTCGGCCCAATTATCGGCAAGTGATTGCAAATTGGCCGGCGGAGCTTATGTTTGTACTTACGCGGTGGTTTTCAGTAATACAAACACAAGCGACAACGCTGCTTCTTCCACCTTCACTTCTCAGCCCCAGTTGAAATGTTATTGTTCTTGTCCGAATTAGAGCGGCGGGGGACAGTTTTACTATTAGTAATTGATGTGCGTGAATATATCAAAAAAACCGGCAGTGCCGGTTTTTTTGGTTGAGAAAGAGATGGGATAATTAAATGGCGATATCGGGCAAGGATTCGGCGATTATCACTTCTTCCACTTTATCGGCCACGATTTTAATTTCGCCGTCGCGGTTGTCAATTCTGCCGTAAACATAAACCACCTTGTTTTCCTGGAAAATGTCGGGATTTCTTTCCAGGACGCTGGCAAAGACCACAATTTCAATTTTGTCCGTTAGATCTTGCAGGCCCATAAACAACATCGGCTTGCCGGTTTTGGTGATGATTTTTTTTGCGGTGATAATGATGCCGCCGATTTTCACCATTCGCGTCCCCGGACTTTCTTTGACCCGGGTGATTTTGAGGCATTTGTTTTCCATCGTGGCTTTATATTCTTCCAGCGGGTGCGAAGTCACAAACAATCCCAATAATTCTTTTTCCCACATTAATTTTTCGGTTTGCGCCGCGGCTTGCGCCGGGGCCAGCGAATAACTGTTGATTTGCGCCGCCGGCAATCCGCCAAAAAGATCGCGCTGGCCGTTGGATTTGCTCCTTTCGTTTTCGCGCCCGATTTCCAGAAGTTTTTCAATGTTAAAAAGCAGGGCATTGCGTTCGGCCATATTGTCAAACGCGCCGGCTTTGATTAACGCTTCCAGTGATTTGCGGTTGATGAGTTTGGGGTTTATTCGTTTCACAAAATCAAACACATCTTGGAACTTGCCGCCAGTCTTGCGCTGGGAAACAATCTCGCCCACCGAATTTTCACCCACATTTTTAATGGCCGACAGGCCAAAGCGGATTTTGTTTGTTTCGGGGATCACGGTGAAGCCATAGAAGCTTTCGTTGATGTCGGGTGCCAGCACTTCAAGCCCCATATTTTTGCATTCGCCGATTAAATAGCCGACTCGCTCCACATCGTTTTTCTCCGAAGTCATCAACGCGGCCATAAATTCCGCGGGATAGTGAGCTTTCAAATAGGCGGTTTGATAGGCCACCATTGCGTAGCAAGCCGCGTGAGCTTTGTTGAAAGAATAATCGGCGCTTGGTTCAATCCAGCTCCAAATTTCTTGCGCGATTTTTTTGGCAATGCCGTTTTTTTGGCACCCGCCAATGAACTTTTGTTTTGAAGCGGCCATCAAATCTTTGATTTTTTTGCCGATAGCCATGCGCAAGGTATCGGCTTCGGCCATGGAGAATCCGGCCAGCTCCTGGGCGATTTTCATCGTTTGTTCTTGGTAAAGGATGATGCCATAGGTTGGTCCCAGAATAGATTCCAATTTTGGATGCAGATAGGCGGGAGTTTTTAAACCGTTTTTACCGTCAATGAAATCAGGAATGAACTGCATTGGTCCCGGCCGGTATAACGCCACCATGGCAATGATGTCTTCAAATTGAGTGGGCTTTAATTGTTTCAAATATCTCTGCATCCCGTTGCTGTTATGGACAACAAATCCATTGGCAATGAAATTATTGCCTGGAGATTTCATGGTAATGTCGTATGTTTGTTCTTTGCCGGAGTGGATTATTTTTTGAATTTTGACAAATTTACAACTTTGCTCGGTCGGTATTCTGGGGCATTCCCATTGCACCAAATTTTTGTATTTCATCGCAAATTCCGCGAATTTTGTTTTGTTGATTAAAACAAGCTTTACCTCGGGGTATTGCTCTTTAAAAAGCTTCATTTTTTCCTCATCAAGCTCGTGGAACCATCCCTTTATTTCATAAAATGTATTCTGTTTCGGGACATAAAAATCGGGCGTATAGTGCATTATTTGTCCGTTGTTTCGCGTTAATTTGAAAGTTTTGGGTTCATATTGATAATCAAGGTGATGCAGTTTCAAAATTCGCGCGAAGTCCGCTTCCCAATTGGAGCGCACATAATGCCCCAAATCCTGCCTGAATCCGCCGTTGCGGTGGGGTGATGCCTTGCCAAACATAGGGTTTCCTTTTCCGCTATATTTTTGCGAAAAATATTCCTTCATTACTTGCGCCTTTTCTTCTCCCCAATGCTCCGCCCATGTTTTGCCACTTAATGCTTTAGATATTTTTTCCGCGGTTTCGCGCCACTTTACATTATTTTCAACCGTTATGCCGAGATTCCACGGCTTGCCGCCATTTTGATAATATTTAATTTGCGCGGCGCGGATTTTTTCACGCGATATCTTTTTGCTTGGGTTTTTATAGAATTTCGCGCAACATTGATGGCAGAAGTCGCTTTGTCCTTCTTTTTGCCCGCTAATTTGGCGACCGCATTTGGCGCAAACATTATAGACCAAATGCTTTGACTTGGTTTTGATTAAAACTTTCTCCCCAACTTTAATATCTTCAAGCTTTTTCCAGCCATTTTCGGTCAAGAAATTGTGATTTTTTGTTGTTTTGATAAACCATCCATTTTCGGCAATCACCGTATAAACATCTTTAATCCCGCTTTCAAAAACATTTTCAATCTGGTTGAGATGGATTTTGCCTTCATCCAAATACACCGAGGCGAGCCTTTTTCTGTTTTTAAGTTGGAATAATTTTTTAATGGTGGTGTTGGATATGATTGTGTCTCCCGAAAGGCATTCCAACTGGAAAACGCCCACGGTGTCGCCGCGCCGCAGAAGCGCAAAAGTTTCTTTGTCGTCCATGGGAATGTCTTTTAGAGCGACGCTTTGGTTTTGCACCAAATAGATGCGCGACAAAGTGTCTTCAATGATGGTTAAATTTTTTAACCCCAAAAAATCCATTTTCAAAAAGCCCATATCAACAATGGCATGCCATTCATATTGCGACACCAAGCTGTTGTCATCGGCGGTGGGATGTTGAATCGGCACGATTTCATCAAGAGGAACCGGCGAGATTACCACGCCGCAGGCATGAGTGGACGCATGGCGGGCGCACCCTTCCAATTTTTTGGCAAAACCCATTAAAACGCGGGCTTTTTCGTCTTGTTCAACCAGCTCTTTTAAATCGCCGGCTTTTTTTAACGCTTCTTTTAAATCCATTCCGAATGGGATCATTTTGGCTAATTTGTCGCAATAGCTGTAGGGATATTGCAAGACGCGGCCCACATCGCGTATCACCGCGCGCGCGGCCATAGTTCCAAAGGTAATGATTTGGGCCACGTGGTCGTGTCCGTATTTTTGGCTCACATATTCAATCACTTCGGGCCGCCTTCGGTCGGCAAAATCCATATCAATATCAGGCAAAGAAACCTGCATCCGTCCCGGATTCAAAAATCTTTCAAAAATAAGCCCGTATTTAAGGGGGTCAAGCTCGGTGATATTTAAAAGATAGGACACCAGCGATCCGGCCGCGGAGCCGCGGCCCGGCCCGACCACGATGCGATTATTTTTGGCCCAGTTCACAAAATCTTGCACAATTAAGAAATATTCAACGAACCCAAGCTGTTTTATTGATGAAAATTCATATTCAAAACGATCAAGCACTTCTTGGGTTTGATTTTGTCCGTAGCGTTTTTCCAGTCCGGCAACGCATAATTCGCGCAAATGCTGTTCGTTGGTTAGGCCGTCAGGCGGCGTGAAGCGCGGCAATTTGGTTTTTTTGAGCTCAAATTCAAAATCGCACATATTGGCGATTTTTTGTGTGTTTTCAATGGCTTCCGGAAAATCGGCGAAATCTTTGATCATTTGCTCCGGGCTTCTCATGGAGAAATCCTCGCCTTTCATTGTGAGTCGGTTGGGGTTATTGATGTCGGCACCGGTGTTGATGAGCATCAAAATATCTTGTGCTTCGGCATCATCGGCGTTCAAGTAATGAATGTCATTGGTTGCCACCAGCCCCAGCCCCAATTTTCTGGCCAGCTCTATCTGGCCGATGTTGGCGGGTTCTTGCTCGGGCAGATTGGGGTGGTGTTGGAGTTCCAAAAAGAAGTTTTCTTTGCCGAAAAATTCCATATAACGCCGCGCCGCGGTTTTAGCTTCTTCAAATTTTTTTGCGATGATTAAGCGGGGAATCTTGCCTTGGATGCATCCGGTCATTGCAACCAAGCCTTGTCCGTATTCGGCCAGCAATTCATCGTCCACGCGGGGTTTGTAATAGAAGCCTTCCAAGTGCGCTTTGGTGACCAGCTTCACCAGATTGCGGTAGCCGAGTTCGTTTTTAACCAGCAAGGTCAAATGATAGCGCGTATCGTCAATCTGCGGCCGCCGCGATAACCGGCTTTCCACCGCGACATAAACCTCGCATCCGATGATTGGCTTGATGCCGCGCGCTTTGGCTTTTTTGTAGAATTCCACCGCGCCATACATATTGCCATGGTCGGTGATGGCGCAAGCATTCATGCCCAGTGCTTTCACTTTGTCCAAAAGCGGGTCTATTTGCGCCAGACCGTCCAAAAGGCTGTAGTGTGTGTGGGTGTGCAGGTGGGTAAATTTCATAGAATGTAGATTTTCGTTTTATTGCCGGATTATCTTTTCGGGAGGCGTGTTGGTAAAATCGGCGAATTCTTTGTTATAAATGGAGTCTTTTAGCGATATCGTTCCGTCAATTTGCAAGTCTTTGGCTTGTAAACCATGCCTTATCAGTGCGTTTTCCAAACTGATATCACCGGTGGCGATGGCGCCGCTTAAATCCAAAAATCCGTTGATTTGCGCGTTTTTGAAATAGACATCGCCCTTGATCTTCAATTCGTTTTGGCAGTAATCTCGCGCTTCAATTTCCCGCAAGTCAACATCGCCCAGAACCACCGCCTTGGTGAGACTGAAAAATCCGTTAACTCTTGCTTGGCGGGAAAGGATTGATCCGGTAATATTCAACCCGGCCATATTGATTGTTTGACCCACCCACGCTTTTTCCAAAATCAAGCTGCCGATCAGCTTGCCTCGGCTGAAATTGAGCGATCCGTCTATCGCGGTATTGGCTAAATTTATATTGCCGGTGATGGTGCTGTCAACCAAAAAAACGTTGCCGATGATCAATGCGTTTTCCAAATTAATGCCGTAATCCAAGCTTTTTTCCATTAATGAAAACGACTTGAGGGTTTTTCCGGCAAAATTCGCCTCCCTCCGGTCAAGCGATGCTTGTTCAATCTCAGCGTCAATTTCTTTTTTACTTAGGATGAGCACCGGCTTGCCGGCAATAACAAATTCTTCCATTTGTTGTGATTTAATTCAATTTCCAAAAGGAATTGGTTATAATCACATTATAATCAGAATTGACAAAAATTGAAACCGCGAAACAATTTCAAAATAACAATTGGTTTTGCCGCCGAAAAAAAATATTCGCGCGCGGGTTTTGATTTGGTGATCGGCCTTGACGAAGCCGGGCGCGGGCCGTTGGCCGGTCCGGTGTTCGCCGCCGCGGTTGCTTTTATCGGAAATCCGAAAGACGGCGCTTTAAAGAGTTTGTTGGCTTTGGTGGATGACTCAAAGAAGCTTTCATCACGAAAGCGGCGGGAGGCTTATGATTTGCTAATTGGCCATCCCGACATTGTCTATGGTTGTGTTAGAGTTTCCGCGAAGATCATTGACAGGATTAATATATTGCAAGCGTCAAAATTGGCGATGCAAAAGGCGACGCAAAAATTATTAACCAAAATTTCGCTTGCGTCGGCCGACAAAAAAATAATTTGCCTGATTGACGGCAATTTTTCAATAAAAATTTCTCACTCCCAAAAATCAATAATCAAAGGCGACGCGAAGGTGTTTTCCATTGCCGCGGCAAGTATCATTGCCAAAGTTCAACGCGATTGCCTGATGGAAAAGATGGACGAGATATATCCTGAATACGGGTTTGCGCGCCACAAAGGCTATGGCACCAAGGAACATTTTGCCGCGATAAAAAAACACGGCCCCTGCCCGATTCACCGCCACACCTTCGCTCCGATCGCCTGCTTTAAATAAAAAACGCGCATCTATTGACAAATCGGTCAAAGTGTGCTATGATTAAGTTGTAAGGATGAAGAGCACATTAAAGCTTGGGATAATGATGAAGAGGAAAGAGTTATGGATTGCGCGGCTACTGGACTTGGGGGTTTCCCCCGGACCGGTTCCCGTATGCGCCGTCCATCGGGTTTAGCCCGGTGAGTATATAAACCATATCGCGCCGGATGCCGCCCATCGTCTTCATCATCTTCCCCGGCTTTCGCAAGTTCATTCTTTTTATTTTTGCCGGTTGAACGGAGCGTGGTTTAGTTGAAATCAAATTTCAACGTGCTCGTTGAAAATTGATTTCAACAATTGGTATTTTATAATTAAAACACAAAACAGATTCGGAAAATGACGCGCTTTCGGGCATTAACCCGAAAAAACTCTTTCCTCGCGCGCCATTTTCCGAATCTGTTTTTTTGTTGTTACGCAAACGTCGCGCGAACGCTTGCATACAAATATCAAAAAAGGATATAATGAAATCATATAATCATATAATCATAAGGTAATAAAATTAAAAAATAATAAATAAAAATGAGACAATCAAAAAAAGACAAACAATTTGATAAAGTGGCGGCAGTTGGATTTTTTGTTAATTTTTGCGCGATTTTTTCGCTGATTCTCATTGTTGGCCTCTTGACTGTTGCCGACAGTTTTGGCGGTACACCCGGCGGCGTGGCGGCGTTGTCGCAATCGCTGGTTGGAAAAAACGAATGCCAATGTCCCGCAACGGATTGCGAAGTTTGCGGGTCGGTCGCGCCGGCGGTTTTGTTTCCGGTGTCGTCAGATCATCCGGCGGAAAATGCGATAGAAATCGCGGTTGACGATGATGGTTTTTCGGTGACAGAATTGAGTTTGGTTTTTTCCAGCTCGCGGACATTGCGGATTACCAACAACGGTGTTAATTCTCATTCGTTTGCGATGGATGCCATTGGGCTGAATTCGGGGGCGATTGCTCCGGGGCAATCGGTGACGGTGCTTTTGGAGGGATTTTCTCAAGATTCGCCATCGCTTGAATTCCATTCCGACATCGCTTCCGACTCGCGGGAAGATTTCAGCGGTTTAATCATTCTGGAATAATTAAAACCGCTTTTTCCTTGGAGTCCTGTCTAAGTTCACATACATATTGCAGTCCTTGAAAGTTTTTGTAAATTATGATAGACTCCGTTTGTGAATCGGATTTAACCTGAGTTTTGTTGTTTGGTTTTGAATTTTACTCATTAATCATCAACTTTCCGCCGCCGGCCGAAGGGCAAAGGCGGAACTCATTAATCAACTATGGGTGGCGTACCAAAAAAAAGACATACAAAAGGAAGCCGGAATCAACGCCGGATGCATTTGTTTTTAAAAAGTCCCGGTTTTACGAAATGTTCCAAATGCGGCAAAGAAATCAAATCGCACAATGTTTGTCCGTTTTGCGGTTTTTACCGCGGCAAGGAGGTGATTGATGTGTTTGCCCGCCTTGACCGCAAACAGCGGCGAGACAAGGAGGCCGAAATCGCCGCCGGTGCCGCCAAAGAGGAAACTAAATCAAGCTAATTTTTCAAGATGGCTTCACGGCATTTGACGCGGTCAATCGTTATGCAGTCCCTTTTTGAATGGGATTTTTACGGTAGAGAAGGGGGCTTGGCCGAAATTTTGCAAAGAAATTTGGATGAATTCGGCCCCGGCTTGGAAGATGTGGATTTTGCCCGTGATTTAACGGCGGGAGTGACGAAAAAGATGGAAACGATTGACGGAATCATTGAAAAAGCCGCGCCGCAGTGGCCGATAGAGCAAATCAGCATAATTGATCGCAATGTGTTGCGGCTTGGGCTTTTTGAGCTGATTTACGAGGACAAAACCGCCGTGCCGCCAAAGGTGGCGATTAACGAGGCGATTGAATTGGCCAAGAATTTTGGAGGTGAAAGCTCGGGCAAATTTGTGAACGGAGTTTTGGGCACGATCTACAAGCAAATGCTGGAGCAAGATCCGGGGCTTGCCAAAGAAAACCAACAGAAGAAAGACAATGGAATTACTTAAAATAAATCCCAAATTCTAAGCACTAAATCCTAAATAAATCCAAAATCCAAAAATCAAAATTTAAAACAAACAAAGATGCTTGTTTTGAGCTTTTGATTTTGATATTTTTATTTAGAGTTTAGGATTTGGTGCTTGGAATTCGCAAACTACGATGAATGATTTTAGCGAGCTTGAAAATAAATTGAGTATTGTTTTCAAAAACAAAGACTTGCTCACGCAGGCATTTATCCACCGATCCTATTTGAACGAGAATCCGCAGATAGGTTTGGGCAACAATGAGCGGCTGGAATTTTTGGGTGACGCGGTGCTGGAGTTGGTGGTGACAGAATATCTTTATGGAAAGTATCCGGACAAACCCGAAGGCGAACTCACCAGCTGGCGCGCGGCGCTGGTGAACACCAAAATGATTTCTTCGGCGGCGGCAAAAATCGGTTTTGGCGATTTTTTGTTGCTTTCGCGGGGAGAAGCCAAAGAAGACGGCAAATCGCGGCAATACATTCTGGCCAATACTTTTGAAGCTTTTATCGGGAGTTTATATCTTGATCAGGGATACGCGCCGTGTTGCGCTTTTATCAAAAACAATTTGTTGGGATATTTGCCCGAAATCATTGACAAAAAGCTCTACAAAGACGCAAAATCCCGTTTTCAAGAAGTGGCCCAGGAGGTTGCTAAAATTACGCCATCCTACCAAGTTCTGGAAGAGCAGGGCCCGGATCACGCCAAACATTTTTTGGTGGGAGTCTATTTGGGCAAAGAACTTGTTGCCAAGGGCGGCGGCTATTCCAAGCAGGAGGCTGAAGAGGCAACTGCCAAAAAAGCCATGGAAGTAAAGGGGTGGCAATGAGGAATCTTGAGTCATAATTCAGCGATGTCCTTGCAAAATTGCAAAAATTGTGTAGAATATAGGGCGTTGTAATAAAGGTAAAATTAATCACGTATGTTAACTATTAGATTGCGCCGCATTGGCAAAAAAAACCAGCCGTCGTTTCGGATTGTGGTGGCTGACAAGAGGGTGTCGGCTTCGGCGGGAAAATTTCGCGAGGAGGTTGGCTTTGTCAATCGGATTGCCAAAGAAATCAAATTGAACAAGGAAAGGATTGCTTATTGGATGTCCAAGGGCGCGCAGCCATCGCCGGCGGTGCACAACATCTTGATTGCCCAAAAAGTGGTTGAAGGCAAAAAAATCGCGGTCCACGCGCAACCCGAAAAGAAAGAGGAAGATGCAAAAACAGCCGCGAAAACCGAAGAACAGCCGAAAGCGGAAGTTAAAACCGAACCCGAAAAGGAAGCCAAAGAAGAAACCAAGGAAGATGCCGAATAGCGGATTAAAAAATTTGACATTTATTTTTAATCTTGGATATAATGAATTCACAGGGGTCTGAAAGGTCGAAAAATTTTTTTGTTTGAATGAATGACAAATATGGAAAATAAAACTGACCAGGAATTTCTTGAATTTTTGATCAAATCATTAGTTGATCATCCGGAAGATGTGGCTGTGGGCCGCACGGTGGATGAGATGGGCGTTTTGCTTTCACTGAAAGTAAATGCCGAAGACATGGGACAGATTATCGGCCGCAGCGGTAGCACCGCGCGGGCGATACGCAGCTTGGTGAGGATTATCGGGCTCAAAAACCATGCCCGGGTGAATCTGAAAATTGAAGAACCCGAAGGCGGCCGCCGCGCTCCTCGCACCGAAGAAGCCCCGGCTAAAGAGCGGGAAGAAGACGTTGACGATCTCAAGTTTTAGTCTTGATTTCAAAAAGAAAACCCCTGAAAAAACAGGGGTTTTCTTTTTCAACGATTTTATATTCTTATGATTTTATGATTAAATGATTATATGATTCAATTTGATTTCATCACCATATTTCCGGAAATCGTAAGGCCTTATTTCGAGGAGTCTTTGTTCAAAAAGGCGCGGGCGAAAAAACTTTTGCAAGTAAATGTTTGGGATTTGCGGGAATACGCCGCAGACAAGCATCACACTGTTGACGACAGTCCTTACGGCGGCGGTTTTGGCATGGTGATGAAGACTGATGTTTGGCACAAGGCGATTGCCAAAGCGGTGAAGTTGAAAATCGTTGGTAAAAAATTAAGGCCTGCCAACAAGAATGCCGCGATTGTTATGCTCACGCCCCGCGGAAAAACTTTTAACCAAAAAATGGCGCAAAAGCTTGCCAAATTCAAGCAGATTACGTTTGTTTGCGGCCGCTATGAGGGTGTTGACGAGCGGGTTGCCAAGAACATCGCCACAATGGAAGTTTCCATCGGTGATTACGATTTGATGGGTGGGGAACTGCCGGCGATGGTGATTGCCGAAGCGGTGAGCCGTCTGATTCCGGGGGTTGTCGGCAAGCCGGAATTTCTGAAAGAACGGAATGGAAAAAACGGATTTTTTGAATCCGCGCAATACACCCGTCCGGAAATTTATTCCCCCGCCAAAGGAATCAACTGGAAGGTTCCCAAGGAACTACTCTGCGGCGATCCCAAAAAAATTGACGCCTGGCGCCAAAAACACGGCAAAACGATCAACTGAATGTATATACATATGTATATACATTGTATATATTCAAATATATACATACCTTGAATGTGCCATAATTGCGTGCTGTTGAAATTTGATTTCAACAGTAATTTTCAACGGTAAAAGAAATTGCGGTTTTGATATTTTTGCGGATGTGGTAGGATATTAAAAATAAGCAAATAAATAACCGATGCCAAGGGCCAATAACCTTTGGCGCAAAAATTATGGCGGAAACAATGGAGCCAGGAGCGGAAAAAATTTTTGATGTGGGAACCCTTAAGAATGAATTGAATGATATTCTAAGGGCTCTGGACAGTATTGCTCTGGAAGAGTCTAATCCTGCTAGAGGTAAGTTTCTTCAGTTGAAAGAGGAAATTAATTTGAAATGGAGCAAAGAAGAAATGCCCAGCGACATTTTAGAGTTATACGAAAAAGCGGAAGGAAAGATTGAAGCGATGGAGGAAGATGATAAGATCAATCAAAAAGAGGCGCGAGGAGAAGCTACCGCTTAACGCTGTTTTCTTTTTTTTGGTTTTTTCACAAAACCCCGCGACGCGGGGTTTTGTGTTGCTTGCTCGGCTTGCGGTATTTTTGGGTAAATTGTAGAATATAGTAATAATTTAGTGTCTGTTGCCGAATAGGGTTTGTGGCGAAATTTTAAGATTTCAGAACGAAAATTTGCGTAATTGTCTGCTTGCAGTCTCATTTTACAAAAACGAGGAAGGCGTATTAGCTTAATCTGCCGCCGAAATACCACAAATTTGCAGTTGAAAAATTAAAATTGCAGCAAAAGTCCTATTCGGCAACAGACCCGTTTAAGACCGATTTATGGACAAAGAACAGGAAAAATGCGTTGATGAAATAATTTCTCTATATCAGCAAAGAGTTGATTTTTTGTCGCGCCAAAAAGTTCGCAAATTAGAAGAATTGTTGCGCCGCGCCAAGGAATTGAAGGCCAGGCGGCTTTCGGAAAAAATCAAAAATTGACAATAACCAAAATTGTATGAGTTTTTTTAAAGAAAATTTGTTTGGTGGCGGTGATGGGGCCAAGATTCTCAAACCCGATCGCGGAAGAAAAAAAGAAAAGTCGTGGTTGAGGAAAAGATTTGACAAGATACGAGAAGGCGGTGAAAACGCGGGTCAAACTGAAATTGCCGAAATAAAAAAGATAACTGATAAGCTTCCGGATAACCCGGAAGCGCGAGCGTTGTCCGAGGAGGTAGAAGTTGTTGTTAAAGCATACAACCAAGAATTGCGAGCCGAAGAAGTGA
>Ga0268285_1000994_pt1 | contig 14658 bp, 17 predicted proteins | sample saktaG_2_FD_190144 | JGI IMG/M metagenome (GOLD analysis project Ga0268285, IMG submission 190144) | Saline water microbial communities from Sakinaw Lake, British Columbia, Canada - sak_2013_06_06_120m | ecosystem: Environmental > Aquatic > Non-marine Saline and Alkaline > Saline ... | reverse complement strand
GGTAAATTTGGTAAAAACTAAAATAAAATGTTTCAGAATTTAGCGATATTTCAAAAAACTTACGATTTAATTTTATGGATTTATCCAACAGTAAATAAATTTCCAAAATCTCAAAGATTTGTCCTAGGCCAGCAAATAGAAAATGCTATATTGAAAATTCTACAAGGGATTATTGAAGCAAATCAGGTAAGAGATAAAACTTCTTATTTAAAACAAGTTAGCGCTGAATTAGACAAATTAAGAATCTTAATTCGTTTGAGTAAAGATTTAAAATTTATAAGTATAAGACAATATGGATTCGTAGCAGACAAAGTAAATGAAATTGGCAAAATGCTTGGGGGCTGGATAAAAAAACAATATTAGGGTATAGAAATAAAATTATTAATGTAATTTTAATTCTGTATCTTATGAAATTATGACAGATACAGAAGGGATTAAGTCGAAAATGCCTTCAAACGCGGCGGCAATTGGAATAATACTTCTAACGCTGGTGTCTGGACGTTGAATCTGAACAATTCTCCCGCGCATGTCAACAACAACATTGGTTTCCGCTGTGCCCGGTATACTTCAATTTTTAATCTTGGCCAGAATAAAGTATCTACGGATATAAATCAGAGCCAGAAGACTACGGATTTAATTCCTTCTCTAGTAAGCCAAAAGCTCACAGGGAAAATATTAAGCCCGTATCCCAAAGAAGTGATAGTAGGATAAAAGCTGAACTTTCTTCTTTGGGTTAATAGGCTTTTATGAAAACATATAATAATTTATTTAACAAAGTTTGTTCTTTTCAAAATTTACATTTAGCCTACTTAAAAGCTAGAAAATGTAAAAGGTATAGAAATGAAATCTTAAAGTTTAGTTATAACTTAGAATCAAATTTATCAAATTTGCAGAAACAATTATTGGATCAAACATACAAACATGGCAGTTATAGAGAATTTATAATTCACGATCTTAAAAAGCGCCAAATTAAAGCTCCTTGTTTTAGAGATAGAGTCGTACATCATGCTCTATGTAATGTTATTGAACCAATCTTTGATAAAGGATTTATCTATTCAAGTTTTGCTTGTCGCAAAGAAAAAGGAACGCATAAAGCCATAAAAAGATTAAAAAGATTTATTAAATCGGCTGAAACAAAATCATTCTCTGATATTTACTGTCTGCAATGCGATATTTCAAAGTATTTTGACAGCATTAACCAGAGTATCTTATTCTCATTAATAGAACAAAAAATAAGTGATAAAAAAGTTCTTTGGCTTATTAAAAAAATTTTAAACTCAAGCCACAGAGAGATAAATACTGGGATTCCAATAGGCAATTTAACCAGTCAACTTTTTGCCAATATTTATTTAGATGAGCTGGACAAATTTATAAAACATAAATTCAGAATAAAATATTATATCCGTTATATGGATGATTTCCTGATTTTAGACCATAATAAAAAGAAGATTCATCAAATTAAAGAAGAAATACAAGAATTTTTACAAAATAAATTAAAATTAAAGCTACATCCTAAAAAGGCAAATGTTTATCCAATTAAACATAGCGTTAATTTTCTAGGATATAAAATATTTAAAAACTACATGCTTCTACGCAAAAATACAGTAAAAAGATTTATTAAAAGAATAAGGTCTTATCAGAAAAAATTAATGAAAAAATTAATAAATAAAAGAAAATTTAATAATTTTTTATCTTCTTGGGTAATTTATGCTAAACTTGCAAATTCTTGGCAACTAAGAAAAGATTTATCAAAAAAATTAGGATTAATTTTAATAAATTAGTTTAATCGTAAATATATGTTGAAACAAAATATTCATTTTCAAAAAATAATACAATTTATAAAATATCATAATGCCTTTAGTATTGGAGTAATTGTAATTCTTATCTTTGGCGCTTCTGTTTTTGCATCTGAAACAGTAAGAGAAAATACAATTGGAACACCAACAGTGGAACAACATGGAGTTGACAATACTGCTTTATTAGCAGCTGATTTAGATGGTTTTGATTTTTCAATGAAAATAAACAATGTAACTGAAAATACTAAAAATTATTATGTTTTTTATAGTTATCAAACAATGGATATTCAAAATGATATTTGGCAAACAATTAGCCGTCCAGGCAAGTTAAAAATCTCTAAACTGTCCATAAAAGGAAAAGATTTAGGTCTTTATACAGCAGAAGAATTAGGAGAAATTGTAGATAGTGAGAAACTATATTTAGCAGAGGCACAACAAAAAGAGCAAGAAAAAGGCATAAGTTTGATTCAAGAAACTACAACTTATACTGGTTTAATTGGTATGGTTTTAGATACAAAAACTCGTGAACTTCCTGGTTATCAACCAGTAGTTCAGGAAAAAGAATCAATTGCTGTTGTGTATAATGAACCTGCTCCTGTTCCAAAACCAGAACCAAAGCCAGAACCAGAGCCAGAAAATATGGAACAACCATGTACTCCTATTTATTATTACTATGACGGAGATGGAGATGGTTACGGATATATTCAGGGAAGTTCCCAATTAACTTGTGACCAACCAGATGGCCATGTTTCCAACAATACAGATTGCGATGACAATAACATCAATATAAACCCTGGAATCACGGAAATATGTGATGATGGAATTGATAATGATTGCGATGGAATAATTGATAATTGTCCTGTAGAAGAACCAACTCCAACAACAACTCCAACTACCACGCCAACAACAACTCCAACTACAACCCAAGCAACCTCTACAGAGCCAGTATGCGCTCCTGAGTGGCAATGTACTGACTGGTTAGAACTAACAGAAACATTTGCTTGCGGAGAAGTATTTAACCAGACAAGAACTTGTACAGATCTAAATAGTTGTGAGATAGAAGAAGACAAGCCAGTTGAAACCCAAGAAGTAATAGGAACTGACTGCGCAACTTGCGGCATAACTTCTTGCGATGGCTTAAACTTAATAGGTGAATGCCAGAATACTTGCGTTGATTCTGCCTGCCAAACCTGTACTCCAATCTGCTCCTGCGCAGATGGGTTTTCTGATTGCGATACAGACGGAACTTGCGAAACCCAGGGAGAATGTCCTGTGCCTGAACCCGAATCAGCAACAACCACAACTCCAAGCCAATAAAAAACAGCCCAATGGGTTGTTAAAGTAATTTTAAAAATTAATTAATATTCCAGTTTTATTCCAAGTTTATCAGCCAATTGCTGAATCCATTTTTCGTTTCTATCTACTTTATGCGAAAGCATTACCATTTCTTGAAAGTAGGTATCTGCTTTTTTTAGCATAACCATCAATTGCAGAATAAAGCTTTGAGAATTCCTCTCGCACTTCTTGTTTAAACTTCCCCAGGTCTTTTCGATTTGCAGAAATTTCATTCAGCAAGTTTACAGATGTAGTTTCTAGATCTTCTTTGGTAGAAAGTTTTTTCAAATCTTCTTTAGTTGCAAAAATCTCCATTTCTTTAGCAGTATATTGGGAAAAAGCCATTTCCAAATCCTCCTTGGTCGGAAACACATCTTTCATTTTTTGTATATCTTTATCTTCAAGCATAGTTTAATTATAATTTTTTAAGATTCTTTGTCAAGCGCTTTTGAAAAATAAAGGTTATTAACAAGATAAAACAAAACCAGAACTAGAACCAACTCCAGAGCCGGAACCTGACCGACCGAATAATATTGACATTCAAAACTCAAAGTTCTAAACTAAAATTATATGGAAAAGATTATTACTATCCCAAAAGAATTAACAAGAAAAGGCGAATTAACAATAATTCCTCGTTCAGAATATGAGAAATTTTTATGTTGGCAAAAATCAATAAAAACATTCAAACCAACTCCATCTGAAAAAAGAGTATTGAAACAAGCAAGAAAAGATTTTGCTAAAGGGGATTGTATATCATTAAAAGAATTAAAAGATGATTTGGAGAATAACGATTCATTCTAAAATAGGGAAACAAATAAAACGGTTTCCTAAAAAAGACATAAAGCTGATTGAATCGGTTTTTTTTCAGCTTAAAATCAATCCATTTATAGGAGATATAAAAAAGATGGCAGGTGAAGAAAATGTCTGGAGAAGACGTATCTGCCCATATAGAATTTTTTATGAACTATCTGTAAAAAAACAGATAGTTTTTATATTTTTAATTAAAAGACGAACTACAACAACTTATCGTTAGGTCGGTGGAACGAGAAAAATCTACCAAAAAAAACATGGAAAAAGACCCTAAAAAACTCACGAATTCAGAGGACAAGGCCAAGATCTCCAGAACTCGTGATACAGGAGCAGGACAAAAGCGTGATATAAAACCACCAAAGGCTTTTTATCTAGCATGGGACAAAGAAATGCAAGATAAAGAAAGAAATAGAAAAAAGAAAGAAAGGAAAGAAGAAATTGCAAATCCTGTAAAAAAAGAAAAACAAAAAACTCCAACAACTTCTTTGGCAGAACGCTGTGTTTACTGCGATAGTAAAAACATTGTTAAACGCGGAACCAGAAAAAAGAAATATGAAGTAGTCCAGCTTTATCTTTGTAAAAACTGTGGAAAGACTTTTACACCTCAAAAGATAAAAGGCAGACATTATCCGTTAAAACTAATTTTAGATTCATTAAGCTTTTATAATCTCGGGTATAATCTTGAAGATACTTGTCGACTAATCAAAGAAAAATACGGATTGGATCTTAGGCCTTCTACTCTGGCGGATTGGATCAAATCGTATTCTGACCTTTGCAAATATAATAGATTAAGAAAATTTGGGAAAAAACTTTATTCTCCTCATCAAATCCTCCAGGGGATAAACCTATATCATCGCCAGATTTATAAGTTTAGAATTCATCAGGCAAAATTGGCTTTGCTTCTGCAGGAAGATATAAAGAACAAGCATTTCTGGCCTTTGCGCGAATTTTTGCAATCAGTTTACGCCGAATGCCCTCATTATCTTTTTCAAGAGGGACAAAGGAGTTCGGAAGTTAAAGTTAAATTCAATTTAGACAAGGTTTTGATAAGAGAGAAAACGAATTTTGCGAATAGAATCGCTAATTTGGTATTGCAGGCGGTAGGGGATAATAAATTAAGGCATGAAGCATTACAGCAGTTTATGCTTTGCAATGATTCCGTAACCGTGGCGACAGAAGTCCCGGTTTATCTTCTGCCGGAAGATATTGAGCATATGGAAAGCCAACTGGATTTTCAAATACCAATTAAAATAGAAAAAGTTCTTACCGGTCATATTGATTTAATTCAATTAAGAAATGGAGCAGTTCATATTTTGGACTACAAACCAAATGCAGCCAAAGAAAGACCGATTGAACAACTAACATTATATGCTTTGGCCATGAGTAGATTAACTGGACTGCGTTTGTTTGATTTCAAGTGTGCTTGGTTTGATGAAAAAAACTATTTTGAATTTTTTCCCTTGCATGTTGTTTATAAACTTAGGCAAAGGCAGGCAAGAGTGCCGAGAAACCAAAGGTCGTTAGGCATATTAGGAGAAAAGAAATAAATCCTATGAAACAAGACAAAACAAAAGTTATAAGCGCTAAAGATCTGGGCAAACTAGATATGTTGGATTTCTGTCCTAGATGTTTCTGGATGGAAAGACACCTAGGAAGTTCTCCTAGTATATTCCCTGGCATATTTAGCACACTTGACGCATTAACCAAAAGAAATGTTCATGGATGTTTTTCAGAAAACAAAACATTTCCGTCTTGGCTGTCTGTCCCGGGAGCTGTGGAGGTTGAAGAAAGTGATATTTACTTTAAACTTCCAATAAAAGATAGAGGATGGATATTAGTTGGCAAGCCGGATGATATTTTCAAACTTGAAGATGGAACATATCATATTGTAGATTATAAAACAGCAAAATATACAGGGAGGCAAGATGAATTATTTCCAATGTATAAAGTGCAGTTAAACGCTTACGCTTATTTAGCTAAAGAATATGGGTTTGAACCAGTTAGCAAATTATCTCTAATTTATTGTCAGCCGAATGAACAACTGGACAGTTATGATAATTTTAAATTAAGTTTTAGCATCTATGAATTAGACGTTCCCTTGGACACGGGAATGATTCCAGAACTTCTTAGCAGGGCGCGGGAAATAATTGATAATCCCATACCAGAACCCAGAATAGGATGCAAGGGGATTTGCAACTGGACCGAAAAAGCGTTTTTAAAAATTAGATAACCCCGAGTTTTTATCTCGGGGTAGCGTTATTATCTTAAATATAGCGGGGCAAAAGACCTTGTCAAGAGCAAATTAATTTTTATATAATATGGCATATACATATAAAAAAACAAACTTCCGTCCTAAAAAACCAATCCGTTCTTTTAGGGATTTAGAGGTTTATCAAAAAGCATTAGAGGGAGGAGTAATGGTGACCAAAGATATTTTGCCAGTGTTAAAAGAATTTGATTACCCCTTGAAAGATAAAATGATTGAATGTTCTTTAATGATTCCTATTTTAATTTCCGAAGCGCATTCGGCCAGGTTTGATGCAAAAATAACAGGATTAGAACTTTTGAATAGAGCCATGGCAGCATCTAATAGGATGGTAGTTTATCTGGAAGAAATAAGAGATATCTACGGCAATAAATTTGAGAGAGTATTAATAGAAGAGTTAATTAAAAAGTATTTTTATAATAGACGCAAGATTTTCCATCTTTATAAAGCCTGGGAGAAATTTGATAAACAGGACCGGGATGAAAAACAAAAAACAGCTCTTTTCAAAGCCGTTAGTAGAAAACAAAAATTAGAATAAATTAATATTCCAGTTTTATTCCAAGTTTGTCAGCCAATTGTTGAATCCACTTTTCATTCCTATCTACTTTATGACTAAGCATTACCATTTCCTGAAAATAGGTATCAGCCTTTTTAGCATAAGAATCAACAGCAGTTAATAATTTATTAAAATCTTCTTTGGTAGAAAGGTTCTTTACGGCCTCTTTCAAATCTTCCTTGGTCGCAAAAATCTCCATTACCTTAGTAGTATGTTGGGAAAAAGTCAGTTCCAAGTCCTCCTTGGTCGGAAACACATCTTTCATTTTTTGGATATCTTTATCTTCAAGCATAAGTTCTAATTTAATCTAGTTTAATTATAATTTTTTAAGATCCTTTGTCAAGCGTTTAAATTAAGAGTGCAAAATGTTTGTATCTGAGACGGTATCTAGATGAATTTAATTATAGAAATGATATTGATAATTTATTAATAATCAATTATAATAAATCAATTAAATAAATAATAAAATAACATAACAAAAACATATGTTCAAAAAAATTGTTAAGCTTTGTTTGTGTGCGCTCGTGTTTTTAATGCCTTTATTTTTTCTCTCTTCCAGTGTGGAAGCGTTTGAGTTTAATAAAGGTTATCTATTATTTTTCTTAATTAGTGTTGGCCTTTTAGCTTGGTTGGGGAAGATGGTGTTTCAAGACAAGAAAATAGTTTTTAGAAGAACACCTCTGGATTTATTTGTTTTAGCATACTTAGGCGTAATGATTTTGGCAACTGTTTTTTCCCAAGATAAAATTACAAGTTTATTTGGTTATTATGGGAGATTTTGGCCAAGTTTGATCGGGATATTATCATTGGGTGGTTTTTATTTTTTAATAACCAATAATGTTGAAATAAAACCTGAAGATAAAACAGAAGGATCAAGTGATAAAGTTAGCCACTCTTCTTTAATCAAAGCATTTATTTGGTCAGCATCTTTTGTAGTTTTAATGACTTATTTTTCATTATTTGGATTCTGGACAAAGATAAGTAATTACTTAGTATCAATCAATGAAAGTTTAGCCTTGCCCCAAGTTATGGTTTTTCAAGGATTTAATCCTATCAGTGGTTCAACTGAAATTTTAGGAATGTTTTTAAGTATAGCAACGGTATTCCTATTAGTTTACTTGGCTTTCAAAGGGCTAGCTTCTATGAGAGCTGGAGCTCTCGGAGTAGTAGAAAAGAAAAAAGAAAAAAAGCAAACGATTTTTAATTATATTTTAATTTTCAGTATATTAGGATTATTGCTAGTTATTAATTTCTGGCCAGCTTGGTTGGTTATGTGTTTATCTTTGCTGGCATTTTTAGTTTTCTCTTTTAGAAAAAGATTGTTTAAAGAAGATGTTAGCCATCTTAGTTTACCAATTTTATTTCTTTTGATCGCTATTATCTTTCTTTTCTTTAGTCCTTTACAAGGTCTTTTTCCGGCCAACAGTGTAGTAAATAATTTACCTTCAGAGATCTTACCTTCTCAAAAAGTAAGTTGGAGTATTGCCTTTGAAGGAGTGAAAGAAAGTCCTCTTGTTGGTTCCGGTCTTGGTAATTACAGTTATTTGTTTAATAAATTTAAACCAGCGAGCTTTTTAGATTCTGTTGTTTGGCAGATAAGATTTGATAAACCAGTAACTCATATGGCTGAATTATTAGGGACAACTGGTATTTTGGGAGTTCTAAGTTATTTGTTATTAATAGGAATGTTTTTATTGGTGTCATTTATGATTGTTAATGGGAAAGATGCTTCATCTCATAATTCTTTATTTACCCTTTCTATATTATTAGGGTTTATTGCATTATTGGTTGGTCAATTCTTTTATTATCAAGACACAACTCTGGCTTTTGTATTTTGGTTCTTTTTGGCCATGGGGGTAGTAAGCTGGAAAAAAGTTGTGAAAGAAACAACATTCAGCTTTAAGGATTTTCCAGAAATCGGATTAATATGTACAGTTGTTTTTTGGGCCATATTGTTTGGATTTTTATTCTTTTACTTTACAATGGGTAAGCTTTATGTAGCCGATGTTTATTACCGTGACTACTTGGTAAACCCAACGGAGATCAAATTGACATTGGAAGAAGTAAATTCTTTGCAAAAAGCAGGACAACTTGCCGATTCCCGAACAGTTTATCATATTATTTTAGCTAGAGTTTATTTAGGTGAGCTTGTAGCAGAAGCACAGAAATCAGAACCTGATAATCAACGCCTAGCAAACATAGTAGCCTTGGCAGTTGCCGAAGGGAAAAGGGCAGTAGAACTTAGTCCCAACAGAGTAACTGCGCAGGAGACATTAGGGTTTGTTTATCGTGATATCCGTGGTTTAGCAGAAGGAGCGTCTGAATGGGGGATTACAATTCTAGAGCAAGCAATTGAATTAGAACCAAAGAATCCTATTCTAATAAGTGAATTAGCAAAGTTTTATGTAGGAGAGGAGGGAGACTTAGAAAAAGCGAAAGAGTTATTTGCTAGAGCATTAGAGGTTAAGAGTGATTATGTTGATGCTGCTGTCTCTTTAAGTATTCTAGAAGAGAATGAAGGAAAGACAGAAGAAGCCATAAAACTTATGGAAGAATTAATAGTCAAGGTTCCATCTTCGGTTGATGCTCGTTTCCAATTTGGACGACTATATTACAATCAAGAACAATATGATAAAGCGATTGAACAGTTTGAAATAGCAATGCAACTTTTCCCAAATCATTCCAATTCAATTTATTCTTTAGGACTTGCTTATCAAAAGAAAGGAAATAACCCAAAGGCATTAGAAATGTTCAAAAAAGTTTTAGAACTTAATCCTGGGAACCAAGAGATTCAAGATATGATAGATCAAGTTTCAGGGGGATCTATTCCAGAAGCAGAGATAGAGCCTGGAACAGAGGAGGCGATAGAAGAATAAAAACCCTACCCTGTTTAAGAGCGATCATAAATAATTATATTATGGAAGTACGCTTTATAAACAGTTCTTTAGGAAAATTTATTGGTTCTCTAGAGAAATCAACTGTTGCAAGAGTGTTACATAGTATTGGTCTACTTGAAAAATTTGGTAATAAATTATATTTTCCGCACACTAAAAAAGTTTCCCCTGATTTATTTGAATTACGAATACACGGTAAGCAAGAAATTAGAATATTTTATACTTTTCATAAATGTAAGATTTTTCTCTTGCATGGCTTCAGAAAAAAATCACAGAAGATTCCTAAAAAAGATATTCGTATTGCTATTCAGAAATTGAAAGATATTGACACCATATAACATATATGTTATATATAATAATATATGAAAACAAAAAGTTATAAAGAATTTAAAAAACAATTATTGAAAGATAAAGAAGTTAGACAAGCATATAAAGATCTTATTCCTGAGTTTGATTTGATTAAGATGATTATAGAAAGAAGAATTGAAAACGGTTTGACCCAAAAAGAACTTGCTAAAAAAATTGGGACAAAACAATCAGCAGTTTCTCGTTTTGAATCAGGCACATATAATCCAAGTTTTTCGTTTATTCAGAAAATAGCTAATGCTTTAGATGCAAGACTGGAAATTTCATTGAGACAATAAGGATAAAATTATTCTAATTAGTGAAATAAAATGGTTTTAAAAAAGAAAATAAAACCAAAAATTAAATCTAAGCCAAAGATAAAAAAAGTCTTATTTAGGCCTCGCCGAATTAAGATTAAAGTTATTGGCATTGGCGGAGGAGGTAGTTCTATTGTTTCTGAAATTGCCAGAAGCATAAGTAACGCCAGTTTTGTTGTGGTTGATAGCGATCATAGAGTTATAAAAAAAGCAGGCCGAGGGGTGAAAGTTATCCAATTAGGAGAGGAACTGACAAATGGGTTAGGGACTGGGATGGATGTTAGTCTGGGACAGAAAATAGGTGAGAAAGGAAGAAAAAAAATTACTAAAATGCTAAAAGACCAAGATCTAATTATTTTGGTTGGTTCTTTGGGTGGAGGATTTGCGTCCGGAGCATTGCCTGTTTTTGCTGAACTTACAAAAGAGTTAAAAAATATCAGTTTGGGAATTTTCACTTTACCATTTAAGTTTGAGGGAGAGAAAAAAATGAGAATCGCTGAAGAATCAATAGAAAAAATTAAAGAAAATCTATCAGGACAATTTGTTGTTTCCAATGAAAAGATATTTGAAATTATTGATAAAAAAACTCCTCTGAAAAAAGCACTTTCCAGTTTAAATAAATCTTTGATTTTAATGTTAGAAGACTTGATAGAAGTAATATCAAAACCAGGTTTAATTAATATTGATTTTGCTGATTTAAAAACTGTCTTAGGTGGTAGAGGCAGGGCCATTCATTTTGGAAGCGCTATCGCCCAAGGGCCTAATCGGGCCGAAGAAATTATAAAAAATGTTTTTAATAATCCGTTAAGTGTAGGTGATCTAGGAAAATGTAAAAAGATTTTGTTTAATATTAGGGGAGGAAAAGATTTAACCTTGAAAGAAGTTGAAAAAATAAGTCTAGGAATCTGTGAGCTTAATAAGACAGCAAAAATAATTTTTGGAATTTCTCAAGATCTAAAAAACAACAATAAGATTAAACTAACTTTAATCCAAGTTGGTGAAGGAAAAAAAGAGAAAAAGATATTACCTGATAAAAATACAGAATTAAAAAAGAAAAAAGTTCAAAAGAAAAAAGAGAAATCATCAATCATCCCAATCAAGGTTCAAAAGAAAAAGAAAATTAATAGAAAAAATGGGTTGGAACTTATAAAAGAAAAAAAGAAAGAAGAAGAAGAGGAATGGACAGATGACTCTGACTGGCAAGTTCCTACTTTTCTTAGAAATACCAAAGAAAAATAAAAATCTATGAATATAAAAAAAGCGATCATTCCAGTTGCTGGTTTAGGCACAAGATTTTTACCATTGACAAAAGCAATCCCCAAACCTATTCTGCCATTAGCAGATAGGCCAATGATAGATTATATAGTTGAAGAAGCAAAAAAATCCGGCATAGAACGGGTAGTTTTTGTTTTATCCAATGACAAGAATAATATTTTAGATTATTTTAAAAAGAATTCTAAATTGGAAAATATTTTAGAAAAGCGAAATCAAAAAGATATATTAAAATCATTAAAAGAACTTAATAAAGAAATTGAAAATATTTCTTTCTCTAGTGTTGTACAGCAAAATCCAAAAGGAGATGGTGATGCTATTCTAAAGGCTCAAAAAATTATTGGAAAAGATGCTTGCGGAGTTCTTTTCGGCGATGATATCATTCTATCTAAAGTTCCGGCATTAGAGCAGTTAAGTAATATTTTTAAAACATGCCAAAAACCAATTATTTGTTTAAAAAAAGTTCCCCAAAATATGCTTTCTTCCTATGGAGTAGTGAAAATTGATAAGATTGCTAATCGTCTCTATAAAATTAAAGACATAATTGAAAAGCCAAAGAAAGAAGAAGACATACATTCAGATTTGGCGATTGTGGGGAGATATATTATCACACCTCTGGTTTTTGAATATCTTAAGAAAGTTAATCCGAATCATAAAGGAGAGATAATTTTAGCTCAAGCATTCAAAGATATGTTGGAAGATGGAAAAATTGTTTATGGGTATGAAATTGAAGGGGAATGGTTGGAATGCGGGAATAAGTCAAATTGGTTGAAGTCAAATTTGAAAATTTGTTTGCAACATCCAGAATTTGGCCCAATGTTAAAAAACTATTTAAAGAAAATATTATAAATATGTTATACGATTTAATTATAATTGGCGGAGGACCAGCTGGGGTTACAGCTGGTATTTATGCTGCTAGAAAAAAACTAAAAACACTGTTAATTACCAAAGATTTTTTAGGACAAGTTGGAAAAACTAATGAGATTGATAATTATTTAGGTTTTCCTAAAATTTTGGGGATAGATTTAGCCAAAAATTTTGAACAACATTTAAAAAAGTTTGAAATTGACATTGAACAGGGAGAAAAAATAACAAAAGTAGAGAAACAAAACAAAAATTTTTTAGTGAGAACAGGAAATAAAAGTGAATTTTTAGCCAGAACAATAATCATTGCTACCGGTGGAGACCCTCGTCCCTTAGAGATTCCTGGTGAAAAAGAATTTATTGGAAAGGGTGTCTCATATTGTTCAATATGTGATGCCCCTTTTTATAAGGACAAGGGGGTTATTGTTGTCGGGGGAGGCAATTCAGGATTTGAGGCAGCATTGGATTTGGCGAAATATGCTCAGAGAGTTTTTATCTTTGAAAAATCAGATAAAATAATTGCTGATGAGGTTTTACAAAAGCAAGTCAAAAAAGAAAGCAGGATTCAAGTTCATTTGAACAAAGAAATGATAAAGATTGAAGGTGAAAAAACAGTTCATTCAGCTACTTATAAAGATTTAAAAACTGGGAAAACATTTCAAGTTCCAGCCCATGGGGTTTTTATACAGATTGGTTCAATACCAGCAACTGGCTTTTTAAAGGGGCTTTGTAAATTTAACAAAGCAGATGAGGTAAAGGTTGATTTTGAAAGTTGTGAAACTTCTTGCCCCGGAGTTTTTGCTGCTGGAGATGTCAATAATGGAAAGTGGAAACAAATAATTATTGCTGCTGGAGAAGGGTCTCGGGCAGCTTTATCTGCTCATAAATATCTTCAAGAGATGGAATAATTATGGAAAATAGTAAAGTAAAATCAATAAAAGCCAGAGAAATTTTGAATTCCAGATGTGAATTTACGCTAGAAGCAGAAGTGATAACAGAGAAAGGAGTTTTTATTGCTTCCGTCCCAGCTGGTGCTTCCAAAGGAAGATATGAAGCCAAAGCCATAGAATCGTCAAAGGCAGTAGAAAATATTGAAAAAATTATTGCTCCTGAATTAATTGGACAGAATTCAACAGAACAAGAAAAGATAGATGAAATTTTAATTAAACTTGATAATACAAAAGACAAATCAAATCTGGGAGCTAATGCTATTTTAGCTGTTTCCATGGCTTGTTGCCGGGCAGGAGCAAGTTCCAGAAATCTTTCGCTATTCCAACACATTAAAGGAACCAAAAATTGGTCAATGCCTATCCCTTGTTTTAATATTTTGAATGGGGGAGCTCATGCGGGGAATGATTTAAGCATTCAAGAATTTATGATTGTGCCTCAAGAAAAGACTTTTAAAGAAAATCTTAAAATCGGAGTTAGAATTTATCAAATCCTAAAACAGATTTTAAGTGAGAAGTTTGGGAAACCATCAACTAATCTTGGAGACGAGGGAGGGTTTGCCCCTGATATAAAAAAAACAGAACAAGCATTGGGCCTAATAATGCAAGCATCTGAATTAGCAGGATATTCTGAAAAAATAAAGATTGGGCTAGATTGTGCGGCTACCCAATTTTATAAAAACGATAATTACGATCTTGAAGGAGAAAAGAATAGAAAAGAACTTTTAGAATTTTATAAGGATATGGCAAATAAATATCCTATTTTATTTTTGGAAGATCCTTTTGCCGAAGATGATATCCAAGGATTCGCAGAGATAATGAAAATTGGAAAACCAATTGAAAATATTATTGCTGATGATTTAACTGTTACAAATTCGGAAAAGATAAAAATAGCAAAAGATAAAAAACTATGCAACGGAATAATTTTGAAACCTAATCAAATTGGAACTGTTACGGAGGCGATTGAAGCTGGAGAGTTAGCCAAAAAATTTGGATGGAAAATTATTGTTTCTCATCGTTCGGGTGATACCTGTGATGATTTTATTTCTGATTTAGCAGTTGGCATTTCCGCAGATTTTATAAAATCAGGAGCGCCAGCTAGAGGGGAGCGTATTGCCAAATACAATCGTTTATTAAGAATTGAAGAAACATTATGAAAATTCTCTTTATGATTCTTGATGGGCTGGGAGACAGGCCGATTAAAGAATTAGGAGACAAAACTCCATTAGAGGCGGCCCAGACGCCTAATTTTGATT
>Ga0268285_1000993_pt1 | contig 14665 bp, 13 predicted proteins | sample saktaG_2_FD_190144 | JGI IMG/M metagenome (GOLD analysis project Ga0268285, IMG submission 190144) | Saline water microbial communities from Sakinaw Lake, British Columbia, Canada - sak_2013_06_06_120m | ecosystem: Environmental > Aquatic > Non-marine Saline and Alkaline > Saline ... | reverse complement strand
TAATTGCCCCAGAATGTCTCGGCGGTGCCGTCATTGACGTCTGCGAAATTATCGCCCATATACACATCATGCGAGATTGCAGTCTCTCCCGGCGACCAGCTAAGGGTTACCCATGAATCCGAATGTAAAGCACCGTTAGCCGGGCTGGGACCAAAGGCGTAAGGCCATATTTCACCTGCCATAGCCGACAGAATTTCAGTCTCCGACAGTGCACGGTTGTATATGCGGACTTCGTCGATATCGCCTGAAAAAACTTGATCGTTTCCGTTGTAGCCTGAACCGCCGCCGGTGACACAACCTATGCCCATATTGGACCCTTCGCCTGCGGTATAAAAAGCGAATCCACCCGACATTATTTCCTGACCATTTAGATAAAGCCTGGCTGTGGTTCCGTCAAAGGTGGCCGCTACGTGCGCCCAGGTCTGGACAAGCGGAGCCAAAGTGCCATTGGGTGAAACTATCGCATTTGTTCCTGTTTCAAGCCGAAAAGTACCATTATTTTCCGGCCGAACCTGGAACTGAAACATCGTTGTGTCGGGCCATGTATCTCTTTTGCCGATCAGACCTTGATATGTGCCGCCTCCGCCGGCCCACCTGATCCACATTGCCAGGGACAGTTGACCTGTTCCCTCGGCCGGATTCCAGGTTCCAAGTTCAATTCTTGAGTTTGCGCTGCCGTCAAGGTTGATTCCGCCGCCTTTATGTCCATCCGAGATCCATATCGCGTTATTATGGAGGATTCCGTCATGTCCGCTGCCCGACATGTCGTAAGCGGTATCACCCGCCCCCTCCTCAAGAGGGTAGTATCCCACCAGGCCGCTTGTAATATCAGCATTCGCCGCGCCCGCAGCCAGCCCCATCACCAATACAAAAAAAGCCAGATAAATCGATTTCTTAGACATGACAATCCTCCATTACAAAAGTTGAAATTATTTTAACAACAATTCCCCATTCACACTTCACCGAGACATTGTGCAAACTTCAAGTCCAATAATACCAAATTTTCATCTCAATTTCAACTATATTCTAATTAAAAACGAAAAGAAGCTGGATACTAACGTTAAGAAGTCGCTTGTTGTTCTTCTTTTCGCACGCCGTGACTGTTGCCCTCTATTCCAGAATCGGGTTTTAAACAGAGCATCCTTGTGTGCTTCACCCATACGGTTCTCCGGCCTGATATGGTACAAACCGACTTGAATGGTCTCCGTAAGATATATACCGTTAAATTCCAGTCGAATTGCCACCGACTACCTGGGAAATCCGGGTTAATTTTTGCTACTGTGCTGTCAAATATTCCCGATATTTGCCGTTCAACTACCTTTTGCTCTTGCATAATCGCGAAAAAACCGCAAGATGTACGAGTTCTTCGTTGCTGTATTACTTTGCAGGAAAAATTACGAAGTGTTTGATTATAAGAGCATTATGTGTTAGACTGCTGTGGAGTACCTGTTGGAGTTTTACGATTTTATAAGAAATCACTCTGGAGGTGAGCGATGTCGACAATTACGAAAAAAGATGTTATTGACCGAATAGCCGAAAATACGAATACCAAACGGGCGGTGGTTAAGCCGGTAGTTCAGTCTTTTCTCGATGAGATCATCGAGGAGCTTGCTAAAAATAACCGCCTGGAATTCCGCGATTTCGGCGTTTTAGAGACGAAAATACGTGCCGCCAGGAAAGCGCAGAATCCTAAAACTATGGAGCAGGTTCATGTCCCGTCCAAACGAAACGTGAAGTTCAAGATGGGCCGGCTCATGAAACAGAAGATAAATGCCACGGAAACATAGGGAGTGCGGTTGACTAAATGACAGATATACAGCCATTTCTATTATCGGCAATAACATGCAACAGAGTTATCTTTGACAAAGTCTCCGGGATGCCGAGTATTATCGATATCGTCCAGACGATCGACGCTCAGAGATATCCGGCGAGACATCCGCAAATTGTCTTCTTCTGTGAGATGACGAATGGGCATGGCACAACGGATGTAAAAATAAGTCTCGTCAATACCCAGGATGAGGAAAAAGTCGTATTCGAGCGGGAGGGAAAAGTCCGTTTCGAGAACGTTAAACAAATCGTTACGCTGGCAATGAACCTGCAGGGTATCGTCTTTCCGGGCCCCGGAGAGTACCGTTTTCAATTATTTGGGGGCGGAAATCTGCTCGGGGAAAGACGAATTTCATGTCGCCAGGTTAAGCTGCCGCCGAAGCCCGGGCCGACCGAACCTCAGCCGTAATGAAAGTATGACAAAAAAAATCAGTTTTTCATTTCATGACCAATAGCAGAATCGATGGATGCAGTTCTTTATATCATTGCCGGCCCGCTTTTTCTAATCTCCATCGCGGCACATTTTTATGTAAAGCTCCGACTGCGTCCAAAAGAAGATCCGGATTCGGAAGATGACTACTATTACGAGTTCGAAGACCAGCAGCCGGATGTTGCCAGATATATAAAATGGTCGAGAATCACGTTTGCCACCGCAGCCGTCGGTGTCTTACTGCTTTTTATTGCCGCTGTAATTTGACGCCTTTTTTCTGCGTTTTTTGAGGGAAAAACGAGGACAGAAATAATTTTTTCAAAAATTTCCAATTTTTTTGTTGACAGCTACGACAGCTTGTAGTACTACATTATGAGGTATGTCGCAGTAGGTTGGCTAACAGAAAGAGAGGCTGGTACTATGGGCAGGAAATCACTTGATCATTTCGGGCAGTTGCAGCGTGCGGTCATCGAGGTCGTCTGGGAGCTTGGCGAAGCGACCGTGCGTCAGGTCTGGCAGCGGTTGTGTCGCAAGAAGGAGCTGGCGTACACAACGGTACTGACGGCCATGCAGAGACTCGAGAGGGCTGGCTGGCTAAAGCATCGCGTTGACGGCAGGAAACACGTTTATCTGCCGACAAGGACCCGCGCGCAGGCCGGCGCCGGCTCGGTGCGAAAGTTTGTCCAGCGGATGTTCGACGGAAACGCTCTTGTTTTGTTCCGGCAACTTGTTGAGGAGGGCGAACTGAGCGACGAGGAGCTGCGGGAGCTTCAACAAATGATCAACCAAAAACGGAAGGAGAGAGTAAAATGATACGCGAGCTGTTTCTGGAAGATCTGTCGTTGTGGGGCTGTGTATGGCAGAGCACTCTGTTTGTCGTTATTGGGTTGGTTGGCAGTTTCCTCTTGAGGCGTCGGCCGGCCAGGGCATCCCAGGTTTTGTTTCTGGCGATAATCGCAGCAGTTCTTTTGCCGGCAATGAGCGTCCTGGTAAGGCACTTCGAATTAGGCCTTTTTACGGAAGAACCGATTGTGTTGACATCATTCGAGATAGATATACCCGCAAAGTCACCTGAGATTTTGCTCGCGCCCGAGATTCAGCCGGCTGCGCTTGAGGTGCCAACAGACTTCGTATTGGCCGAGACTGGTTCGGGAGAAGTCGAGATTCAATGGCGTTTAATAGCGATGTATGGATGGATGATAGTGACGTTAATCCTGCTGGGGCGACTTTTTGTTGGATTCGTCAGTGGGATTCGTCTGCTGCGAAGAGCACAAACCGATGGCTGCGAGCATATCCGGCGGGCGGCAGATTCAGCAAGGACAAGATTCGGCATAACCAAAGGCCTTCAGATCCGCAGCAGCACCGATGTGCTCAGTCCTATGATATGGTGCTGGAACCGATCGCCCGTCCTGCTTGTGCCGGGCGATTTGGATAGGCAAATCGATTGGGTGGATGTGATATGTCATGAGCTGGCGCACTGGAGGCGGTGGGACCATGTAAGCGGATTAGCTGCGGAACTGGCCGTGTGTATCCTGCCGTGGAATCCGCTCTTGTGGTGGTCTAAGAAACGAATGGTGAGATTCAGCGAGCAGGCATGTGACGACTGGGTTCTGGCGGGCGGACGCGCCGGTGCAGATTACGCTCAGTCGCTGCTGAATTTGTCGCCGGATTTACAGATGGCTTTTATGCCAACAGTAATTGGAAAGGAGAAACCCATGAAAGAGAGAATTTACAGAATCGTAAAAGAAAAATGTGGGATGCCGCGCGTAGGGCTGCGATGGGCTTTGATTGTGACTATCATAGCGGCAAGCGCTACGGTTGGAGTTGCACTTGCTCAAAGGCGTCCGGCAAGACTTGAACCGCCAGAGCGTGATCAGTGGCCGGCCGCGGAAGAACGAGAGCGGCAAGTCCTCACTGAGCGCATGGCCGATTTAAAGGGTCAGGCACATGAGTTGAAAGCACGGATTGCGGAGGTCAAGACAGAGCTTGCTAAACTTGAGGACTCCGGAAAAGGTGAGGGTGACGAGGCGAGGGCACTCCGCGCTGAGCTACGCGAATTGGAAGAGGCGATGGCCCCTATAGAGCGAGAGCTTCAAGGGCTCCAAGGCGAGCAGCGAGGTCGCGAAATGCAGCCATGGGCTGTTCAAGAACCTCGAAGCGATGTCCTGAGAAGGCTCGAGGAACTGGGTCACGAGACCGAACTGGTCTTACAAAGCCTCGCAGACCAACGAATCGGCCGAAGTGAAGAAGCAACCGTTTTGTACAGAAGAATGCGGGAATTAAACGAACAGATGCAGCAAGTCAGGCGACAACTCGGACAACAGCTCGAAGGCCCTGGCAGACATAGACGGGAACTTGACCTGGAAAGAGGCAGAGGTGGACCGATCCCGGGAATTGGACGTGAGGCACATCCTGATGCGATCATGCTGGAACGGGAGGAGCTAAGAGATAGAGCTCGACAGATAGAGTTTGAACTTGAAAAACTCAGAGGCGAGAATCCCGAGAGGGCGGATAAACTTCATGCCGAACTTCGTGCGATCCACGAGGCAATGGCGCAAATAGAGCGTGAAGTTAGTTCGTCGCGAGAACAAGGAGCAATGCGTGATGTACGCCGGCGTGAGCTTCAAGAACGGGCACATGAGCTCGAGCGCGGACTTCAAGAGCTCCGAGACGATAATCCTGAAGAAACTCAAGAGCTTCGAATGCAACTGGATCAGATACACCAGCAAATGCAGAGGATCGAGCGTGAGCCTGATCTTCTTGAACGCCCTCGGCCGCGAGTGGAGGACCCGATGCAGCCAGGCTCCGAGGTTCACCGCGAGCAGTTCATGGTACGGCGAGAACACCTTCAGGCGCGATTGCAAGAAATAGAACTCGTGCTTCGTGAATTGAACGAACAAGGGAAAGCCGAAAGCGATGAAGCACGCATGCATAGTAGAGAGCTGCGTGAACTCCAGGAGCAACTGCAGGCAACAAATGGTGAGCTTCGCAAAGCCGGCCCCGGCAGGCAACAGGAGCGTGGACGCGACGATCTGGAGCGAGAAGTTCAGAATCTGCGCAAGCAAATGGACAGCGTCAACGAGCAAATGGGCGAAATGCGTAAGCTTATGGAACGTTTGGTGGAGAAAGGTGAACGACCCGAGGGCGGGTAGTATGGTAAGGGCTTTATCCGATCTCCTTCGAAGACTTACTGCCCGGAGCTTATGCCTGACAATGGTCATGCATTGCTGCGATGTGCAAGGGTACGAATCCGTTAAACTATTGTAGCTTACAGATGCATCGGTACACAGACGTTAGCTTCACTTTTGGCGTGGTGGCCGCAGTGATCGCACCTGTACTCCGCATCTTCGATTAACACCTTGAATTCCTGCTCATCGCTGAGATGAAAACCCTGGGAAATAAGATAGCACAGGTGCTCGGTATGGCCCCCCGTGCAGCGTTCCGTATTCTGTTGTGTAAGTTCTTCAGCCATAATGAATACTTCCTTAATTATCCATTTCAATGTAAATAGCTATACGAGTTGTCTGATTGAGAAGTTCATTTCAATTGGATAATACCGGATCTATCTCAGGAATTACGGGTAAGACGCAGAGCAGGTTTGAAAATCCGGCTATCTCTCGACTTGGATGAAGCAATGATGGGAGCAGTGGTAGAAAACGCAATAGGGCTCTGGTTAAGCATGACCGGCGAGTGCTCCTCCGCTACCACTCGCCGGTTCACGTCCAGCTTTCTGTCAATAGAGTACCTTATCGGCAGGAAATGGCACTATGTTAACCTGGATAAGAAAATTTGAAACGACCGGCTCCTGGTTTTGATATCGTTTATTCCGAATCGCGCATGATACAGAGGGGATTGGCGCCGGCTCTTAATTCACAAGCCGTTTTTTGAGCCTTCTTATCGCAAAGTAGCCGACTACGAGGATAAATATGGCGATATAGAGCAAATCCAGCAGAAGTGCCGGTCTATAATCGTTCATGCATACGGACCTGACTAATCTGACCGAGTGGGTCAGGGGGACAATTTCAGCCAGCGGTTGTACGAAACCGGGTAAATTTTCGATCGGAAAAACAACGCCCGAAAAGAAAAAAATCGGAGAGATAAAACCGGTGAAATAAAAATTGAAGTGGTTGATGGTTTTTACGAATGAGGTCACCAGCAGCGAAAGTGCCGCGAACATTACGCCGGTGAGAAAACCGACCAGCGGCGCTAGCAGCCCGTAAGGCAGAGCGACGATTTTGAACGCTGACAGTATGCACAAAACGGCGAATGAGAAAAACAATCCCTTCGTCCCGGCCCATAACATTTCACCGACGATGAGGTTGTTGACGGTAATCGGCGCCGCCAGCATTCCATCATAGACTTTTTCGAACTCCAGCCGAATGAATGTGCCGAAGCTGCATTCGAACGCCGAGGTGAACATTGCCGTGGTGACCAGCAGGCCCGCGCCGAGAAATTCGATGTATCTGACTCCGCCCATCGGCTCGGTGATGTAATTGCCCAATCCGAGCCCGATACCGACCAGGAAAATAAAAGGTTCCACAAAGGGCGGGAATCCGTTGCTCACGATGTTCCTTGTATAGACTCGCATGTGTCGATACCAGACGCTGTATAGCCTCCAGTACAGAGGCGGATACTGGAGTGTCTTACTGTCGGTCATTAAGCTGTCTCCCTGTGGCTTTCAAGAAAACGTCCTCCAGATTGGTCTGCCTTATGAGATAATTGCCGGCCTTAAGATGAGTGGCCGCCATGTCTTTCAGCAGGTCGATTTCGTTGCAGTAGTAACGCATCACGTCGGGGGCATGGTCCGCCCGGACACGGTTCGAAAGCTTCTCCGGGTGGATCCCGCCGGCGGTTTCGGCGTCACGGACCTCAAGGACGTATGGTTCCATGTTCTCTTTCAATAAATTCTCCGGCCTGCCCTCCATGATTTTCTCGCCCTTGTGCATGATAAGAAGGCGGTCGCAAAGCTGGAACGCCTCTTCCATATAATGCGTTGTCAGCAGGACGGTCGTTCCTTTTTTCTGCAATTGCCGGATTTTGTCCCAGATCAGGTGTCGCACCTGTGGGTCCAGGCCGGTGGTGGGTTCGTCGAGAATCAATAATCTGGGCGAATTCAGAAGAGCCCTGGCTATTACCAGCCTCCGCTTCATGCCGCCGGAAAGATCTTTGATTTTGGATTTAGCTTTTTCGGAAAGTTCGAGGAAATCGAGCAGATATTCGATGCGTTCCTTTGCAACCTTAACCGGCATATTGTAGAACCGCGAATAAATCATCAAGTTCTGTATCACGTTCAGCTCATCATCCAGGTTGTCTTCCTGCTGGACGACGCCGGAGAGATATTTTATTGCCAGCTCGTTCGTAGCGGGGTCGTATCCGAAAATATCCATCCGGCTGTCGGGATTCTTGTCCCGGGTGCATTTGCCGTAAATAATCTTCATCGCCGTGGTTTTGCCTGCGCCGTTTGGGCCTAAAAATCCGAAACAACTGCCGGACTCGACCGAAAAGCTGAGGTCGCGCACGGCCTGGATTTTGCCGAAGCTTTTACTGATATTTGTTACGGTTATTATTGTTTTTGCCATCTGGACTACTACTTCCGTACAAAGCGTAAGGTTCACCACCAATTTTCTAAATTCGGCTACAATACCATATCTACCGCTGAATTGCAGCTATTCTATATCGTTATTTATATTTCGTGCAGTAGTGAAAAATGTTGCTCTCGCAGAAAGTTGAGGCTCCGACGGACTGGTATCCTGCGTCAATCCGGAGTATATTACTCAAGCTGACCGAATCGTTCTGTTATCCCTGCGAAAGCAGGGATCCAGGAGCGTATCTGTACAGCGGACGGGATTAAAAGAAGGCGGCGTGAATATGATGACAAGACGTGAGAGATTAATGGCGACGTTACGCGGCGAACCGGTGGACCGGCCCCCGGTCAATTTCTACGAACTCGGCGGATTTGCCGTCGACCCGGCCGACCCGGACGATTTCAATGTCTATAACGACCCATCCTGGCAGCCGCTGCTGCAACTGGCCGAGCAGCAGTCCGACCTTATTCGAATGCGCAGTCCCGTCAGGCCTCGCGGTCACGAACCCGCCCTGAGCGAAGTCGAAGGACTCGATGTCGGCGGCCCCCGCGGCGAGTTCTTCAGGACGGAGAAATTTCAGGCCGATGGCTGCCGCTTTAAGCGTGTGACTCTGAAAATTGCCGGCAGGACAATGACGTCGCTGACGCGCCGTTGTCCCGATCTCGACACAATCTGGACGCTGGAACACCTGCTGAAAAGCACCGATGATCTAAAGGCTTATCTGGAGCTGCCGGATGAAGTCTTCGCCGAGCAGATTGATGTCACCGGCCTGATCGAAGAGGACCGAAAGCTCGCCGAGCGGGGCATTGTCATGGTCGATACGGAAGACCCGCTTTGTGCCGCAGCGTATCTTTTCAGTATGGAAGATTTCACGATTATCGCTTTGACCGAGCAGAGCCTGTTTCACCGGCTGCTTGAGAAACTTTCTCGCTACATATACGCCAGGACGCGGGCGACGGCCGAGGAGTTCGCCGGTCATTTATGGCGCATCTACGGGCCGGAGTATGCGACCGAGCCTTACCTGCCGCCGCATCTTTTCAAAGAATACGTCGTGCGTTACACCGGCCCGATGGTCGAGACCATTCAAAAGCACGGCGGTTTCGCCCGGATTCATTGTCACGGCAGGATTCGTGCCGTTCTCGATTACATTGTCGAGATGAGCCCGGCCGCTATCGATCCGATCGAGCCGCCGCCTCAGGGGGATGTGGAGCTTGCATACGTCCGCCGCAGCTACGGCAAAGATTTGGTCCTTTTTGGAAATATCGAGTTCGCCGACATAGAAAACACCGAGCCGGCCGAGTTCGAAAAGCTCGTCGAAAAGACTCTAAAAGATGGAACCGCCGGCCAGGGCAAAGGCTTTGTCCTGATGCCGTCCTCAGCCCCTATCAGCCGGAAAGTCACGCCCAGAGTGCTGGCGAACTATGAGACCATGATCCGCCTGGCAGCGAATTTTACATCGTGACGAACTCGTAGGGTGGGCCTTGGCCCACCGATCAATATTACAAAGGCACGGCATCGAAGACCAGCACCTCAAAAGGTTCCAGCTCGAACGTGTACTTTTTGCCTGCCGACAGCACAATGGCTTCGCTGTCGGCGTCCTGTTTCCACGGGCTCTTCAGGGAGTATTTTTCCGCCGCTCCGTTTGGCAGCTCAAAGGCTTTGCCGATGTCAATCGTAATACGGCCCGGCTTGTCACTCGGATTGCGCAGCGACAGGATACCTTTTCTCTCGGACCACGCGGCCCAGCCGTAAACTTCTCCCGCCGCCGGATCGCTGCCCACCCAGTGCGTGTCAACCAGCACGTCCGTATTGTCACGAGACCATTTCGCCGCCTCGGCCAGGGCGTCCCAGTGCTCCGGCGACATCAGAGACGGGGTGATATACAACTCCTGGCAGTTGGTCCCGCTGGCGAAGAAATCCCGAATATCTTCGGTAAGGCCAACGCTTTCTTTCGGTAGCCCGTGATTGGCGAACATGATGCCCTGGGTCATGAGCGAATTGAGAGGATACAGCGGCGCGCGGCTCACGACGTTGTGGTAGGTCTCCTTGTCACGGTAGGTAATCTGCTGTTGGCGTTCTGTGCCGGTGCCGTGCTTGTTCCAGTCATGGCCGGATCGCCAGGTCGAATCGCAGTGCCACAGCCAGTACGGCGAGGACCATGTCCCCGTGGTGGTGTTAATAAACACATCGGGCTTGACGCGCCGCAGCTCGCTCATAAGCCGCAGCAGGGCCTCCATGTCACTTGCGAATTCGGCGGTGGTTCCGGCCGGCCTGTCGCCGAAACCGATGCCGTCGAACTTGAAATAGTTCAGGTTATAATCGTGAATCATTTTGATACAGACATCCCGGAACCTGCCGAAATATTTTTTGCCGGCCAGCGAGAAACCGCTCTTATTCGTTTCGAAACCCTGCTGCCGGCCGTACTTGAGCCTCGCCTCTTTAGCCTTGCCGTAGCCGCCGAAGGGAGAGAGCCATGCCCCCAAAACCGAGTCGTATTTTTCAACCACCTGCCGCAGCGGCGTAAATCCATCGGGAAAGCCCTCGTGAAACAGCCACAGCGAGGCCGGGTCATCCCATCCATCGTCTAAAACGAATGACTGCATCGCTACTCCGCGCTTTTTGATCAGTTCTTTGCCGAACAGCTCGACCACTTCGATGAATTGCTCAGGCTGGATTTTCTCCGGCCCGTAGCCGATATCGTACCAACTGTTGTAATGCAGAAACGGCCTGTAGGGATGCACCCGCTGGCGTTCGACATAATACAAAAAGCCGCGTCGCAACTGTCCGGCCGGAACCACGCCGAACACCGAACTACAAACGAGCTGCTCGCCCGGCACCAGCCGAGTTGCATAAGGCAGGCTGCATCTAAAACCGTTCGAATCGCTCGTGCTTTTCGACAGGGGACTTTCAAAGGCAAAGAACATATTACCCGCCACCACAGGCGAGCCGTCAACAATGCCTTTGACCTCGGCCTTCGCCGCCAGCTCCCAAAGCACGATTTCTTTTATGTCGATTGCCTTGTATAGGACGGTGAAAGTGAATTGCTGCCGGACATAGTTAGAGCCGTCCCGCAGTATCGCACGCCAGAGAACTTCGAGATTCTTGTCGGGCAAGCCGAGAGTGACGAGAATCTCTTTGCCGGGTAGTCGCTCGCCTATCCGGCAAGACTTCAAGTCCGGCTCAATATTGTTAATTTCCGGCTTGCCTAAGATTCTAAGCTCGGAGCATCTCAAAATCCGCCCATCGTCTAAAATGAGTTGAAAACATTCAGCCTGTCCAGCGTTAATCGCAGCCCCGGTCAGCTTATCGACAATTCGACCGGGTTTTAACCGTCCTCCCGAGATATTCCATTCGCATGAAAGAACAGCATTTTCTAAAACCAGCTCTCCATCGTCAAACCTGCACTGTCTGGCTCCCGGCTCCGGCCCGGGATATTCAACTCCCGCATTTGCCCGACCAAAAGCCCCCAAAACCAGCACGATTAAAATCACAACATCAATAAACTGTTTATTCTGTATTCCGGTGCCCATATTGCGTTCCTTTCGTATTTTGCAAGTTTCGATCTCACATCTTACCAAGATTCCTGGCCAATATCGAGAATCTGATTGAGGGCTGTTTCTCACGGAGATTTTTCCAGAATTTGTCCGACGTTTTACGTAACAGTTCGTATAATAGATAACAAATTGAATAAAGGATACAGGATGGTGAGTTTAGAATTATGAAATATTGAGGTTTAAAGTTAAAGAACATTAATGAACACAAGAATCCATGTTAATCGGTGTGAATCTGTGTTTTACAGAAAGCGATTTGAAAAAACAAAGCCAATGTTAATATGGGCAAAATAACGTTAATTCATTAATAGTAAAGATTTATGGACATTTTGGTGATTTTAAGCGGTTTAGGTAGGCGAAAAACAAAGCCAATTCAAAGCCAATCAAAGCCAATTGCCGGCCTTTGGCCGGAAATCCGAAACAAGTTGAATAAAAGACCTCATAGCTGGTTTTTAGAAAGGAAATCTGGTATAAAGCGTATGTTGCACGTTCGACAGGAAATTTCAGATGCTTATGGCGACATTTATAATCTCAGGAGGTAATTCATGCTGATAAGAAAAAACGCACAAATAGCAATACTCCTGGCCGTAATTACGGCGATTTGCCCGGCAGCCGAACAGCCCCGGGAGATAGTAAGCATAATCCCTCAGCCGGTTTCGATTGAGTTTGATGATGGCTATTTTCAAATCGGGCCGGAAGCGCGGATTATTGCCGAAGGTGAGGCTGCGGCTGAAGCGTCGAAATTGTTAGATGCACTGGCCCCTGCGATGGGATTCAAATTGAGTTTGGCTGATGCCTCGCAGCGACGAAGAGGAGCTATAGCATTGGAGCTTGAGAAGGATTTGTCTAAGCTCGGCGACGAGGGTTACACGCTCAGAGTTACGCCGAGGCGTATTTTGATTCGAGCGAAGAAATCTGCGGGGCTATTCTACGGCATCCAGACGTTGCGGCAGCTTCTGCCGGCAGAGATTTTCAGTAAAACGAAGGCTGAAGATGCGGAGTGGAAAGTGCCGTGCGTGAGGATTACCGACTACCCGCGTTTTGGGTGGCGGGGTTTGCTTGTGGATCCGGCACGTCATTTCATACCGAAGCAGGATTTGATGCGATTTATCGACATTATGGCTTTGCATAAATTCAACAGCCTGCAGATTCACCTGACTGATGACACGGGCTGGCGGATCGAAATAAAGCGGTATCCGAAATTAACAGAAACCGGAGCATGGATGGATTTTACCGTTATGCGTCGCGGGGACGCGGCTAAAGAAGCCGGCGATAAACGACCGGGCGGATTCTACAGCCAGGAGGATATTCGCCAAATTGTCAGATATGCGGCAGAGCATTACGTTAACATCCTGCCGGAAATCGAGATGCCTGCTCACACTGGTGCGGCGATTATCTCTTACCCTGAAATCGGCCTGTATCCGGAGAAGCTTAGCGCCCTGCCGACCGAGAAGCGATGGGCTGCTAACGAGAGGGTCCTGGCGCCGCGTCCGAAGACGGTTGCCTTCATGCAGGGCGTGCTGACCGAGGTGATGGAGCTGTTTCCGAACAGGTATATTCACATCGGGGGTGACGAGGCGAATATCGAGCACTGGAAGCAGAGCGAGGAAATGCAGGCCCAGGATCGCGAGCTGGGCCTGAAGGACGAGGCCGAGCTGCATAGCTGGTTTATCAGGCAGATGGATGCGTTCCTGACAAGTCACGGCCGGCGACTAATCGGGTGGGACGAAATCCTGCAGGGCGGGCTTGCCCCGGGCGCGACGGTTATGTCATGGCGGGGACAGCAGGGGGGTATCACCGCGGCAAACGCCGGGCACGATGTGGTCATGGCGCCGACGTCACACACTTATTTTGACTATTACCAGGGCTCTTCCGACAAGGAGCCTTTAGCGATAGGCGGTGACCTGCCGCTCGAAAAGGTTTACGGATTCGAGCCGATTCCGCAAGACATCGCTGCCGAGAAGGCCGGACATGTATTAGGTGTCCAGGGCCAGCTTTGGGGCGAGTTCATTTCTACGACCCGGCATCTTGAGTACATGGCCTACCCGCGGGCGGCGGCGCTGGCCGAAGTGGGATGGTCGCCGAAAACGGCCAGGAACTACGAGAACTTTCTTGCCCGGCTCGGCCGTCACCTGAATCGCTTCGATGTTGGGGAGATAAATTATCGAAAATTGGACTAAGTGACATGATTTGGTAGTCTGGAAGGGTGGCGGTTGTAGGGGCAACCCTATGTGGTTGCCCAGGGCAGGCACACGGGCCTGCCCCTACCGGGATGGCTTCGGGCGTATTGACCATCCCCAAAGCCTTCGGCTTTGAGGCTGCCACCCAATTACAAGTAGACGATTTACAAATTCATGAGTGACATACATCAGGGCCAGTCGAATTCGGCGACGACGGGCGTATGGTCGCTCGGCCGTTCGGCGGCGCGGGGCTTTTTATCTATGTAGCAGGCGGTGCTTTTTTCCGCTAAGGGTGGCGTGGCCATGATGTGGTCCAGTCGCCAGCCGAGATTGCGGTCGAATGTGTTTCTCATTCGATAGTCCCAGAACGAATATTCGCCGGACTTGCTGCAGTGCTTTCGAAATACGTCTACGAAGCCCCAGGCCATAACTTCTTCCAGGGCCTTGTGCACGTCGGGATGAAAGCATACGTGCCCCAGCAGCGTTTTCGGATCGTATACATCGATGGGCTTTGGGGCGATGTTCAGGTCGCCTACCCAAAGCACGGCGTCTTCCGGCGTGAAATTCCGCTGGAAATAGCTGAACAGCCGGCCGAACCAGTCGAGTTTGTACTGGAACTTTACGGATTCGGGCAGGTAGCCCTGCGGGACATAGGTGTTGACTATGGCGATGCCGTTGATGTTCGCTTTGATAAGACGGGGCTCGTCCCTCGGCTCATCGGGCAGGCCGTATTCCACCTGCTCGATTTGGTGCCTGCTGAATATGGCGACGCCGTTGTAGCTTTTCTGACCTTTGAAAACATAATGATAGCCGATATCGTCGAACGCCTCAGCGGGGAAATCGACGTCCTGAACTTTGGTTTCCTGCACGCAGAGGACATCAACCTGATGGTCGGCGAGCCATTTAAGGACTATAGGCAAACGTACACGCAAGGAGTTTACATTAAAGCTTGCTATTTTCATTTACTGTTCGGTTTTAGTTGGAGGTTTGGTCCTGCCGGTGCGGGGATTTTCGAACGGCAGCTTGCCGCCTCGCCAGGCGCCTTTGGCCTCGTGGTCCAGGGCGGCGTATTGTTTGGCAAGATCGATTACG